>Ga0194135_10001615_pt1 | contig 13509 bp, 12 predicted proteins | sample LitLau_LLRF_2013_FD_134024 | JGI IMG/M metagenome (GOLD analysis project Ga0194135, IMG submission 134024) | Freshwater sediment microbial communities in response to fracking from North America - Little Laurel Run_MetaG_LLRF_2013 (version 2) | ecosystem: Environmental > Aquatic > Freshwater >...
CACTAATTTTACAAGGTTGGCTCAAATTAACAGTTATCATCTTTTGAGACATAGGGCATGTACACATGAATGATTGTCAAATAGATAATCAAATGAATTTATGAAAGCGTGAAATGTCACTTGGTTGATTATTTTCTGAACAGAATGTCGAGGTACATTCATTAGTCGTTATTGGAGCTCTAAGCATAACTCGATCTACATATACACACACACACAATCTCCACTTTAGTCGGAGGGGAACCTCTTCTACTTCCAGAGAGCACACTAATAATAAAGTGTTTCCTTTCTTTTCACAAGTACCGAATAACCTTTGCGTTAAATATTCATCAATTTCGTTATAGTATACGCTCCAAGGTTTTATTATTATCAAATGCCTCCGCCTGAAGTATAACTTGACTTTGCTTGAGAATAGTTTATGGTAAATTAACTACTCACTAGATACACAAGGAAATTAGTTGTACGATGTAATAACCTTGCTAAGGAACATATAAGAATTACTTTTAAACTTTCGAAAGGAAACCATCTCATCATCATCATCATCATCATGGTCCCATTTGTTTAAAGGAAGAAAGTGAGCAAACACACATACACACACAGCAGAGCGCAATCATGGACCAAATGTATAGTTTCCCTTTAATAGAATTGCAGAAGTTGATTGATTTTGGGCAGAGAGACCCACCGCACAAACTATACATACATTATTCGTTCCGTATACACTTAAGGTAGAATGTGTGTGATGAGCATTGTACGGGGATGCCTGTGTGTGTGTATTGTGAGTTTGCAAGTAATAAATCCACGAGCCATGGCATAAGTCTGGAAAAACAATTTAACTTTTTAATGATGGGAGAGAGAGAGAGAGCGAGCGAGTGAAAGGAGAGAAGTGGATAAGTAAGTACGGGAAGTTGTGTAGTAAGTAGTGTGGATGGATCATGAATGAAGTTCTGTAAGGGCACTTTGTTGTGCTGGTTTATTGTTGTGAAAGTGGTGGTGGATGGCTGAAAGTGGTGGAGATTTGTGAGTGAAAGAGGAGAGCTGAGGCAATGAGGAGAAGAAGAAGAAGAACAAGACGAAGGGAAGAAAGTTAAGAAGGGAATGGAGAGCAAAGTGCATTTTCAGATTCTATGTTTACCAATCTACCGAATCGGTCTTCTTCTTGGAAATAATAGCAAATTCATGTTGCAGTCTATTAAGCAAAGGGATTTATTTTCATTCTATACGGACCATTTTGATTCTCTAACAGTCTCAAACTTACCATATATTCACGTTGTTTCCTTATACACACACAAACTACTCTTGACTCTCGGCTGCTTTCACTAGTTAAATGCTCCACCTTTCTCTCTCTCACTCCTTATTCTTACCTATTATTATTACGTAACCTATCTTTCCAATCTGGCCACCACCACCAAACAAGTCATAATAACGAGTGTGGAAATGAGCCTAAAAGGCAGAATCAGATGAAAGTAAAGCCAAGCTGTGCATTTACGTGTGTTCTTATAGTTAGAAAGCTCCTCATGGCCTCTGTATACATACGTATATGTATGGTAGGTAGTGGCAATGAAATAGGAAATAGTGCAAAGGAGTGTTTTGGTTGTTAGTAATAAGTTAGTGTATACAATGTGCTTGTGAGAGTTCCATTTGAGTCCCTGTTATTTGCTCCTTGAAACCTCTCTCTGTCCGTCAGTGGTACATCGCTCTTTTTTCCTCTGATACTCGTTGACTACATAAATAACCTTTTACTTTGCTCCTTTTTCATTCAGAGAATACGTCTTGCCTGTGCTGCATCATCCTATCACAATAAATCAAGATGTATGCTTCTCTCTCTCTCACTCTCCTCGTCTGTATTTCCACCACAAGAGCGATCCCATTATCAAATTCACTAATGAAAACATCGAAATCAACTCTCCATTTTGTCAACTTCACATTCCTTTTTATGCAGATTTACCTTTGTTTTCTCTCCACTTACTTTTCATCTGGGTCAACAGCGATGCTAGCCATTTGTAGATATAAGTTTATATATGAACTCTTCTAGTATTTATATCTACAGACGGAGAAGAGAATTGTGGCTGTTTTTATGTGTGTGTGTGTGTGTGTGTCTTTGGCTAGAATGAAGTGATAATGTAACCCATTGAAGTGGGAAAATGGTGTTGTTCATTATTGCAATCTACTTGTAACCCTATGGGAAATCCCGTGGTAAGCACATGGGGACAGTCGTGCTTACACAGAGAGAGTCTCGGTAGTTTCAGCAGATAGATGGGCATGTAAGTGTCCTTCCTACCTAACAGATTGCACAGAGGGAAGGAGAGAGAGAGAGAGTGAAAGCCACGCGGTAGTCAGAGTGCTGCTTTCATTTGGGACTATCAGTAAAAGAGAGACACTATGTGGATGTCGTCTCATGTTGTTTTGTCTGATGTTGTGGGATAGAAATGCAAAGAAATATGTTCAGCTTATTTACGAACCGTGAGCTATGTATAGTTTGTATACCTACCTTTCTTTTTAGAGGGTAATAATGACATCGAAATCCCATCCTAATTCTATATGAGATATTAGCATTTAGGGAATAGGAGAAAAGTTTGGCTTTTTGGGGTTTGACACTTTTTCTTCTGGGAGGTAGAAACAGCAGAAGGAGCAGACTCAGCATTAGGAGAGTGGAGATGAGAGCCCTTTGGTCAGCCGTTATAAGTTAAATAAATGGCTACAGATCAAGGTAGATATTCGTTCGATCCCTTTTCAGACCATCGAGATTTGAAAACTTGTTACCTTTTGTCGAGAAATATCTCTTGGGAAGGTTCTCCAAAGCCATTTACGAGTTCCCCGTCCGCGAAATATTTATTTCATTCGCATTATGCCTCCCATCTCAATAAATCGAGATCAACATTCACTCCTGCTCCATACATTCTCTCAGAAGAACTTAGCCTCGAGGATTTAAGTGTGTATGGAGAAATATCAGCAAACTTCCACAGCTCACTCACTACTATACCAATCAACATTAAAGATAAACTAGAGGAAGCCATTAAGGCAAGTTAAGATTTATCTGTCCGCTGCTTCCGATTGGTTTGTCGTCTCTGAGTGGAGAGGCATCTGAAATCATGTGTCCGCCGTAGTATTGTAGATGCCAATATCACCAATAGAATATATATAGTACGTGTGTGTGTGTGTGTGTCTGGGTTATTTACGAATAAAAGAGAAGAAAGGCTCTTAGATGATTGAAAGTAGAGAGAGAGAAAGAAAAGGGAACGTAGGGTTCGCGACAGACAAAAAGGTTCTCTAATGCAATGAGTGGATGTTGATTACCTGAAATGAAATAACAATGTCACCAAGTTTAATCCAGTTTCCATGTTGCACACTTGCCTTTCTCTTTCTCTCTCAGAGAAAGAAAAATTAGTCTAGTTGGTTAAAGACAGAAGAGAGAGAGAGAGAGGATCGAGATCTGGAGAGTGTTCGTTCAGTTCAGTTTTGGTTAGTCGTAGCTCAGAACGAGAAAGAGAGAGAGGGACCTCGTTCCCTTTACTTCTTCGTCGTCACTCTACTAAAAGTTTGAACACATCGAGAAAGTACATGAATTTTGCATTATGAAATATCACTTGCAATGAGTTTCCCATTTCAACCAGCAATATAGTTTCCTTTGCCTTCCTAACTCTTCTTCCTCACTTGGCTCCATTTCTCCTCAAAACATTAGCGTCAATTATCTAATGTAACGAGAAGATAGACTTCCCAGACCCATTCAATTTAACTTCGTGAAATCCATTAGCTCATTCCTGAATACTTCTATTCATTAATTTTGAAATTATTATGACATTCGATTCCTTTGAAAACTCCCATCCACCTCCTCAAGCACTTTCATTCAAAAACAGTTCGTTCCTCCTGTTCTTAAATCTATATATGTATATATATGCATGTCTCTTCTTTAAACATTGACTCATCTCTTCTCCGTATAATTCGGATGATTAATTCACAAAGAATGAGAGAGCACTATAATTATTATTAGCTCCGTGAATATAAAGAGCGAGAGGCTCTCCATTTAAGTCCTCCGTGTGTAACGGCACTTATTGTGTAGCTCTCTAAAGCCCTCAACTTTCCCTTCTTCACACAGTTCTTCCTCTTTGGCACAATTTGTTAAAGAATGTATATGCCGTTTAACATTATTTCCACCATTTTCCCTTCATCTGTTTATAGTCTCTATGTGTCTCTAATTCCACGTACCAAATAATCCATAAAATTACAAACTAACTATTCATAAGAACATTAGAAAGACGGAGAGAGCGATTAAAAATACCCTCCAGAAACTCGGAAAAAGCTTAACTAAAATTCTACTTACTAACAAATGACGCAAAGGCTTTGATTATACAACATCAAGTAATTACAATTCGCGCATATTAATTCCATCTAAACTATTCTACACTTATCACATATCTAAATGTTTATAGGTTGAATTGAAAATCATTTGTAGAAAGGTTCTGGAGAAAGTCATTTACTTTTCACTCCAAACCTTCTACTCGGAGCCTTTTCTTGTGAGGAAATCTAATTAGATTTAAACTCCGTTAAAACTTTGTTAAATTATTTTACAAGAAAGTTTTCATTATGAAAAGAAGTTGATGAGTTTTCCTCATGAAAATATAGTTATTATATGATGATTCTCACAATGGAATAGATTAGGGGACATGCAACAATAATGTTGGATACTAAACTTGTAGTCCATACGTACATATACGTGATTAATTCCTCAGAATACTTCTATATGTGTATTTTAGTTTGGCATTCTCTGCATAAAACAATTTAATGCAAGTCCACGCGCGCTCATTTCCTTTGAACAACCAAAGTGTGTGGAGAGACCCATCATCTAAATACCTTTATTATTATCAAGTCGTCGGAGCTCTTTTCATGTTTGAAAGTGGTGTGTAGTAGTGCATTCCTCTACACTTTCATCCTTCCACTTAGCACACGAAGCAACGAGAGAGAGGCAGAGAAAGCTCTTTTACTCCATATATATATATATATATGCATATACTTTCCCCGGTAAACTGATGGAATCGTGGAAAATGAATGGAACTGCTTAAACAGTTATTATGCTCCAAGTTGTTCATGAACGATCTTATTACTAAGGCCTTTTGAAAAGGACGACGACGACGACGATGATGATGGAGCAAATGGCCAAAGACTCTCTCTTCTGGACTCTCCTCCACTTGATTCCCTTTCACCCATTACGACTAACACTAACTAACTACACTCCCTGACTCCGGATCTATTTGTATGCTTGGTTAATGTAAATGGCTCAACTTGGTATCTGGGAAATTACTCGGGTGAAAGAAGCCATGAATTGCAACCTACCACCACCACCACCACCACTCCTCTCTTTATTTTCTTCCTATTATATTGACTGGACAAACAGACTCATAATTACACACTCACAGTTCTCGCCACCCTTCTACTCTACTACACCGTGTTCGTACTCTCTAATTGCATCCTTAAGATTATTAGCATTACTCCTACGTACTATCCGTAAGGACGCGAGCCGAGGGTAGTTTGTGTGTGTATGTGTGTGTGTTCTTCTCTTTCGACTATATAACTTGTTGTTGACCGTGAATCCCATTACCCTCAATCAACGAACTCATGAAAAATTTATCTTTTAATTACCAAAACTTGCTTCTCTCTCTCTCTTTCTATTCTCTCCGACTTTCTCCCTCTCTCTCTTCATCTAACTCTGTCCTATCCACCTGCTTTGTTCTCTCAGCAGCAGCAGTAAACTCTCTCTCTCTACTCAATTTATTACAGCCATGCACACACACACATATATATAGATGTTTAATACAAAAGCTTAAACCTTCCCTATGCTCTTTTAGTAAGGATATGGCTTCGTCTTAAATTAACTGATGATGCTCGCCAGCTTCACTCTTTAAATCATATATATCCACTTGCGTCCGTTTACTTCAAATTGTACTACACATCTTCTTAAGCCAGTCCCATCCTCATCAACTTACGTGTGCTCCACTTAATTTTCATCTCGGGAGACCGACACAATCAACTGTTTTCAATTAATCTTTCTCTTCCTAAATTTATCCAGTCTAAATATTGCACGCCTCAAATTACTTTCTCTATCACGATTTCCCTTTTCATAGCACCAGTCGACGACGGCCTCTTGAACGCTTTCTTCTTTCCTTCATTTCTGTTGTTCTCCATTGAATTATTCCTGTCTCTACATATTATGTAGATCCAACTTCCTCTCCTTCCACTTCATTTGCACCACAGTCTTGTTTTTCATCATTTACCAGTCCTTCTGTCTAATTTATTCATTTATTTAAGCTTACCTACCCCCACACACAAAACTTAACGTACACCTCGTCTCCTTCTTCTTCTTCTCCTTCTTAAGCACACATACACACACAACTTCCAAGCTTTTATTCCTCATCTTTCTCTCAGACTGACGTGAGATTTAATTAGTCTTTAGGACTAACACATTATCATAACTCTGTGGTGAACTTTCTAACGAATTGCGTTCATGCAGTCTAGCAAAGAAGAAGAGACAAAATAAGGTAAATAAGGGCCAAAGTACAAGAGTAAATCTGTGTCTTGGAACCTATAAGAATGCAGACTGCAGAAATGACGAAAGGAAATGTGCCACATGAATTTCTTTATGACGAATGATGAGGGAGAGAAAGCGGTGGAAGTGAATGAGAGTGTCTTTCAAGTAGTCCTTGAATTGCGTTGAAATTAGTTTTGGTGACATAGAGAACGGGACTATATAACATGAAAGCTTTCACTACAAATTATAACGATAGATACTTGTGGCTAAAAGATTGAGAGAGGGAGATGATTAGAAGAAGAGTATGATGATAGGGCAGTTACGGAATGTTTCATGAAAGAAACAAAGTCTCAAAACGGAATCACACGTTCTTCACTGGAGACTCACGTGGTTTTCATATAAAACGATAGAGTTGCAACAGCAGGACCAGGAGAGACCCGAGATGATGATGATGATGATGATGACGATGAGGAATCTCCAAGTCAGGAAAAATGTGTAGAAAAGAGGGAAACGACGAGACCGAAGCTGAAATATTATGAAGTGAACTCTCTTTGACTTCATTCCTCTTGTGTATCCGAGTACGCCAATTGGGATAAGTGCCCACAGCAAAGGATTCCTCTCTCTCACAAGCCGAATTCTTGTGAAGACACCTACCTAATTACATTTTCACCTGGCTCACCTTTAAAACTAATTACTTTCTTCCCTTCCTTCCATCTCAAATACTAAATTCCTTTCATCTTCCCAATATCATTCCAATCTCTCAATCATCCCATTTCACAAATTCTTCCTCTTTTAATTAACGTTTCCCTTGTTCGAACCTTATATATATAAAATATATTATATTATCCTATCCATCCTCCACTTCTCATCATTATCACTCCACACATCACCCACTATATGGTCTACTTAACCCATCCTCTTCATCCTCCATGCTTTCTCTCTTCTGTGAAATTCTCGGGATTTTTATATCACAAATTCCTAGTTCCTCATCGTCAAATACATCATTATATTATGCTTCGAATCTCCTTTTAACTTGACATTGCTTTGTGACAGCAAAAGAGGATTGAAAACTCTTTCAAAGCTATATAATCCTTGTATGCACACAGTTTAATTAATTATCTCATTATCTGATGTTTATATATGAAGGCGAAAGCTAATTCCAAGCATTAATTAGGAGGGAGCACAGTTAAAAAGAAACACTGTAGCAGGAGCAAGGTAGGAGAGCCTCAGCTCTTAAATATATTTATACCGAGAGAGAGTTGGGTCATGGATGAACAGAAAGTAGTTAGAGAAAGTGATGGAAGGCGGTGGTGCTGTTGGTGAAAACAGTCTGGGAATGAGCTGTCGTTGAAATCCATGATGTGTTAAAGTTGGGCACAACAAGCGTCAAAACAAGTTGAACATTAGGACGAGTATATCAGAATGACAGAGTCTTCTTCTTCTTGCTAATATAGAGAAGAAGCTGAGGAGGAAGAAGAAGAAACGACTAAGGATCTCTCTCTCTCTGAGAAGAGGGTTCTTGTATGTATATCTTGTTGGTGGATTCGTTCTCTCCTTACTTTCCTCATCTTCTTGAGATGAGAGTGAGTTTGGCAGAAGTTTGTTCTACCGTTGCAATGTTAATTAAATCTGGGAAAACAGAAAGAGACGAGCTAATGAAACGTCAAGTGTGGGCTACTGTGATTAATTGCCTCCTGATATGTATGTTTATGTTCGGATACACGGGATCTTGATAAAAACACCCGAACCGAACCCAATCCTCCTCTTCTAACTCTCTCTCTCTCTCCTGTCTCTCAACCACGAAAACTTAATTCCTTCTTCACAATTCTACTTCATACAATCTATTCGCGAGACTTCCCAATTACCTTTCCTCCTTCCGAACTTATAACTCTCTCCCACACACACACACACACACACACACAACACAGGACCCACTTGTATTTATTTACGTCCATATATATACAAACTAATCGATTTTCTGAAATTCATTTCCAACTGGACTTTCCATTTCAAACATCCCTGTACAGATTGAATACAACTTCATTTTGCTTTTTAAAATGACACTTCTTCTATTAACTGGCAATATTTTCTGAACGAAGTTTTCCATTTGGCTCTGTAGAACAAGTCCATTTAATGGAATTCTGTCGCAATCTGAACTCATATGTGTATATATACGACATGCACACTTTGTGAAGGGTACAGAAGAAACGTGAGTATATTTATAGGTCGGTCCAATGAAACCTAGCAATGTCCGTTTACTAACATGACACCGAATTTCCATAGCCGTCAGAAATAAATTTAAAAAAGTATAGAGAGAGAGAAGAGCGAAGGAGATGCCAAAGAGTTCTCTATTGACAAAGAGATGAAAAGGAAGAGCATTTTCTCGGATGGAATCTCTTGTTGCATGCACTCAAATAAGATGATGAAAAATTGACGGTTTCACATGGAAGGTGGAATTTCGAATGCAAGTGTGTGTGTGTGTGTGTGTTAGGCGAGAAGAATGTTTCCCTTTAAAAGTGGATTACTTTTAGTTGAGGGCCCGGATGAATCATTCGTGGTAACCTCATGACTCAAACTGTCAATCTAGTATTATGATTCCCTTGTCATTTCCGGCAGTTCACTTAACTGAATTTCCCCCAGAGAGAAGAGTGGAATGTGATATGATGATGTAGCTTCCCATAATTTTTCAACCTTTCTTTCAATCCTTCTCAATGGGGCTGAGGCCATGAAGTGAGATACTTATACTAAATGACAAGTGCATACATATTGTATTGTACATATGTATAGATGATAAGCTCATGAGGTTATCTCATACGTGTGCTTATATTTTGTACATTGTACGTGCATACATGTGTTGATTGACAGGTAGAGGAATGACTAACGGTGTGGAGAGACATCATCGAGATATCCAACTCTCATCTGGAGTTGCGTCCGGAGGATCATCGTCAAATGAATGTGCCGGATGTGGAAAGAGAATTACAGACCGGTTTTTACTCAAAGCTCTCGATATGTTTTGGCACGAAGATTGTCTTAAATGTGGATGCTGCGATTGTCGCCTCGGGGAAGTTGGATCCACGCTTTATACCAAAGCTAATCTCATTCTGTGCAAACGCGATTACCTCAGGTGGGTTGTGTATGGGTCTTAATTGTTCAACTATACTTTTATCCCCGTTCTGTAACACTTTGTTAAGTCCTGTAGTTGTATAGTGTCTATGATTTCCCCAAAATACATTTGTCATTAGATTTGGATTGCTAAGGAGCTTTTATATACATATAGGAATTTATTCACACAATTTCGTATTTATTGTTGACTCCCCTGCTCTCAAACTCTCAATACGTTTCTTAGAAAAGCAATGAATGGATTGAATGAAAAGGCAAATGAAGTCAGAAAAGAGGAAAGTTTGTATGAATAAGAGAGCGCTAAAACACGTATTATTTATAGTAATTCTGTGGAAAGTCCGACTATTGTTGAATAGCGAGGAAAGAATAAATGCCGTATATTAGATAAATACCTATACGTGAAAAGGGAAAGCAGAGAGAAATCCGTCGTCGTCGGTGTGAGTTCAATTAATGCAGAAAAATGGACGCGGACCGCCTCCTACTCCTCTTCCAAATAGATGTTTGCCTAAAACGGCAGCTTTAAAGAGCTTAATTATTATTATTCTTTCATTAAAGAGGATGAAGAGAAGTGAAGTTTTTACGGAAGCGTAAACAAACTAATTGAAAACTCACAAGTGCAATAACTCACTGTCAGACACACGATGTGAATAACGAGTCATGAAATGAAACCATACTGCTCCTCCACATCTTCTGCAATTACTTTATGTAAATCTCCAACTTTTCCTTTTTACAACATGAAATTACACTTAAGATACTGTTACCACGAGATTCAGACATATACAAATGTATATACACATGCATATACACGCAGGAAGAAGCATGGATTCCCTTGATTTCACTAAACGCCACAATTCTTGTTTTCATGTTTAACTCATCTCAACAAGCATACACTCGTAGTTTCTCTCATGCATTTATCTTTAGTTACTCAAGACGATTAAATAATATGTCAGTCTCGTTGTTGTAAAATGTAAAGTGTGTCTGTCTGTTTGTCTCTCTCAGATTATTTGGAAACACCGGCTACTGTGCAGCATGTTCCAAGGTTATCCCAGCGTTTGAAATGGTGATGAGAGCAAGAAATAATGTTTATCATCTCGAGTGCTTTGCTTGTCAGCAGTGCAATCATCGGTGAGCATATTATGATTATTTGGTTGCACTTTATTATTACTGTATATACACGATTTGACTCATCTGTGTGTCTCATATTTCATACATGAATTTCTCTTTCTATAAGGTTCTGTGTTGGAGACCGATTTTATCTCTGTGAAAATAAGATTCTTTGTGAGTACGACTACCAAGAAGTAATGGTTTTCGCAAACATGTCTTACAATCCTGGGAATCTTGCCTTGCTACGAAAGTAAGACCATTTTTCATACTATGAACAATCCCTGAATGTTGTGAGACTAATAATGAGACGTTCCACATTTGATCTTTGCTTTGTGTGTATATTTATAGTGGAGGGGACTCCAACTCAACAACAAGACCCAAAACCACCACCAACAGCAATGGGACTGGTGCTGTATTACCCAACGGGAACAGTAGTCTTTCACCTAAACTTCAGTCGATAAATAATTCCGCACCTCCAGTGTTAAACCACAATCATAATCACACTCAACCCATTCAAAAGACTGTTGCTTAATTAAGGAATGCCGAGTCTTCATCTTACTCTAATCTCCAAAGAACTCGTCGCATCATTCACAAGAAGAATGAACACCAAGTACTTCTTCGACACAAGAAATAAAATACAATCTCCTCAAGAAGATTAAAATACTCTCGCAATTATCAAAGGCAGCTCAACCAATGCAATCTTCCGGATACACATTATTTGAACACATAATTATTTGTAAAGAACATACACGGCAAATAAAAAAAGCCAACATGACAAGGGAAAAAATTATCAATAGTCAACGTAATTACGAAAAGAGTGCCAATCTGATATTTGATGTTTGAAAGGCTCTCTCATCTAAATGAATAATAATAATCTGGGTTAAAATTTATTTTATCAATGGGAAATTACTAATAAACTCGCTGTATACTTAATACAAATAAATTATACGCAGGCAGTTGTTACGTATGTCACTCGTGTAACACTCGTAAGATTATTATTACCCTGTACTCTGTACAAATTACCAGTTAATTTACGCAACGACACATAATGATTTTGTTGTTCACTCATCGTCAGAGAGAATTTTACGCATATATTATATGTGTAAGTCTAAATTCTAAATATTTTAACTTGTCAGATTGAACGACACGAAGCAATTATGAGACGTGTTGCGTATGAATCGGGAATTCTGTTGTATACGAAACTCTATAGTGGAATGAATTGTCATTGTTGTAAATCTAACTAACTGCCTAACACATACAAACTAATACCATCGAATCCCTATATTGAGATTATACGTGTACAAGCTATATTGTAAACCAACAAGGCGTGCAGAGAATAAAAAGTTTTTATGTAACTGAAATCGGTCGTACACTCTCGCTAAATTTTATTTTGATACGGATGGGATATTTTGGAAACAAATAGACCGTATCAAAACTTGATCAACTGACTTTTACAAGCACTCTTACACATAGCTGTACAAGTTAAACGTAAATAGTCAGAGGAATCTTTCCACAAATTAACTCTCATTTAGCACTAGTAAACAAAAGCTAATGATAAACAAGTATATTGGAGATATTTTAAGAATGAACCACACTATGAGAGCTTATCTAGTAGAGCAGTGTTTGCAAATTAGAAAGCATAGAAAGTGACGTGATTGAGAAAGGGTAAGCTAGAAACTACTAGAAAGGGAAGATGATGAAGAAGATCAAAGAAAGGATAGGCATACACTTCCTATAATACGTGGGGATAGTTCAAGGGATAAGTTTTTGTAGTCTTAGTAGTATGTGAATTATTATTGGAGGAGAGTAAGAACAACGGTGAACATTCCTTAGAAGGAAAGGAGGGTATGATTAGTGGGAGAGAGTGTGGAAAATTGATTAGAAAGAGAGTGAATGGATGTTTGAATAGGAAGAGATTTGTTTTATGATACGGGTATAGTGGAGAGACCACGGAATTAATGACGAGAATAATAATTGAGTTTGTGGATTATTGGAGGATCTTTGAGTATGTCTAACAAGTTGAGGTTTGAGTGAGGAATTGAAACTAAGAGAGAGAAGACTAAGGAAGTTGCGAGTGTGTTGGTTGGACAGGGTTTTAAAGAGAAAGTGATTTGACGATGATCATCATCATCATCATCGTGTAGAGAAGAAGTTGGAGAGAGAGGAATGTGGACTAGGATGACGGAGATAAAAGGAAAGGACATGAATGTCTAGGAAGTTACTCTGTTCTCTCTCTCGTCTCACTCTCTCTCTCTCTCTGAAATATATATAGGAATGTGTATGCATGTCGAGTTTGATAGGCAATTGCTTGTAATGAAGTTGTAATGGGTTTGATGAGTTGGGAAAATGTAATGATCATTTGGGGAAACATTAAGCAGGATTTCTCATTTAGTAGTGTGCCTCCGGCTTATCCCAAACTCTCTTTTATACGTTTATACGATACCAATGCGGCTTCAGAGATCTTATCCTGAACTTTCTCTCTCTCTTCTCCAAACCGCCATACATCACCGAACCTCAATCATCTCATTTGCAATCTCTGACAAATGCCGCCCAAAGTCCTTCCTCCCAATTCCTAACTAGCTGATTCTTGATTATTTAACTCGATTGGGAAAACTTACCCGGATCTCACTTTCACATTACTTACAAACTAACTTCTCCTTCATTTACTTCATTGTCCCTCTGCTCGATCCCTCAAACACCCACCACCGAACACTCATCTCATCCTAACCAACAACAACTCACCTTCCTCCACCACCATTCCTTCACGG
>Ga0194135_10001616_pt1 | contig 13508 bp, 10 predicted proteins | sample LitLau_LLRF_2013_FD_134024 | JGI IMG/M metagenome (GOLD analysis project Ga0194135, IMG submission 134024) | Freshwater sediment microbial communities in response to fracking from North America - Little Laurel Run_MetaG_LLRF_2013 (version 2) | ecosystem: Environmental > Aquatic > Freshwater >...
CCTTGCTTAAGATATAATCATGCTTCTCGCACGTGCAACCCAACCCTGGAGGTTAAATAGGAAATCACGTTACCGAAATGAAATCATCGGGAAACTGGACGTGTGTATGTCCCGAGACAGATTGAATTAATTTGTTGTGCATAGGTGCTATTTTAATAAATGATTACAATGTATGGAGAAATGATACAAAAGAGGAAACCCGATTTATTTTGTCTCGAATAAAAGGCCTACATTCTTGAGTCCATTTAAGTCTCGGTACAAAGCAAAAGATTGGAAGCCTCGCAGACGACCATCCAGCGAAGGACGTTTGTGGCGAATGAAGCTGGAAATTGCACTATTTGTTATGCTGTATGTTACTTTTGGTAATGATATAGAAAGGTGTCCTCTGAAAATTTCACATCTAATCGTCATCACAAAATTTCGCAGACATGTATGCACCTTCCAACTGAATTGTTCGCAGTCTGCTAATGCAAATAACATTTCAGACGTCAAGTCAAACAAAAGAGGCCTCATTTTTCATCTGGGAGTTTTTTTGCCTGCTTTGGATTTTCTAGAATTTTCTAGTAAGAATAACTAACTTGTAAAATTGAATATTCTGGGAAAATGAATTTTCATCCCAATTTGTCACTGTCCGCCATCGTATCCTGAAGGGCGTTGGTGACTAGGGTGTCTAGACTCCTGGAAATGCACTTTGCACATTTTGCCAATTTTCAGAGCGACAAAAAATACACATGCAAACAGCAGAGGCGACGCCAGAGATAAACCCTCGGCCTCAGAAATATTTTCCATTGTTAAGGCTTGGGTGATTGATCGCCCACTCAAGACTCGCGTACGCCGTGGAGCAGGAATAGGAAAATTGCTATATATTCATTGTCCGTCCGCCCGCGTTCGTTTAAAAAAAGCATTGACATTGGGAGTATCGAAGGACGGACGACGTCTCCCCAACCTCCAACATTTGAAAATGCACTTTTGAACTATGCAGAAAAACGGTGGAGATGGTAACGTAAGGAGAAGGCCAAACCGCTTACCGCATACGATTATTAAAATGTAGTCAAGATTTAAAGCCGCTGTGGGACACAGGACTGGCCACCATAGAAATAGTTTTTCATAAATTGCATAAATTAAGCTATAAAAATATAAAATATATTCAACGATTCCGCTCCTCAACGAGAACTGCATGATGAGTCGGTCCAAAGTAGTGTGTAGGAAATTGTAAATGAGGCTCTTTTAGATTTTGTACAAAAGACTGGGTGTGAAGTACTTAGGACGCCACTTTTTGCTAACAAAAGAAATTTGGTTGTAAATACCATTAGGCCAGACTAGAAGAAGACCAATTAAGTGACTTCCCATCTGTAATTATAATGTGGGTGGCTCATGTGAATTTGATGATGAAGAAGAATTAATAGGATCCTCATAAAATAAAATAAATTTCATTCCTCATTTCCACAAGGAACACAAACATCATCAGCCCAACATTCCAATGAGATCCACTTCTCAACTCCAAAAATAAATTCATTCAAAGCAATTGGCAGACGGAGGCTAGGAATAGGAAATTAAAATCTAGCATAACCTCTTACGTAGCGTACGTACATACAAAACGTGAAGAGAGCAGAACAAATACGCAACAAAATCCAAAAATAATAAAAAGAAATTTCATTCTCCACACTAACAAAAGACGACATCACATTCACAACTTTTGTCCTTAATTTCGAGCAAAATTTCTCTAGTCAAATCGAGTTAGGGCATAGCCAGTATCTTTTCCCGTTTATATACCATTTTGTTGTTAAATCCAGATTAGGTATAGGAGTTAATTGCCAAAATTCTATGCTGCTGCTTAATGGATTTACATTCAAATCTAGCTTCATTGCGTTTCAATGAATCAATGCCCGCGTCTAATGTAATCCCACACCGTTATGTGTATGTCACATACAGGCGACGGGATTTAGTAAGTTGGGTTCAGAAAATGCGTAGTCATTAATTCGTTGTTTGCGGGCCTTAATATTCCACAGTGTTAACTGGGTGAAAAGTGCGTGATCCAATGGCAGTAGTTCAATAAATGGTTTGTGGTATGGTAAGTGTTTATGCATTTTGCTTGTTTGGTTCCAGTTCCAGACGACTATGAAATTATAATTAATTTCTTAATCGAGTTTTGATTTATCTTATTTTCCTTGACAATCTCCAAATTGCTGTGGATGTATGTCACCTTAGACAAGAAATCACCTTTTTAGATAATTTATTATTATGACTTCCTCATCCCAGTATCTTTACGATCCAGAGTGGTCTGGAGTATTAAGTCCTAAGTCGCGCCGAGGATATCTTGGCATGATTCATTTGGCAAAGCTCATTTTATGGTCATAAATTGCAATGTGAGATTCAATCTTACCGTATGAAGGACAAATTTGAAAGAAGATGAAGTAAACACAGAGAAGAGACGACGCTGATATAAGTTTTAATGGAGATTGATTCGTCGGGTGAAAATAAACTTTGTTTTTCCGTTGGGCTGGAATTGGTGAGGAGGAGTGACTGGTTCCCATCATGTCTGATTCTGATGTGGCCGGATTCCGGATCTTCCTGGCGGCGGAAACAGTATCTTCCCTTCGGCCGGGCGTCATTGGGACAACAAGAGTTAAGGAGAAGCACGCTTTGGCAAGATCCCCACTGTTACACAGATCCGGATTATGAATACCTGCCTGGGTCTTCTAACTGATTGGTAGTAGGCCTGCTGCTGCTGCTGAGACACTTCTTTCCCGAGGACGAGTTCTGTACAGACAAAAAGTAATGGGCGCAAACTGTCATTAATCAAATCATCATCACCGTGTCTTGAGACTCAGGTGGACTAATTATTATCCTCCGTTCTTTGAAGGTAGTTTTGCCAAATCAAAAAAATTCTCAGACTGGGAGGGTCCTGAAGGCAAGAATTCTTTTTGGCTCAATAGGAGGAAACCGGTACGAATCTCCAACACAGTTTAAATTCGACCTTTGCAGATGAGGATTTTTGGAGTTGAAATGAAAGATTTGATGTCGAAAGAATTCGAGCACTGTCTTTTTCAGAGGATAAAGAAGATTCTCTACGCAGAAGACACACACACGGCTCTCTTCCTTTGTATTCTCAAGTAAAGTCTCGCTCTGGGAAAATTACACAACAATGTATTACTGTGTGCCACACTCGCAATCACTTCACCTAAGTTTATTGTTGTCGGAGATGAAAATGGAAGGAGAGATGCAAAAAATCCTTTGAAGAAGACTTACAACATAACTCTCCAGAACAAGGAGAGTAATACGGCCGTATTCCCTTTTCTCCTTAACTTCTTCAGGTATTGCCCAGATGATTTAAGGAAATCAAGTTAGGGAAAGATGTAATTATAAACTTGAATTTTCCCCTATGCAATTAAATTGACCGGATGAGTGATGATGAAGGACTAAGACCAGAAAATAACTTTGGTAACTTTTGGCTGATGATGGTGGCGGGGATTGGGTCGGTGCTTGTCAACTGAAATAAAGACTTTCCGTGACAATAGGGTGATAACTACTGACTCCGAAAATGAACACCACTGTACAAAGAGCCAGAAGACGCAGGCAAACAAAGATGCGGAAAACGGCGTCTCCTTTTTTCTACACGACTGACTCAAGCTCATTCCACATCCACACTAACTATTTGCTTGAGATCCAATTGGGTTGGAATCGAAACTTAACTTTGCAAAGCTTTACTTTCCTCGTCTCTCACTGCTGACTATTATTTATCCAGCAGGTTAGTCAAGTTTAGTTTATGTCTCAAAGTTATTCCAAACAATTCACGAATCCAAAATCAGAATTTTTTTTATAGGAATTAGTGATAATCAATAAACCAGGGTCAATGCCAATAACACCAGGTGAAGCTGGTCACAGTCACAGATTTAATTCTGGAGAAATGGGCGGCATTGACCATAAAAAGTTATTTATGAAATTCGACGGTTCCGTTAAATTAGGTTTAGATTTTCATTGAACAATGGAAAGAAACACGTCAAGTTCAAAATACAGAGATTATGATTTATTTACTTGTTTTATTATTATTTTCAAACTCGTATCAGGTTTATGAAATTACAGCTTACAATTTGTAACCCGACTGCTGAAGGGACTCAAGGTTAGGATCAATCGTATCTAGTATTTAGGAAGTTTAATTAAAAATGTTGCAGTAGGTTAATATAACAGAACGAAAGTTTCAGGTAAGTTATTCATCAAAATTCGAAATGCATTTTTTTGCAACGCGTTACACGTTCCTTCTAACTTCTGATAAAACTAAGGACAACTGTCCGAACATTTTTTTAATCTTACACAAAAATGGATTGTTAAATATAAAAAGTAGCGACCTAAATCAGTTCAATGAGCATCCAGCTTTACAATTACTAAGGAGGTACACCAAGGAGATGCCGATGCTACTGCTGGAAAATACCATTATATAACTCAGCCACAAATATTTTATCCCGTTTTTATTGTTGGCTTGTGGAGTAACAATAATCACTTAAAAACACAAAATAAGAGTCAAGAACTTCCGATAAAAATGTTTAATCAATTGGAGTGTGGGGATAATTTTTGGAGTACCTACTTTTGTAAGACCGCTCGCTTCAGCAATTTTCGGTAAAGAAAAGAAAAGTTTTTATTGTATTTGAGCCATGTGTGGAAAATTGGTGTATATGTACTGCTTTTGTTAGCAACTTTATCTCTGTTGTTGATTTAGTAAATTCTCTTTAGAGGTAAGTTCAAGAGTAGCATTTATATTAGCAAGTGGAGTAAAATATTAGTGCCAAACAGATATTCTTGTAGTGAAAAAGAGAAAGTTCCAAAGGTGGACGGTATGGCCACCGTTCAAGATTTGTGAGATTTTAAATTAGTCTGTTAGTACTATTATAATAGGACTACCACCTTTGTTGGCTGACTCTGATTTGTTTTGGATGAGGACAATAGACGCTGGCAAACGCATTCATCTTTACAATTATTATTGAAAACGGGATTTACTTTGATCATGGCATACCTTCCTCCGGAAAGGGAAATAAAAACAAAAGGAATGAGATATTATTATAATCAACAAAGCTCAAAAGTTCCAATTTCAAACGGTCAAGTATCCCTTCTCATTTTTTCCACTCAAGGTGGATTGATTAGAGTCAAAAACTCGATTTCTGAGGTTTCTTTGAATTCAATGACGGTGACAATAGCATAGTGCATCTGGGAGTATCCTTCTCCGCCATCAACGGAAAATTTCAGCTCAAGCTAACCAATTAAAATGCTCCATCAATACATCCGATTCCGTCAACCAGATTAGATTGTTATTTATTTGTTGGTTTCCCTTCAGTGGAAAATTTAATGATCCCATTTCTCTGTGAGATATTCATATATATAAAGACCTTCTGCTGGATTCAGCAATTCAGCACTCCCTTCATCATCAGTTTTGCTGGCTTGGCAAAATGGACAATGAAATGAGTCAATGAGATGTTGAGGACCGAAAATGTAAACTAAGATCAAATGAATGACAATCTCGGATCTTCACAAGAAACAATTAAGAGAGCATTACTCCTCCGAAAATTCTTCCCATCAGTGGGTACATGTTTCTCATCTTAAACCCGCAGTCTGGCACTATAGTCGGCCTCGTCCCTCGGCGACCCTGTGTTTGTGGCAGCTTGAATTGACGAGAATTTTGGTGAGAGGTTCGCCTCAACAACAACTACGCACCGTGTGACAACTAAATCGGGATTATAAATCAAGTTTAAACACAATTCACCTGACAATGATCGAAGCACCACTTAATGCCGGTTTTTCGTACTGTTTTAAAGATGCAGAAATCATTAAATTGAAGAATCTGATCCAACAAATCCAGTGAAATCGGATGCGTCGCCATTCAATCAGCTTCTAGGGAATAAGGCTTCTTTAAAAAAAAAACCTTCAGACAACAAAATCATGGAAACGCAGAATAGGTCATCCGTGGTGGAATCCTGCTTTTCGTGGTCGAAGGTGCAGTCCAATCAATTTTTATCCTGCTAAATTTAGAATCGGATTCCAGAAGCATCTTCTTAAACAAGCATTCTTCAGAATTTACAAAGGCCTTGATGTGTTTTTTTTTAAACTTTGGGATAATAAACCCGTAAACCTAGATTGAAATTACTGCAAATAATTGACTTGTTGTTCATCGTTTTTACACCATTACAAAATCATTAAAATAATTTTAAGTTCTTAAATTAACTTCAGCCTTTGCCCTCGCCATTTTCATTCAACCAACAACCCAACTATTGACAATTAATTAAACGAAATTATTCCAAAGTGATCATTAGGCGGGGGATGTTGTTGAATCAATTACTCAATTAAGGAGCATTAGGAAATGCGAAAGAGATCACTGAACTTTGAGAACAGAACAATGGATGATAGTACTCCCTCCATACATTCCACCGACGTAATAAAGACTTGCTCCGATTTTATTTTATAGCGCGATCTTGTTGATAGATTAATTAACTGGTACATGCTATATAAATAATTCAATAGTAGATTTATCCCCCTTACTATGCCAAATTTTCAGTCAAGTTGGATCACATCATCCGATCTTGCTTTCACTTTTGAGTTGTCACCCACACGGGTACTAATATTTGCTGCAACGTAGTCAGGCAATTTCTCGGCGGCAATATACCTCTGAAATGTTTTCTGGAGAAAGGCCTTATTCTTTGTCTGTCGTTTCCTTACGTGATGTGAAGGCGGGGGTGATGACGAGCGGTCGTTATTCCCGAAACCTTGAGCGCCAGAGCCCAGCCCCGCACGTCCAAGCTTAACTTCAAATTTCACCTGTGAAATCAAAGAACGTAGACTCAAGGATTAACTGAAGGGGGTCGCAAATAAAAAAAAATCTGTCTGGATAGTCCAAGGTTATAAAGGAAGAAGAAAGAAGCCATTCAAACAAATCGAGAAAGTTCTGGGATATTTTTGTATGCTTGCATTCAATGCCACTTTCGCTCCTGAGTTCCGAGAAACTTAAAAATCAACCAAACGGAAACATGCGGGGGTGGGAGTGAATCACGACGGCTAGAGCCAGACACGCCAAACGGAGCGAAAGAGCTCAATGCATCCCAACTTCCGGCCAAGTGCCAACTTTGACTTATTTACTCCGTCTTTCTCTTCCTCCATTGTTCCTTAATGCTTTCTTTGGAATTGAGAAAGAGAAAGTATAGAAACATGGCCAGCAAAGAAGAGCATTTTACGTTGAGAAACTTATGACTCTTCTTTATACATAATGCACAAAGAAAAAAAAATCCATTCAAAGATTTTCGCAGAAATAAAGCTGAGCCGTGAATGGAGTACGAGTGACTCATAAAAGAAGGAAAATTCCCGAAACTTACTGGTTCACGCATTCCAGCTTCCCCGTTTTGGCCCAGAGATTCTCCTTTCGACCAACCCATTTTCTTCAGCATTTTGAAACCCTTATTGTGTTCATCAAGTGGGCTGCATTTAAAACGAATGAAATTAAATTCAATCAGCAGATAGAGTTATTTTAAAAACTTACACATGGATAGAGGCAGGCTCGGCTTCTGCGATTTTGAATGAAGGGTGCTCCGATCCTAGTAAACGTCGCCTGTCTTCAGCTCGGTCTTTATATTTCTCTATCAGATCCGGAATGGCACTGGCTTGTGCTGGACCAATGGCATACTTCTGACGCATCTTCCGCAGTGCTCTTTTTCTAATAGCTTCTTTTTGGGAATGATTCAAGAAGGGTCCTGGAAGATAAAGAAGCTAACAATTAAGCCCATCCAGATTTTATTGAACTACATTGAACCACGACGGCAGCAACGTGTATTCCACCAGTTGGTTGCAACTGCAACTAACCTACCGTTTAGACAAACTACCTCTTCCTTTTCGAGTATTAGCCCGGGCTCGCAGTGTCCACATGTTTCTAGACCAGGATGAATATGAATTAGCAGCTGAGTATCCAAAATCTAAAAAGTCCAGCAAGTTGGAAATAGAGTCCTCCATACAAATATGAATAAATTGGATCTCAAATGGAACTTTACCTGCAGAACGCTACCGTGGATAATTTCAAAAGGTTCGCTTATTACGTTAGAGGCGGATAGACGTTTCCGATTTAAGAACGTGCCATTCTGACTACCGAGGTCAGTAATAAAATACTTCTTCACCAAACGTCTCTTGGTAGTTTCATCCGAGATCTGCTCATAGTCGTATGTGATTTTTGCATGGTCCTACAAGTTTGAGCAATATTCTCCAGTTAATGTTATTCTGCAAGTAATACACATCATTTCACAAAATATATTCACTTACCTTGCTGACATTAGGATCTGGAATGATAATAGTATGATGAGCTCCGTCTCGACCAATGGTTCCTCCCATACACGTCACAATGAACAGAAAGCCCTTTTGCAACTTCGGGGTAGTGGAGACAGAGGCCTGGATGATAGCACGGATGCAAGGAGCATCCTTTACAATTGTTTCTTCATCGCTGCTGTCACTCTTCACGTCAACAGTTCCGTGTGATACATCCGAGTCCGAAAATTCAGATTTCTCAATGATAGTTATACTTCCACTATCACTATCACCGCTGCTGCTGCTAAGTTCTCCTTCCTCGATATCATCACCGGCAGGACTCTCACGACTTGTAGCATTCTTGACTCGAGATTTCCTATTCTTCTCGACGTCAACTGACTCTGTTTTGCTAGGTTTGAGCATGGTCTGTGTCGCTCGATGCTTTAGCTTGATCTTTTTCCTAGTTTGTGAATCTTGGATTTTATTCTCGGAGGTTTCAAGTGGTAGTTGAGAATGGAAGACATATTCCTTTCTAGACTCGTTGTAAGAGTAATATGTGCGGGTATGTCCATTGTAGTACAGTTGACGATTCTGGAAAAAAAAGTATACATGGGAGTTGAAGTGAAGGGTCACAAAAATAATTGGTTTTAGACATCTTACCGAGTCATAGTAGTATCCAGTATTGTAATCATAGTATAACCCCGAATTCTCGTCGTAAACAAAACCGGAGGTTACAAGCGTCGCTTCCGCAGTTTGTTTTGCCATGTCCGCAACAGAAGTCCCGGCGGCGGCAGCGCTGTCGGTGCCACTCGATGAAACATCCACTTTTGTCCTCTTGTCTTGTACATTGGAATGAGATTCGGAAGTGTTACCCACACCCTCCTCGCCCTTGGCCGCCTCTCTCGTGGTAGCAATAGGGTTACATGCTTTGTCAGTAGTTAGCTTAGAAACTTGTTTCTGGAGTTCCTTCACCTAAACGATAAAGCGAGGGGGGGAGTGAACTGTATTAAAATGACCGAGTTCGGAAGACTAAATTAATTTTACGAACTTAACTTAGAACGTGAGTCTTACCACAGTACCCAGCATTTTAATTTCAGTCTCTTGCGCTGAGATCTTCTCATTCTGAATTTCCATTTCTGTTTGCATCAGGGTTATAATTTGATTCTGGACGTCAATTTTGGATTGCATCAACGGAAGTAAATAACCGTTTTCCTTGTCGTCCTCCATTTCGGTTACCTTTTACACCTGCCGACCTGCCTAGGGATATCTGACTTCTGATCCCGTCCACCTGAAATAAAAAATTCCTTGTTACACAACCCAACATTTGCACATTTAAAATCAATTCAAACCAATATCTGTAGTATCTGAAGCACTTTGTTTTTTGTAGAAAAAGTATGCAATAAGAATGCTAAAAATGAAATTAATCGAAAGTTCCAAATCCAACGCATAAAAGTGCCGCTGCTTTCCTTGTCAGAGGTCCGAACGTAGTGTCGCCGCAACATAGTTTCCTTTCATTAATTTAATTAGTGAATTTTTATTTAAATCCCTTCTTCATCAAGTTCACAAAATTTTTATTCGATTTTCTGCTTTGTTGATGCAAAAGCAATGTAATAAATATTCACTAATATTCAACAAAAACTATACTACACAAACATGTTTTAGTGACCATTATACTGAAACTATTTTATTAAGCTATCGAATTCCAACATTTTCCCAATTCTCAGGATTGACGGTATTGAAATTCCACTGCATCCTCAAGCCGGTCAGCTGTATCCTGAAGGTGCTGCTTCCTTTGGTCAACTAGAATCCTAGTTTGGCGAATATTTGGTGGCAAGACCTTGGCAAACTCAAGTTCCTTTGATAAAGTTTCGGCTCTCTTATGAAGACTCGTAATTTCAGATATCGTTTGGTTTATCTTGGTTTCACTGCAAGCTGTCTCCATTGCTTCAATTCTGGTATACTGTTCCTGTACAAAATATGAAATATATTTTAGTTAAATACAAATCACACGATATCAAAGCTCCAGCAACAGGTATTATTATGATGCAATATGCAGCAATCAAAATGCATGTAGATAACTCACAGCGAGAGCATCAATCTCAACTTGGTATGCATCAGTCAGCATCATCACTTCCTTGGTATCGGTACCAATAATTTCATCTTGATACATATGGAGCTTCTCCTTCGTATTTTGGATTTGTTGGCGTATATCCATCGTTGCGTCACTAACTCGTTTCCTCTCTACCTGTAACTCCGCAGTCTGAGATTTCAGCGATGCTAATAATTTTTTCTTCTCCAACTGCCGGTGATATCGAAGAGCAACTGTGGATGCGACGCCAGCAGTTGTAATTTCATAAGGCTCCAGTAACGCCAATGACTTTGCGAGTGAAGTCAACACCGGATTCTCTGCGTGCCAATCCCCAGAACAGCGTCGAATATTGTGGACAAGCGGCGATAGAATATAGTCCAGCTGCTTCCCCCTTGAGACAATCTCGTCTTTCTTCCATGTTCCAACGCCTTCGACCTCGATGGCGTTAACAGTCACTCCTCTCTCAAACCTGTCACAGAAATCCTGCATCTCCAAACTCTCATCTAACGACAATCTAAAGGGAGGGACATTCATTGTGACTGGAGAACTGGTGAATGGTTGATAGGTTTGTCTCCTGTTAGCTGGCATACGACCGGAAGGAGTACTGGAAGTGCTGAATGTCTGCAATAAAAATGTTTTAAAATCAGTGCTGCAAATGCGGTGTAGTAAGCTTATAGCTCCTCGCAAAGAAAGACATAATAATACCTCAAGACCGTTCAGTTTTTTATTCGGCATTATATTCCGAAAGTACTGGGAAGCTGTAACTGGATATCTTTTAACTCCTTTCCTTTAATTAACCGAACCACAGCACAGCTTCAAGGCGGAGAACTACACAAACTTAACAAAATTGATTGATTTCGGATTTCACAAGTCACAACAAAACAAAGAAAAAGAGCGAGAGCAAGCAGAAGCTTTTAGAAAAAACAACAGCAACAACAACGCAACGGTTGCTGATTTCGCGCCTCCCTTCATCTGTACCAAATGAGACAGCGCAGCGTTCCCACAACACTGAATAATGGCGAGAGAAGTTTAGTTCCTCCAGCCCAGCAGTTCTGGTATCCGATGCCTTCCCCTCCCCTGTTGGATTTTCTAAAATAATCAATGTTTCAGAGAAAGATGGTTATGATGAGGAGTCACACTCAAATGAACTGCGATGGGTCCAACTCCCGGCGACATCGTTATGAAATAATTTGACATTGACACAAGTGAAGGACTCCGTGCCAAGCTGACAGGCTAAATCATAATTCAGATACAACCATAGACTTTCTGACAGTTTTATTCCTTGATGGAGATTGGAACTATTTGAAATTAGTGTATAAAACGATCCTGCAGAAGTACAGTTGTAAGGATACCTTGTTTCGTTAAAATCTAATTTCTACGAGGGAATCCAGGCGCAACTCCTGATGTTACTTGAGTCAACTGTAAACCTGGCAAATTCTGGAAATCCATCATCTTCAACATATCCTTTGTCTGCTGATCAACCTCAATGATATCTCGCTCCAATGCAGACTCTTCTGGGACGTAGTTGTCACGACGTTCCCGCTCTTCTTCTTGCAACTTGATAGAAATGCCACGGACTTGACTTGTCTGAAGCCTTCGCATCAGATGGGTCACAAATCTGGGAACAAATCAAGGTCATTAGTAAGATTAGTACTTCCAATTCTAAGGATACGGGACAGGAAAGTTAGGCAGAAACTCCAAGGAGAGCCGGGTAGAGGAAAATAGTATCAACGATGATACTGCCTCGCGTTTGGCACAGGCTGTTAGACTCCGATTACTGTATCGCAGTCTCCGCGGATGGTGCCCCGACTTAGAATGGCCAAGTATATAAATGCTTGGTCAAGCTAAAAGGTACCGTGACCGACCGTTGTGTTTCCTAATCCTGTTCATAAAGTTTAGCTGAAACCCCCATAAACGAAAAACGAACCTCACGGAATTCACATGGTTAGGTCAGGGATTAAGATTTTAAGCAACGACCATCACATACCCTTTTCCCTTGCCTTTACTACTAACGCAGCGATCAGTACTCAAAATTCGAAATGACAACCTGTCCCCATCCGACCATGCATTCATTCGCAGCAGGCAGCAGCTCCGTCATCTTCTTACGTTACGTTATAGAATTTAAAAAGCTTTCATATAAAAGTAGGTTGAAGCTCAACATGGGCTAAATCTGTTAGAAACAACTTGCAATTGTAAAGCTCGAACAACCAGCCGATCAAGGAAACGAACCGAAAGGTATGGACAGGTATGTATTCTATGTAGAGTAGACAGTAGTAGACAATCTAACTTCTAACAGCGCATCGGATTCAAAGTCGAGGGTTCCAAACTACTGCAACTGCAACTAACTGCTCAGCTCACTTTTCTCTTACCCTGCAATCTTATTTCTCAGGGGTTTGGTTGGAATAATTGCAATCTCCTCGCAAATCCTTTTGTTGGTGTGGAAGTCGAGTGTGAGACGCGTGTAGTATTTCTCGATGATTACCCGGGATGCCTTCTTTACCGTCTTTGTACGGACGCGACCCTAGAAAGAGGAAAAAAACATAATGAACAAGTAGCAAGTCGGTGTAGTTGTAACTTTAACTTTGTAACCTGTTTTACAAATTACAAAGTATGAAGGAAGTAAGTAACGAACAGTTTGTATTTTTTGACTAAACAGCAGGATACTGGATAATGTAGTACACTCTGAGGTATTCGCAATGCAAATATTTAGTTCCTTTTATTCTAAACAAGTGGCATATTAGATTAGTACTACTTTGAAATTCTTACCATTTTGAAATCCTGGTTTAATTGATGTCAATTTAACCGATTTTCCTAATTTTCTACGAGAAAGAAGATCCGGCGTGGCCTGTTCCTTGAAGAGAATTGAATTCCCCTGATGAAAGTCTTCTGTTTGATTATTCCGGTTTGAGAACCCTTTTGAGCACTAAACCCACTCAGCAGAGAATATAATGCGCGGAACGGTCCAAATGGTATTGGAGCTGAAAAGCCCTCTAGATTCTTAGTCCACGGCAGGTGGCGAAGGAAAGGATGTCCTCCGCAATCCGCAATCAAACGCCTTGCCTAAATGTTAAAATTAAAATTATACATATGTTTTAATAATTAACATAAAACAGAATTCTTTGATTTTTTGTGAGATTTGTGTAAAATTAAG
>Ga0194135_10001617_pt1 | contig 13507 bp, 12 predicted proteins | sample LitLau_LLRF_2013_FD_134024 | JGI IMG/M metagenome (GOLD analysis project Ga0194135, IMG submission 134024) | Freshwater sediment microbial communities in response to fracking from North America - Little Laurel Run_MetaG_LLRF_2013 (version 2) | ecosystem: Environmental > Aquatic > Freshwater >...
AAACTTAATAGAGTAGGCAGTAAGCCCAAAGTTTAAAGGATTAAGTTAAAGTAGACGCATTTAAAGTTATTGCAATTGGCGAATTTTTTATCGTGGCGACCAGAATGAATGTACACAAAGTGTTCGGTTGACTCATAAGCATCAATTTATTGCTGAAAACAGGGAGTAATTGTTGAGTAACGAAGACGAGACGGTAGCGAAGTTTATGTGTGCAAGGTTTTTGCTATGTAAAAAGTTTTCGTTAATTCCTCTCTAATTCGGCATGACATCCTTTTCGCATGTTCCAATCTTACAATGTAATCTCTCTATTGAATACCCGTCGAACGTCTTGAGTCAATTGAGTGAGACTGAATATCATTTAAATACCGTAACAAGCGAGTAATGACACGCACCGCTTCCTCCTCATTGTAATAATGCGTGCTCTTCTCCACCTCTCTCCACTTTTCTAAATTCAGCGGAAATCCGCTTTCAAGTTTACTTTGCGATGGTGGGTCACCAAAATTATTTCCTAAAATATGCAAATGCAAATAAGACACGAGAAAACGAAAAGGAAGTGAAGTGTGAGACTTATATTGAAAGCTCCTGCTAACGATAAAAGACTATTGGTATACTGGAAACTTTGTTTAAGAAGTGTTAATGGGTGCTTAGGTGTGTGCCCATCGGTACATTCATCAAGGAAGAGACTTCCGGTGGGGACTGGGTTTGTGTCACTTCCTCACGGAGAGTTTGGACTACGACCAAACACTGGAGCCATGTAGGAACAAGCAACGAAGAGCCTTAGAAGACTACGGATTCTGCCAAGCAGGGACGTCTTCCGACCTTCTGGGAGACGACACAGCCCTGCTGGGAGCTCCGGGTGCTTACACGTGCAAAGGAATGATGTACAGCATCTCCGTTTCAGACGACTACCTCAACAAAGACCGCGATCACCACCACACGCCAGTCATGGATAACTCAACAGTGGACAAGTATTCTTACCTCGGCACCTCCGTTGCGGGTGGCAAGTTCTTCGGTGACCATTTCTCATACGTCGCTGGAGCTCCCAAAGCTTCACTAGGATCTGGACAAGTCATTTTCTATTCGAAGGTAACTCAGCAAACATATATACACCTGAGCAAAGCGTATTCATCACACACACACACATCTCTTCATACCACTTAAACATCACTCGGCTTATCTACTGTCAATAAAACCCTCAGTGGAATCTTTCCTTAAGGGAGCCAGATGGATTCAAAAGGCACTTACACTAAAAAGCTCTTCTTTCTTATCTCACACATAATCGTCATCTTTCCTTCTGTTTATCCAGCTAAAAAGCGATACGCATGAAAAGGCACACACACACAACCACACACATGTCCCTTCTTCCCTTGCATAAATATATGTATAATCTCCTTAAACATATTCAAAGGCTTTGTCATAATGAGAAATATGAAATATACGAACCTCTCTCTCTCATATAAATCCCTGTACTTATGATAGCAAAGTTCAACTTTCATCCAGTTTTTTCTCTCCAACTCAACCGTTATTTTATTATTAGTTGTTACATAATCACCAGTCATTTCCATATGGACCACTTAACCACACGAGAAGACGAGAAGGGAGGAACTCTCGAGTACAAAGAATGTCGAGAGAACCCCCATAAATCTGTAGGGAGTTGTAATCTTGTGCTTATTACTCCATTATTCATCGGTGTGAGTAATGAGCCATTGTGCACACCTCAGTATCAAATGTCCAATGAGGAATTACTTCTCCAGTGGACAAGAATAATTCCAAATGGTGAAATAATCATCCTCCCGACAGTGAGCAGCAGCAGCAGCAGAAGTATAATGTTTAATGTATGTCTGTGTGTCACTTACCAAGACTGCCACAGGACACAGACCACTTGAAGTCAAAACTCAAATACGGGTACTTGAAGCTTAAAAGCCTTTTTGTAAAAAGAACTATGTCACTAGAGAGAGAGAGAGAGATCGAGGCTGGAAAGGTGAGACTGTGAAAAGTAGTAGTAGTAGACACTCTGCGAGTGTAGAACAAGCAGATCATATTGTTCCATGAAGTCAGGGTGTCTTGATGCATTTTTGGCTTAGCCTTACAAGGACATCTCATATGGCTTTTAATCCACATGACATTATATATTGAATGACGAGAACCTTATTTCATACGAAACGATTTACATAAAGTAGCATATTATTAATAATATCCCCACACTCACACTGAGAATTATTATGTGTATACAAAAGGGAAACTTTGATTATAATTTGACTGGATAATCTCTGGTTATTTTTAAAGGGAAGCGACTCAGGGATGCTTAAACAAGAAGCAGAATTAACGGGAGAAGGATTTGCGTTCAGCTATGGAAATTCTTTGGCTGTACTGGACATCAACGGGGATGGGTAAGTCATTTAACTTCACCCTGTACACAAATCAATCACTCATTTCACCCTTTAATTTCATGTGTGTAATCCTCCTTTTACCATGTGGGGCTTATTTCACGAGTTATACATGAAGTTCACTCACGATTCCCACAAACAATAATAATATAATATCTTTCTCAAGTTCCTCGGTACTTTTATGCATCGTGTAGTGTGAGAAGTCTGTCTTTTCCTATTTATTAGAACCACTGTTACTGGTAACACACATACATATATAATTTCCACCCTAACTACAGACGGATGGATATCTTAATGGGTTTTGCGAGATTATGAGGGGTTGTCAAAAACTATTTTAATTCCGTTCTGCTATAATTACCACGTTCTTTCGTTAGCCACACTTCCAACTGCGTCAATTCCCACAATCAGTTATATACAATTTACTCCAATTTAAGTCATAGCTTTCTTTAAAACAAATTATCTCAAATGAAAGAGACTCGTCGTCGCTCATCTGTATTTGTCCATACGTGCGTTTACGTAGGTCGTACAATATGTGTGTGTTTGCTGAGGACTACGCACAAATATCCTGTAAAATATAAGACACACACAAAGCCACCCTCAAAGCATTTGACAGGTTAATGGAATCACCAAAATGACTTCTTGCCCTTTGATCCTCGCTCCTCATTAATTACTGAAGAACCCTAACGAATTCCAAAGTTACTAAATCGATTCCATGCGTGAGTGAGACTTGTCTCTGTCTATTCATGTCTTAAAGTTAGTCATGCGATTCCATTCTCAATCTTCTGGTCACGATGACACGGACCTTACGCATGATAATAATAACATATATCTTCCATATATTATTTGGAGAGTTAGAAAACCAAGTGTCCAGCACAGTGTGACTTAAAACTGGTCATTTAATACTCACAAAGAAAGCACAAGGCGAAGCAGGAAAACCGCAGGATTAAAAATCAAGGATCACGTAGGATTGTACACACAATACACACACTTTTCCTCACAAGCAGGCCGGCCGGAGGTTTCAAATGAAACATATATTGACTAAATAGTAGTTGAGAAGTTTTATCAAGCTCTGACACAGCGGTAGAATTTGCTATTAGTTTTCAAACAATTAATCGCCTCATGTGAAGTCTCCTACGAATAACTGAACGTAACTCTTTCTTAAGTGTGTAATGCGAACAAGTGACACCAGCAGACATAAGAGAAAAAGTTGAAATTCGATGATGATGAGTGGAAGGGAGAAAGGGTTGAGTAGAGATTTAGAGAAGGAAAGAAGGAGACTCTCTCTCTCTCTCTGATGATAACCTGAAAAAGCTACAAAAGCAAAAGTAAGAAACAACCACGCCGGCTTTTTTATGGACCGACGACGATAGAGAGAAGCGTTTGAGAATGCATGATTTGAATTCAGATGGATGTGCATAAAGACACGCCGTACGGACGTACGGATGATTAAATACCCACGAAATTGCATCTCACAACAGTTTACTCACCACCAGGTAAACTGCTATAGCGCTTACAGAGGGAGGATTATTTAATATATTCCTGTGTGTATGAAAAATATCCAGATGAAACGAACATCTCAGCAACACTCTCAACGAATACATATATCTTTTGATTCACATGTGGGTGTGATTTTTAAGGAGTTTTTGTCGGTCTTTCAACCGATTTCTTCAGCAACCACCAACTACGACGACGGCCACAGCAGTTCACCAGCAGACAAAAAGCATTTCTCACACACATTTCGTCTACTTAATCTCTCATTTAGAAGTCATTAAAAAGAAGAGAAGGCCTCAATGCAACCAAACTGCTCTGCAAAGATACACTTTGCTTTTAATACTCTGCTGATCTCTTTTTATATCCTTCATCTTAATGTTCTAATTGTTAAATTCAAGAAGACTTCTCTCTAAGTCATCATCACCTGTGATGGGTGGAGCATTCCAAATGCTGTTTAATTGGAGTTTCATCCATTCACAAGTCTTTATTGGGAGTTGAATTGCCTATATATATTCTACTTGATGAGTTGATCACTATCTCTGTAAGGTGGATACACACGGTACTCTAACTTTAGTTTCACAACTTCTAGTAATCAGAGCACCTTTTAAGAATTTCCTCTACCAGTTGTAGCAATAAACAAGACATGAGGAATTAGGAAATCGTCTCTTTTAAATGGTTATGGACAAGTTATAAATAATATAGACGGCTTATTCAATATAGGAACGGGTAGTAATAAAGAGAAGGTGTATCGTCTGATGTATCTAGGAGCAGGCAGGATTAAACCATTTCAAAACTTTTCTTGTTGATTTACGTCTCAATTAGTCTTCTAGTATCAATCTGAATTCTAAATGGATGTTCTAGATTGTATCATTTTCCCTAGAAGTGTACTAGAAACTTGCTTTGTTGGTTTAGCCAGAAAGAAAACAAACTTTTCTGGGAGAGTAAAAAGGATCGATCAGTCGATAGTTGATACTCAATACTCTTACTTCATTCGAGTAAACCTTTTCATAGATATCAGTTAGATGTACACATTCATCTGTCTTCGAAGGCGTCTGTTGGCTGTCACAAAAGCAAATGTGATTTTTGATAGACAAACACCCTGAAAATGAACACCCAAAAACGCCTGCATACTACAAAGGTGTTTTGAAATCTCCAATGATACTCAAGACTAACAATGAATGCATATAAATCCATATGCACCTCTTCCAGTGAAGACTGTGCGTAGTAGCAGATGTTCCTTCAGGATTAAATTCGTATGCACACAATCTGCTGGTATTCATTACAGAAATAGAAAAGCTATATGAGATATCTGATTCCAGATAGCTCAAATCCAATCCAGTCGTTTGTTTGCATCCAATCACCCAAGTTAATGGACAATTTTAATCTGAAAGGGTGCGTTTGATAGAAAAATGCAGAGAGCGTGTATATAACGAATCTGTGAGATTAACTGCTAACTCACAAGTCACAAGGTAGATGAAACAAAAAGAACAGATGGAAGTCTAAAAGAAAGTGAAAGTCATTCCATCACAAATGAATTGAAATGAATTCATATTCACCTTACTCTAAAAGGCATTTCCATTTGAGATTAATGAGAAAGAAAGAATTCGACTGTGGTCTAAGACTGCTCGTTTGGTGTTTCTAGAAAATCGGACTTAGTTGTGGGAGCTCCATTTTACATGGACAGCAGAGGAGCTGGTGGAGCAGTGTACGTGTATCTCAACGACAAAGGATTCCAAAAAGATCATCCGTATTTGAGACTGACGGGAACAAAAGAATCGCGATTTGGAACTGCGTTGTCTTCTGCAGGAGATCTCAATAAAGATGGATATGACGACTTGGCAGTTGGGGCTCCGTATGAGGGCCAAGAGAACAATTACAGATTTGGTTCTGTCTACATTTTCCTTGGATCTAAGAATGGGCTCATTAAGGAGCCAGCTCAGGTAGGTTTTTAAATGTCGTAAAAGTATTCATATTGAAACTGAGGAGTGATAAATTAAAATCATTTTTTGTTTTCGTAGATTATCAAAGCTTCCGAGTCTTTTCCAAGAATTCGCACGTTCGGGTATTCACTCTCTGGAGGTACAGATTTGGATGGAAACTCGTATCCTGACTTACTTGTGGGGGCCTTTGACTCTGACATAGTTGTCTTGCTCAGGGCACGGCCTATAATTGACATTGTCACTGAAGTCTTTGGAAACCTTACTAACATTGATCCGAATAAGCCAGGATGCTCCGCTTTTCCTGCACACGACAGTCCTTGGTAGGCTATTCATATTACCCAAAAGTATTCCTTTTAATCTGCGGTACACGTACTAAAAATTATTTTCCATTGCAGCTTCCAGTTTCAAGCTTGTTTCGAGATTCGCGGAATTTCAGATGTTCCTGCAGCATCTTTAGGAATTGAATATAGAATTGAAGCAGAGACGTTCACGGAAGGCCGAAGGTTCTCTCGAGTAACGTTTCAGAATGGGATGCAGGACAGGCCACAAGTAATCAAGAAGATAATCAACGTGAGAAGGAACGACGCACCCAGTAAACATTGTTCAAATGAAGTTGTCTTTCTAAAGGTGTGTTCTTTTTAAGAGACAGAGAGACATAAAATGTATAAATTATCTCAATCAAAAACCACATTAAAATTTTGTTGATGACTGATGCGTAGGAAGGAACGAAGGACATCCAGTCACAAATTGACTTCAAACTAACTTACACTTTAATTCAGAAGGAACCAGTTTACGTGGCGAATTCTTCAGTCCTTCCCAGAATTGAGAACTATCCTATTTTAAACCAGCAAGAAGCTTCGAAAATTTTCCACGCTCAGTTCGAAAAGGACTGTGGAGACAACGAGCTTTGCGAAAGCGATCTCCACGTTGCAGTGTCAACGGATCTGGCCAAGGACGAAAGTGGTCTCAAATCTCTTCTAGTTTTAGGACGGGATTCAACACTTACTCTTAATGTGACAGTAGCTAACTTTGGGGAACCGGCGTATGAAACGATGTTGTACATTTCTCACCCAAAAAGTATGCCGTACATCAGTCTCGTTGATGACGTAAGAGATCTTCTTTTTTCAGATTAATTAAATAATGTGAGGAAAGTCTAATAAGTTGAATTTTAATGTATAGTCTCAAAAGAAGAGTGTAGGATGCACTCCGTACAATAGCAGTCTTGTGGCTTGTTCATTGGGAAATCCATACAAGAACACGGGAGAGATGCAGACCATTCGTCTCAAATTCGATGCAAGAAATCTCCAAGATATCGAATCCCGTCTCGACTTCCACGTCTTTGTCAATTCTACTTCAAATGAGACTGAATTGGAAAATGACTTCGATGACTTAACTGTGATTGTCATTAAATTGGCAGAGCTTTCTATTCAAGGGTAAGGAGAACATGAACCTGTTAAATAAAGGCTCGATCTGTATTAACGAGGTATTTGTTTCAGACGTGGGGAGCCAGAAAAAGTTTTCTACGGAGGAACAATCACAGGAGAGTCTGCTATCAAATCATTTTCCGAAATCGGACCGAGAGTCACTCATCAATATGAAATCTGGAACGATGGGCCATGGAAGGCGTCCTCCTTTTTTGTAGATATTTACTGGCCACACCAGGTTGAAAATGGAAAGCCTCAAGGAAAGTGGCTACTGTATCCCGAGTCACCTCCAATTGTCGACGGATCCGGATCATGTAAACTTCCCCCTGAAATGAGCGACATTCTTCATCTTCGAAATCGACTCTTAGCCGACTCTCCGGACATACCCAGTGACTCCTTTAGAGAAGCAACACGAACCAAAAGAGAAACCGAAGTCATAATCGCTCCTCAAATGGAAATGGATCCCATGGGAGATCTCAGAACTTACGTGGAAATGGTACTATATACAATACGATGAGAAACAAAATGCTTTATTAAACTTTCGAGCAAAACCTCAAGTAAAAAAATATAACTACAAATTATTCTTTTACTAAACAGAACTGCGTCAGACGTTCCGCGAAATGTTTCAAGATAGAATGTGAAGTAAAAAACCTCCTGGCCAGGGAATCTGCAGTGATAAAGATTCATTCCAGGTAAAACCAATAATTAAGAGCAAAAGATATCAAATAATATGAAAGGTGAAAAACATTTTATTACAATTACACTTATTGTTCTTAATAGACTCTGGAACGCTACTCTAGTTGAAGACTATCCTAAAGTAGACGAAGTTCGGATTCGTTCACGTGCACAGATTCGAATTTCAGATGAAATCCGGCAGGATCCGGGGAACGACATGGCAAGCGCATCGACTTACTGCTTTCCCGACTTAAAGCTTCGAGTGGAACTAGAAGGAATTCCATGGTGGATCTACGCTCTCGCAATTCTGGCAGGGATAATCGTTCTTCTTCTTATCGTCTACTGTCTCTACAAAACCGGATTCTTTAAAAGAAGACGTCCACTTCCCACCCACACAGCAAGTGTTTCAAGATCCTAACCCATCTACACTTAATTGTCTTTATTATTAGCTATATATCTTACATATGAGTCGCATAAAAATCCCACACGTCCTTTCTTAGTCAACTTTCCTACGAATAATCTGCTGCTACAAATATAATCATTTTGTACATAAAAGTAGACAAGTGTATATTAGCATCACACAATACAAAGAAATACAGCAGACATATTCTGTACATCGATCAAAGTAAAAGTCATTATTTTTGGAAATCATTATTAACCCAAATGTCGAGAATGTGAATTATTCTGAATGTGAGTTTATGTGTAAATTTTGTAATATACCCATTATAGATCTGTATATTATGGATACATAAATGGAATAGAGTTAACAATTATAGTTCTAAGTATTTATAATGAATCAACTTCAATACATGTGTTCGATATATGTCCTCATTGTGTCATATGACGTCCTTCTATCGTCCAGTGATCGTGATATAAACTTTAAGATAAACCATATATTTAATTCCCTAATAAACAAATTATTAAGTTACAATTAATCCATCTTCATCGTCAGTCATTTCGATTTGAACAGAGATCTTTATTCAACACTCAACAACACAAATCGTACAGCATATAATTGTAATCTTAAGAGCAAAACGGGTTGTACGTTAACTTTATTTATTTATTATACACGTGAAGCCATATATTTGGAAACTGATGATTGGACTAACAATTGAAAATGAACAGGAAATAAATCATTAATCAGTCAGAATTGACATAACAAGTTCTAAAATGCATCTAAACTTTAATTCATGAAGAAGCTGACTAGTTTCTACATTTAATGACAATTGTACTCACAATGCTTTGTTATCGTGACTATATATATATAGCTATCTCCTAGTAATCTCTAAACTCACTAAACTGGTAATACGTACCAGTTACTACCATCCTTGAGTTTGGAACTTTCTCCGTGGACTGGCATCATCCAAATTGCTATTTCCAGTGTCCTGACTTCCTCCAGCAGATCCTGCCGATCCTCCTCCAGATCTGGAGCTGATTCCTCTCCCTTCGGAAGCGTACAGCGCTCTTCTTCTGTCATCCACATCACTTCGCAGTACAACTTGAGGTTTCCCCGAGCCAGTTCTCAATCGCTGTTTTACCCAGTTAGGATCGTGTTCCACGAGAAACGTCTTCATCCACTGAGTTCTGGGATCGTGAACTCGTTCCGGGTCGTCCCTTGCCTTCAAATTGGATGCTGCAGCACGATTCATAAAATACTTCAGAATCCCGTCTCGTTTATTCTTTTCACCTTCCCCAGCTCCTTCAGCACTTTCTCGAGACTTCAGTGATAGCGTTAAGTCGTCAAGATAGTTGCTCTCCTCATTCTCCCCCGGAGGACCAGACGCTCCTTCCTTAATCTCACCATGAGTCCGTTCGTACTCACGAACAATCTCTGCAGCTTCCTGCTTCGTAGGGAAGAAAGTCCCCAAGGGACCTTGGAACGTGAAGAAAAGTTCAGGATCAAACATTGGCATCTGCATTCCTTCCCGACTTGAAGAATAATTAGTGTCCAACGAGTCAGCTTCTTCTTTCCCCAATTCCTGTATAGCTTTTTCCATGAATTCGTCAAGCATGTCAGACTTCCTGTCAAGGATGTTTTTAATGTGCTTCAGCCGATCGTAAAGTCTTGCAGTGCTGTTCTTCGCGTTCTTATCCGCTGTGATAGGAAATCTTCCGTATTTGAGGAAGTAGAGAACTTCCCAATGTGGATTTGCAAGGTACGAAAGATTCCCACGGGGTATCTTGAAACGAGGAATCAAATTATGAGCCAACACACTTTTGACCTTAGCGAAAAAAGCGTCTTCAATTGCGTTTGTGGTGAGGGGATCTAACAAGGAATTCCCTGCGCTCGCAATTGCTCCCAAGGGGTCGAGGGTGGAGGGAATGGGGGTTACAATAACATTCCCGTATGTTGATTCCAAGAAGAACAGCAAAGGGAGAAACAAAATAGATCGAACTTTTAGGGGCATCCTGGAACTTCTTTTTACTCCTGATAATAACGAGAATTACACCTATCTCGACCAATAGAAAAATATACTCGTTGAGAGTCCTTATTTCTTGTCAGGGACTCCTCAGGTATCTTTGGAGGTAGTCCTGATACTGCCACTCACACTTGAAACCTCTCCTTCCTTTTATACTCAAGGCAATTAGTAATAATATTGGATCTCAAACTCGCAATTAGATCTCGTGAATTCTTTCCTGGGTTAATTAGAAATTTGTGCGACTACAGGAGGCAATCTTCCGCAGGTATGGCAAGAATCTTCCGGTTGCTTGGAAAGAATCTTAGGAATTTATTAACACAACATCAGAAATTAATATGACCCTCTTGCCAAAGGACATTCATGTACAATGTAACGTGAAACACACACACACACCAAGTCACGTGAAACACACACACACACCAAGTCATACGCCCAAGAAAATATACATTTATTCAATAAGTTCATTTTCGTTTTCCTTTAAAAACAACATAAAATGCTTAGTACAAAAGTATCAGTTTATCACAAAATATACTCAAAATGCATCACAGGTATATAATTTATGTGTTAAATGCTTATAAGGGGTTTATGGCGCAGATTTTAATCTTCACCCTTTCTTTGACTTTTCTTTTTTCTTTGCCTTTTCCTTCTTCTCCTTCTCAAGCTTTTCCTTCTTTTGCTTCTCCACGACGTCTTTGCACATGCAGTAATTCCTCAGAACGTAGTCACTTGTCACACAGTCACTTAGTCCAGCGTAGGAATTGATCCTACTCACCCCCGCACCTTCCAATTCCAGCACACCGTTTTCGAAATGTCTGATTCGGGATTCGAAGCGTCCCCCTCCAGGAGAGGTTTCCAGTGCCATGACATAATCTTTGTAAGGTTCTATTTTACCTAAATTGTTCCACTTATCTCCACCCCCGACCTCTCTTACGTAAACTTGACTTTTGTACTCTAGCGCAGCACACTGAGAACTTGTGTCTCTCTCCTTAATTATTTCATTTACTTTATTGACTATCAGTTCCCCGAACTGCTTGATAAGCTTCTTGTCCTTGAACAAGTGAGGAGTTAGACCACACAAGCAGTATCGCTGTGGAATCCCTGACTCTTCGCAAGTCCTATTTAGTCTTCCTAAGGAAAACAGTGATGAAGCGTAAACAGGCGGAGGAAATGCTGGGGCTTTTGGTGAAGTTATATTATTTGATGTTTCAGCTAAATTTAAAATATCTTTTAAAGTCTCATATAGATCGAAAGGAGTTGTAAGTCTGTTAACATTTGTTTTGAGATTCTTGTACCACTGGGGATGACTCTGTCTCAGTGATGGGGGTATTCTCACGAAGAAAAAGGGTAGGGACTCCTCATAATAGCCTAGAAACGTTTCCCTGAAATTGCCAAATCTATAGCCATGATCACTTATGAAAAAGATAACAGAGTTTTCTCCACTTGACGAGACGACAGATTCCAGGAGATCTTGGAACTCTTCATCGTAGAGCTTAAGTAGATTAAAGTCATCATGGCCAACTGTAGTGAACCATGAAAGAAGGAATGATGGGTAGGAAGCTGAAACTTGGCTGGAAAAGTCTTTCAGATACTCTGACATGAATGAAGTTGGTGTAAGTCCTCGCAAACATGAAGACTGGGCTGAGGACTGTGATCTTTTGCTGTATTGTTGGTCAGCAACCATCAAAGGACGGAGGTAGTAGTCAGCAGGTGGAAGGACAAATCCAGTTTTCAAATAGTTAAAGATGGCGATTCCAGGAGCGTCTTCCAAAAATGCTGTCAAATAGTTTGCGGAACTAAAGTTTTTCCAAATGTGCTCACAAGAGTCTAGTTTATCCTTCCTGTCTTTCCAACACGCTGAAGTCAACTTGGTATCACGCCCTGCAAATCCTGCCTGCAGGAGGAAAATATATGATATTTTAAATGTAAGTTTTAGTGATTATAAATAATGCATTTGATTTTAACCAAGTTTTAACTATATGAACTCTTGCAAATACGAAACTTGCCATAATATTAGGAAATGTGTTATCTCCAACTTTTGTGTAGCCTAAGAGTTCCACAAAGTCTTGTGAATACAGAGAAGCTCTTGTTTTCGGTAGTGATCGGTACATATGCAAACGAGAGATAGAATCAATGCCTGGGGAAATTATTTTAGAAGTATGTTAAGATGGTAATCATAACTGCATTTAAATATTCATTATTGAAATCATTAATTGTTTCATTTACCAACAACTATGACACCAGGAGGAAGTGTTTTATTCTTCTGGACGAAATTCTCTTCCCAAAAGGCAGATTTTGCTGCCGTCTTATTTGTAAATTTGGTTGGAGGGTGTACGATTGCGTCAAATCCTACAAAAGACTCCACATCTAGTTCATTTTTGCACTCCAATTTTAAGAACTCAGTGGGGGAAGGGACTTCCAACTCTGTTGCAGCAGGAATAGGTATGCACTGCTCCCCAATTCTATTTAAGAATGGAAGTCCGCAGTTAACTAAAATAATTAAACGTAAGTCGAATTCAAGGAATCAAACTATCTTACTTGACTTTAGAGTCTGCCTTGTTATCGTATTTTTCTGGCTTTTGGGTAATTCTTGTTATCTCTCTGTAACAACATTTGGACTTAGCAAACTTCCAAGACTTCGAAACCTTTTCGTCGATCTTAATCCTCTGTGTCTAATGGGATTGTGAGATTAATTTATCATTAAGCATCTTTATATTGAGTAAATTTACACCATCTGAGACGGGACTTACACCGCTCACAGTCTTCACTAAGGCGTCCTTGCATTTTTGTTTCTTTGACTTCTTTAAAAACTTTGTCACATCTGGGTCAAAAGGAAGCATGTTCATGAGCTTACATCCTTTATTAAACACCAGGAAGTCTATTCCGGCTTCCCTAGAAAACAAATTTGAGTGCGAGTTTCATTATTTTGTTGCCAATTTATGATTCATTAATTCATATAGGTACATTTATATATATATAACGCTAGTTAGTTTAAGCCACAATATCACCTGAATGCTTACAAAAATTGAACTTATAATCGAATGTTCTTTCATCATTCCAGATTTATTCATGAAATTTTTCAGATCAAAGATACTGCTTGCGGTTCTTTAAAGTAGTTCTCCGGTTATCTCTCATCGTCTATTTATTACCATTAATGACAGCTCAACCGGAAG
>Ga0194135_10001618_pt1 | contig 13505 bp, 11 predicted proteins | sample LitLau_LLRF_2013_FD_134024 | JGI IMG/M metagenome (GOLD analysis project Ga0194135, IMG submission 134024) | Freshwater sediment microbial communities in response to fracking from North America - Little Laurel Run_MetaG_LLRF_2013 (version 2) | ecosystem: Environmental > Aquatic > Freshwater >...
TAAACTTTCCCCGACCCTATCCACGTCCTCGCCCACTACAGCAATAATTACATCCACATGCTTCGATTGCGCGACAGCCGAGTCGATACCCATCTGCTCCTGCGCAGTTAATGGGGTTTCTATAATCTCACTTTCCGGCCAGGTCGCATCCACCACATTACATCCTTTTGCATATAATACCTGTCCATTATTACCTATATAACTGGTTATTCCTTCAAGCACACTGGTAACCGGGTTATGGGATGGGCCATAACGGCTGATCGCATAACTGGTCTCTTTAGCCATTGGCCCGGTTACCAATATTCTTTTCATTTTATTCTTATCCAGCGGCAAGAGCTTGTTTTCGTTTTTCAATAACACCATAGCTTCACGGTTCATTTGCAGGGACATTGCAGCAGCAGCCGGCGTATGAACAATTTGATCAGCAGATTTGGGATCTTTCACATAAGGATCATCAAACAGGCCAAGCCTGAATTTTACCCTCAGCACATCAGCCACGCGCGAGTCAACTGTTTTCATAGCTAATTTATTCTCCCTGATCAGCTCGCGCAGCGGGAAAATAAAAGACTGCGGCATCGTAAAATTAGTGCGCACATTTAAACCTGCTTCCACAGCCTGCCTAACGGCTTCTTTATAATCACCAGCAACATGGTGTTTACTATATAAATATTCCACAGCTTCACTGTCAGATACCACATAACCATTAAAGCCAAATTTCTGACGCAGCAATTCTGTTAAAAAATAATAGCTGCCGGTAACCGGCACACCATCCCAGTCATTATAGCTACTCATTACACCCATAGGATGTGCTTCCTGAATTACCCGGCGAAAAGGATACAAATAAATCTGGTGCATCTCACGGGGTGCTACATGAGGATCTGTACGGGCACTGCCATCTCTGCCGCCTTTTGGGACACTGTATACTGCGTAATGCTTTAATGTAGACGCCACTCCCTCTTCCTGTATCCCTAATACCATTTGTTTACCCATCTCTGCAATATGAAAAGGATCTTCACCATAACATTCCACAACACGCCCCCAGCGCTGATCACGTGCCGGATCTAGTATCGGTGCATATACATTGGTATATCCCAGTGCTTTAGCTTCCCTGCCAACCGTTTGCCCGGCCTGACGCACCAGTTGTTTATCGAAAGTACTACCTATAGCTATAGGTGCGGGTAATGGTGTCGCACGATCATGATTTAAACCATGAATGCCCTCATTAGTAAAATCAACGGGAATACCCAGCCGTGTTTCTTCAACAAACCACTTCTGTATGGTATTAATCGCCAGTGCGTGTTTGCTAAAGGGAAAGGAGTATTGGGTAGGTGCGTCATCCGTATGGGAAGTTAAATTGTTCAGTTCTTCGTCAATATTAGCTATACCATCTTTCCATACTTCGTTCTTCCATGACGGGCTTGGCATTTCTTCCTTCAATACCCTTTTATACCCATATAAAGTAGCCATCTGACAGGTTTTTTCTTCAACAGTCATTTGACTGAGCAGGTCGTTCACCCGTTTTTCTACGGGCTGTGCAGGATCTTCAAAAATGTCCATCTTTCCGTTCTTGTTAAAATCGACCCAGCCCTTATGGTAGATACTTTTTTGCTGCGAAGCCGCAGAAAAAGAAAAAAAACTAAAAATCAGGGCTATTAAACTAACCAGATAAAATTGCTTGGAATATACCATAGATAATATATTACGGTTCATCTGTTAAACTTAATCATAATTTGAGGGAAAGCAAGAGGTACAAGAATTACCTCTGGTTACGATTGCGATACCAATCTGACACTGGCCGACAAGTATCCTTTTTAACACTCAGGAATAACACAATTCATACATCACTCACTGTTTATTCAGAAGAAACTGAACCTTGTCTCCACCATCTCTGAAAGAGCTCTGAACGAAGTCTGAACAAGCTCAATACAGAACACTGATTGTCAGCGTCTTACAACCGAAGCTTTTTCGCCGTTTTTGAAGCTGTAACTGATCGTTTTTAAGGCGATCATATCAGGAATTATCTGCTCCTCTTTTTTTATCTTTACATTATGCAAAATCTACCTCCATTAGCAGAACGTATGCGTCCACAAAACCTGGATGAATATGTGGGTCAACAGCACCTGGTAGGTCCAGATGCTGTTTTGCGCAAAGCTATACAAAGCGGGCAGTTACCCTCCATGATTTTCTGGGGCCCGCCCGGAGTAGGAAAAACAACGCTGGCTTATATCATTTCTCAGGCGCTTGACCGCCCTTTCTTCAACCTGAGTGCCATTAATTCAGGAGTAAAGGATATCCGTGAAGTCATCGACAGGGCCGCAGCCCTAAAAGATAGTTTCCTGGGTTTGCCAATTCTATTTATCGATGAGATACACAGATTCAGCAAGTCGCAGCAGGATAGTCTGCTTGGCGCTGTAGAACGTGGGCTGGTAACCTTAATAGGGGCAACAACTGAAAATCCTTCATTTGAAGTGATCTCCGCATTATTATCCCGCTGCCAGGTTTACATTCTGAAGTCTCTGGATGAAGATGAATTATCTGGCTTACTACAAACAGCCATCAAAGAAGATGTACTGCTCAAATCAAAGAAAATCACCATCAAAGAGCATGAAGCGCTTATCCGGTTATCCGGTGGTGACGCCAGAAAACTCCTGAATGTTCTGGAAATTGCGGTGAATGGTATCGGTGGAGACAAGATTACACTGACCAATGAGAACGTACTGAAGCATGCCCAGCAAAATCTGGCACTGTATGATAAAGCAGGGGAACAGCATTATGACATTATCTCTGCTTTTATTAAGTCTATCAGAGGAAGTGATCCCAATGCAGCTGTCTACTGGCTTGCCAGAATGATTGAAGGAGGTGAAGACCCACTGTTTATTGCCCGCAGACTGGTTATCCTTTCTTCTGAAGACATCGGCAATGCAAATCCCAATGCATTATTGCTGGCCAACAATTGTTTCCAGGCAGTCAATGTAATTGGTTATCCGGAAGCCAGGATTATACTTTCGCAGGCAGTTACTTATCTGGCCTCTTCTGCCAAAAGCAACGCTTCTTATGAAGCCATCAATAAAGCACAGCAACTGGTACAGCAGACAGGTAATTTACCTGTACCATTACACATCAGGAATGCGCCTACCAAACTGATGAAAAACATTGGTTATGGAAAAGATTATAAATATTCTCATGGTTATGAGGGAAACTTTGCCCCTCAGGAGTATTTACCGGAACCAATAAGCGGGACTAAATTATATGATCCCGGAAATAATCCTGCAGAAAATAAACTCCGCGAAAAACTAAAGCAAAACTGGAAAGACAAATACAACTACTAAATATAACCCTGATGGCCATTCTGGCTAATATTGTACAGAATTCTGGTCAATCTACAGACTTCGGGACACCAGGCTGCCATTTATTCCTGGTTTTCATTGCAATATTTTAGTGTTAATACAATAAATTCAAAATTTCCCATACTTGGCATTACCTTTGATTAAATGCTTTTATAAACAAATATTTCATTCCCATGGTTACATCAAAAATTAAAATAGCAACATTCTGTATAGCATTATCGATAACCTCAATGGCTTTTCAAGGCTGTGATAGTTTAACTAAAACACAAAAAGGAGCTGGTATCGGTGCCGCTGCAGGTGGTGTACTGGGTGCTATTATCGGAAACAAAGCTGGTAATACTGCTGTTGGAGCTATTTTAGGAGCTGCTGCTGGTGGAGTTGCTGGTGGATTCATCGGAAAACGTATGGATAAACAGGCAGCTGAGATCCAGAACGCAATCCCGAATGCAGAAGTTGTTCGTCAGGGAGAAGGTATTATCGTGAAATTTGACAGTGGTATTTTATTTGACTTTGACAGTGCTAATTTAAAAGGCCCGGCTAAAGACAATGTAAAATCATTAGCTGCGTCATTGGAAAAATATCCTGATACTGAGATTAAAGTAATTGGTCATACAGATAATAAAGGAACTGAAGCTTATAACATGGGTCTTTCTGAAAGAAGAGCTGCTGCTGTTAAAGCATTTGCAGTGACGCAAGGCGTACCTGCTTCACGTCTGACTACTATTGGTAAAGGTTTCTCTGAGCCAATCGCTGATAACTCAACCGATGCCGGAAGAGCTGCTAACCGCAGAGTAGAGGTTGTAATTGTAGCCAACGATCAGTTGAAACAACAAGCCGCTCAACAGGCTAAAAACTAAAGATATTAAGATCTACCTATTTTAATAACAAAAAAACCGAAGTAATTATACTTCGGTTTTTTTATTGGGACAGATTTTACAACCTATTGATAGATATCTTCGAAATAGTGAATTGCAAGAGATTTCAGGAGTAATTCCTGTTCCATCATTGCAAATGAAGGAACGGGCTTAACCAGCTTCCAATGTGGCCATCCATCCTGATCCAATCCTTCAAGCTCATAAAAGCCCATTTCACTCAATAAACGACAGGTCGCAATATGCATAAGTTCTTCTTTCTGACGTTTGCTGTATTTGCCCGGGCCTTTACCCAATTCCTGAACGCCTATTAAGAACAACATTACCTTTAAATCTGGTATATCTGAATCAAATTCTGCTGCAATCTTTTGCTGTAGAATTTTCCATTTTGCGTTAATTTCTGCGGGCTTCATATGCAAAGATAAAACTATAGTAAGGTTTATGACAATATTATTAATACTTAAGTTCCTGGATTCTTTAATTTAGCAGTTTAAACACAGAAATCGATGGATCACATAATCTCGACTGGCCTGATGGCCTATGGTATGTCTGGCAAGGTTTTTCATGGCCCATTTTTGAGCGCACATAAAGGATTTAAACTCCGCGCAGTAACTGAACGTCATCAAAAAAATGCAGAAAAAGACTTTACCGGGATAATCAGCTATGATAATACTGAAGAATTATTAAATGATCAGGAGATTGAGCTGATTGTCATTAATACGCCTAATTATACCCATTACGATTATGCCAAGCAAGCACTGAACGCCGGCAAACATATTTTGGTGGAAAAACCATTCACAGCAACATCTGCCCAGGCAATGGAAATATTTGAATTAGCTGAGCGTCTTGGTAAAAAAGTATTTGTATACCAGAACCGGAGATGGGACAGTGATTTTACCGTAATAAAGAATATTGTTAAAAGCGAGATATTAGATAACTTATCTGAAGTTCATCTGAGATTTGACAGATATAAAGCTGCTATAGGTGTAAAAAGCTTTAAAGAAGAACCAATAGCTGCCAGTGGTTTACAATATGACCTGGGCCCCCACCTGCTGGATCAGGCCATCAGCCTTTTTGGAAAACCAGATTCATTTCATAAAATCCTGGGAAGAAACAGAGCGCATACAAAAGTGGACGACTTCTTTTCAATCCATCTTAGCTACCCGAATAGTTTGAATGTCTTTGTCCATTCAAATATGATGATAGCTGACATACAGCCTTCTTTTGTACTTCATGGGAAAAATGGCAGCTTTATTAAAGAACGTACAGATGTACAGGAAGAACAATTGCTCAAAGGGATTAAACCTAATGATCCTGGCTTTGGAATCGAAGCCAAAGGTAAAGAAGGGGTTCTTACACTGATCAATGAGAGTGGCGAAAGGACAAAACGTTTGATTTCATCCGAGCCAGCCAGTTATATCTCTTTATTTGAAGCGGTATACCAATCCCTGGTTAATCATGTGCCTTATCCTATAACTAAGGATGAAATCCTGCAGCAGATTACAATCCTTGAAGCAGAATGATGACTCCTTATTATCTATTAATTGCTGGTTTTATCATTGCCTTGTATCTGATCTTCAGAAAAAGAAAACCTGAACTGACAGCAGCAGTCACAATCAGTGAAGCAGAACGCGATATACTGCTTAGTCATGTTGTCTGGTATCAGCATTTAACAGCGCCTGACCGACTTCAATTTGAGCATATGCTGATGGATTTTCTGAGTTATGTCCGTATTGAAGGGATAGACCTGGTCCCTGATCTAACCGATCGTTTATTAATTGCCTGCAGCGCCGTAATTCCAATTTTTGGTTTCGGACAATGGAGATATCAGAACCTTCATGCGGTCATCCTGTACCCTGACACTTTCAATAAAGATTTTCAGTTTGAAGGAGGTGACCGCAATATCCTGGGTATGGTAGGTACCGGGTATATGAAAGGCCAGATGATCTTATCCCGTTCGGCACTATTGGAAGGCTTTTCTATAAACGCCGATAAAGAGAATACTGCCATTCACGAGTTTGTACATCTGCTTGATCAATCAGATGGTGCGACGGATGGTATTCCGCAGAACCTGATGCCACATCAGTACATTATCCCATGGGTAAAGATGATCCACCAGGAGATCAATAAAATAGAGGCTGGCAAATCTGATATTAATCCGTATGCCGTGACTAATGAAGCCGAATTCTTTGCCGTAGTTTCAGAATATTTCTTTGAAAAACCAACTCTGTTTAAAGAAAAGCACCCGGACCTTTATCAGATCCTGTCTACAATTTTCTCACAGGACCTGGCAAAGAAATAACGTTTACAAACCGCCTAATAAAGCTACATTAAATTCAGTGGACACTTCCAGATGAGGGATATGTCCGCTACCCTCAAATTCGATCAGCTTGGCATTAGGTATTTTTGCTGCTGTTTGTTTCCCCAATAGCTTATATTGCCCATGCAATGCCTGTTCCTGCGGACTAAGCAATCCTTTTCCAACAATAGTTTTATCTTCCTTTCCAATAAATAGAACGGTAGGGACCTTAATATTCTGTAATTCATAAACCACGGGCTGCTCATAGATCATGGTATAGGTCATCGCTGATACTCTGGCCCAACGCGCATAATCGGTGCTAAAGGTGACTCCAGAAGCAATTCTGACCAACTCATCATACTCGGGCTTCCACACGGTGAAATAGGATGACTGATAGTATTTTTTTATGCTTTCTGCTGTCGATTTCAATTCTGTTTTATACTGTTCCTCTGTATTGACATAAGGGACAAATGTGCGATAATCTTCCAGCCCGATAGGATTTTCCAGCAGTAGTTTTTCAGTAGTCTGAGGATACATTAAAGCAAACCTTGCCGCAAGCATTCCTCCCATTGAATGTCCCAGGATATTTGCTTTCTGAATACCCAGCGTATCCAGCAGCGCTTTATTCCAGCGGGCCAGCTGATGGAAACTGTAATGAATAAAAGGTTTTGAAGATTTTCCAAAACCGATCTGATCGGGAACAATCACTCTGAAACCTCTGCTGGTTAGAGCTTTAATTACAGTTGTCCAGTAATATCCGGCAAAGTTTTTACCATGAAATAATACAACCGTCCTGCCATTCGCATTTTGCACGGGGGCAATATCCATATAAGCCATACGGATATCCTGTCCTTCGGTATGAATAGGAAAATATTTTACAGGATAAGCATATTTAACATTTTCTAAGGTAATGGATAGTGTATCCGCTTGTTGTGCCGAGGCCGATAAAGACGCACAAAATAAAAGGAGAGCAGGTAGCAATAATTTTCTGAACATAGGATAATATAGGTAATCGTAGCCTAAAACAAAACTGGCAGCCGAATGTTCTAAACCTAACAATTATTTTACAACAAAACCCCGTTCTCTAAATAAAAAACGGGGTTTTGAGCGCAGATAACCTGCTCTATTTTTTCAATGTAAATGGAATATTCACTCCGAAAGTGATATTACGGCCCATATTGTAGATTCCCAAAGTCGGATCTTCATCACTTAATCTTCCTGGTTTAAAACGACTTAAATGATCATAATAAGCTTTATTTAATAAGTTTTTACCCGCTACGTAAATGGTGATATCCTGATTTTTACTTAATTTCAAAGTCGTACCAACTGACGCATTTAAAAGTGTGTAACCTGAGGTCGGTGTTTCAAAACTATCAATTTTAGTCTGTTTGAAGTAGTTATCAATACCTACGGATACATAAGAATGTGAAGTACCTCTTAAGGTTGGTTCAAATCTCAACTCATTATGCAGCGTTGCAGCCGGGATAAACGGAAGCGACTGATTCGTGGTGCGGTTAGTTGCCCTGGTATAAGAGAACCCGTTTTCAAAATGGATAAAGCTTAACGGATGTAGCGTCAGTGAAGCCTCAATACCACGTAGAAAAGCATTGTTCTGAACAAAATTATACACAGGAAAATCCCTGCCATCTACTGTTTTGGTCTGACCGTTAGTATTGTAATAAATGTAGTTGTTGATATAATTTGCAAAACCACCTAAACTAGCGCTGACATATTGATTCTGGTAATCGAAAGAGGCATCAAACTGGTAGCTCTGTTCCGGTTTCAGGTTCGGATTACCTACTTCATAACGAAACACCCCTTCATGTACACCATTTGAAGCTAATTCAGCAATATTTGGTGCTCTGAAGGCACTTCCTGCATTAGCCTTAAAACTAAAGGCATCATTAAATTCATGTGTATAACCTAATGCTCCTGTAACGTGTGAAAATTTATTAGTAAAGGCAGGATAATTAGATTCTCCTGTAAACTCTTTACCCGTCATTTTTCTGTAGTCAAAACGGATACCTGCATTAAAAGTATCTTCATCCCAGGTCTTTTTAACAAATGCAAAACCTCCGAAAGCCTGCGAGTCAAAATCAGGGATCAACTGTTCTTTTCCTGTTGTATTGACGCTATGCATATATTCTCCGGAAACACCGACCACCGGTGCCCAGCCATTGATTTCTTTAAATGAATATTTCAGGTCGTAACTGTAAGTATAGCTGTTCAGAAATAAATTCGGTTCTTCACCTGCTGTACTTAACTCTCTCCGCAGGTTATGCTGATAACCTAAAGTAGCCTTTAAACTTCCTTCACCTAAAAGGATATTACTGTTTAAGGCCAATTTATAATGACGGACGTCCTGTTTAGGATAGGCCAGCGTTCTGTCCTTGTTCTGCGCATCAGTAAAAGGATTTCCCTCTGCATCCACCAACTGTCCCGCATCGTTTCTTTTAGGATCATAAAATCCAATATTTGTTCTGAAGGAGGAAGCGTCCAAATGTGCATATCCCCACTTTTTATTCAAACCAATCTGCCCTTCAAAATTAGTTTCGTTGAAACCCGAATTAGGTACATATTCTGTAGGTGTCTGATAAGAATATGCATTTTTATAAGATCCGCGGACTTTGTAGATCAGACCGTTTTCATTTCCCTGAAGCATCAAAGAACTGCCGGACATTCCGTTATTAGTTGCATAATTGGTTAAAAACTCTCCTCTTAATGTACCATCAGGGGCTGGCAGTCCATCCAGTATATTAATAACACCACCTAAGGCATCAGACCCGTACATTAAACTTGCAGGTCCTCTGAGTACCTCCACACGGTCAGCACTATATTGATCGATCTCAATTCCATGTTCATCTCCCCATTGCTGTCCTTGTTGTTTTACCCCATCATTCAGCGTAACTACACGATTATAGCTCAATCCCCGGATTACAGGTTTGGAAATAGCTGGTCCTGTTGTAATCTCTGATACGCCAGGCACCCGGGAAATTGCATCTATCAGGTTAGTTGATGGACGATATAATAAATCTGCTTTGCTAACTGTACTCACCGAAGTACTGTTTTTGCGGTTATCAGAGCTTGAGGCAGAACCGGTAATTACAACTTCTCTCCCTTCAATAACACTTGGCTGTAAAGCAAACTCCAGTTTACCAGGATTAGAAAAGTCAATGGACTGTGTAATGGTTTTATAACCGACATAACTTACCTGAACAAGAAAACGACCATGTGCAGGCGCATTTTTGAAAATAAATTCTCCGTTTTGATTGGCTGTAGCAGAAGTACGTAAATCAGGAATGGTAATAGAAGCTCCTGGTAGTGGCAGTTTAGTGTCGGCATCGATAATTTTACCTTTGAATTCGGCTATATCAGCAGCAAATGTGCTGGTAAAAATAAAAGCAGATAGCAGTACAACTAAAAATAGATGTATTTTCTTCATTATAATATTATATTTTTCGGACATGGATGAGTCCATTCAAGTATTCTTGAACTCATTCAGGCCTCATGTGTGTATGTAATTTTTGAATAAAATGGCAGACGGATGATCTTATCCCGCAACCGGGGGGCCCCGCAGAGAAGTACTGATTAACTCAGCATATGATGTTCCGGTTAAAGTATAGATCTTGTCTATAATCACCACCGGCAGCATGACCTGGTAGGTCAATGTATCCTTGTAGTAATCTTTTTCGAAATGAGCTGAACAAATCAGACAGTTATGCTTTTCACTTCCTACATGAAACTTATGCATACATTCTTTACCGTTTTGGGCACAGTAGTCCCTTTCTTCTTCATGGTGATGAAGAGAGCTCCACGGAGTAAGTGCTATGGCAAATACCCACAGCAACAATACCGACAGAATCCGGTTGATATGTAAATGCTTTTTGTTCAATTAAAACAAAAGTAATCAAATCTGTATAATTCAGGTAATCGTAGCGTAACAATGCTTTTAAAAAAAACAAATATTCTCTTTGATCACTATTTAGCATCAGAATGTCATCTCCATGCTTTTCTGGCTGATTCAGAAACTATTCGGCAGCATAAATCGTTATTTAGAATAAAAAGCTATGGCAACGTCTCAGCAGATTAAAACAGGTTATATTGATTATGTACTGACTCATGATGAAAAACCCAAATCAGTTTATAGTTTCGTTAAAAAAATAAAAATTTCAAAAGCCGAGTTTTATAAATTCTACGGCTCCTTTGAAAGTATCGAAAAGTTAATATGGGCAGAACTTACGGCCGAAGCTATTGATACTATCCAGCAACAGGAAGTCTGGGCACAATATTCATCCAGAGACAGGATGTTGTCTTTTTTCTATAGCTACATGGAGCTCCTGAAAGGACACCGGAGTTTTATCGTTTATAGTCTTAAAAAACATACCGACAGATTTTCTACCCCAGAGGTTCTGGCCGGGGCCAAACCCATATTTGAGAACTTTGCAACAGGATTAATTAATGAGGGCCTGGAAAGCGGAGAGCTGGCTGACCGTAAATTCTTTGCTAAAAGATATAAAGACGCACTCTGGGTCCAGTTTGCTTTCCTTGTTAATTTCTGGATCAATGATGACAGTGCCGAATTTGAAAGAACCGACGAAGCCATCGAAAAGGGAATCAATGTCACTTTTGATTTATTTCAGCGTTCACCTATTGACAACCTGGTAGAATACGGCAGGTTCTTATCCAGAAATGTAAATTTTTCAGACATCAGCAGCAGCAAACATTAATATGAACGAGCAAAATAGTATTCCTGTCACTAAAACAGAACGTTCTGCCAAATTTGTTAAAACAGGTTTTCAGATTGGTGGAAATTACATTAAACATTACTCCAAAAAGCTTTTTAATCCACAATTAGGCAGAGATGAACTCAATGAGGATAATGCGACTGATATCTATAAATCCCTGAGCGAACTCAAAGGAAGTGCCTTGAAAATCGCACAAATGCTCAGTATGGATAAAAATATACTGCCTAAATCCTATATAGAAAAATTCACCCAGTCACAATATAATGCCCCGCCGCTTTCAGGCCCCCTGATTGTGAGAACATTTACCAGAAATTTCGGTAAAACACCGGAAGCGATCTACGATAAATTTAACCTGGTTTCTTCCAATGCAGCTTCTATCGGCCAGGTTCATGAAGCCGAACTAAACGGTCAAAAACTAGCCGTTAAAATTCAGTATCCTGGCGTTGGCGACAGTATCTCTTCGGATCTGAAATTAGTCAAACCATTCGCCTTCCGTTTGCTGGGAATGAGCGAAAAGGAACTGAATATTTATATCAAAGAGGTAGAAGAACGGTTACTGGAGGAAACGGATTATGAACTGGAAGTACGCCGTTCCATTGAAATTACAGAAGCCTGTAAAGATTTAAAAAATGTAGTATTTCCTACTTATTACCCGGCACTTTCCGGCAAACGGATCATCACCATGGACTGGATAAATGGTATGCATTTAAAGGAATTTCTGCAGACCAATCCTTCGCAGGAACTCCGAAATAAAATCGGGCAGGCTTTATGGGATTTTTACAATTTTCAGCAACATGAACTTAGAGCTGTGCATGCAGATCCTCATCCCGGGAACTTTATGATTACCCCGGATGAAAAATTAGGCGTAATTGATTTTGGCTGTATTAAGGAAATGCCCGACGATTTTTATGTGCCCTTTTTCTCCCTGATTTCATCGGATGTAATCAAGGATAAAAAAAGAACGATTGAGGCTTTCAGGAAACTGGAGATGATTCATCAGCATGACGATGAAGCCCAGATCGAATTTTATTATCAGTCATATCTGGAAATGATCCGCCTGTTTGCTAAACCTTATACGAGTAAAACATTTGATTTCAGCCAGCCGGAATTCTTTACGCAATTATATGCCTATGGAGAGAAAATTGCTAAAATGCCAGAGTTTAAACAGGCCCGGGGAGTAAAACATTTTATCTATGTGAACCGGACTAATTTTGGCTTATATACCATTCTGCAGGAATTAAAAGCTGTAGTCAAGACAGATACTTTCAATCCACACCTGACTTAGGATAAGTCTGAAAAAGGAAATGTACAGTCGCCACAACCGTACATTTCCCGTACCCAAAAACTTAATTATAAGACATAAATAACTTAAAAAGGTTTCATCTGCACCGCAATTAGTTTTCCACTAATTAACATTTCATCACAGCTATTCTCGTCATACAGTAAAAACATTGTTAATCATTTTTTTGACCTGCTGATTTGCGCTACAGAATTATACATATATTAGTGTAAACCAACCTTCAATGGAAACCAACGAAAGTCTGATTCATCATTTTTATACTTGTTTTAAAAACAAGGACATCAAAGGCATGCAGGCTTGTTATGCTGACGATGCAACTTTCAGTGATGCCGTATTTAAAAGACTAAATGCGAACCAGGTGCGTAAAATGTGGGAAATGCTGATAAAAAAAGGCAAAGATATGCACATAGCCTATGACCATGTGGAGGTAGAAGGAGAAACCGGAAGTGCAGAATGGATAGCACATTATACATTCTCTCAGACAGGAAAAAAGGTAGTGAATAAGATCAGGGCATCCTTTGTTTTTGAAAACGGGAAAATTATCCAGCATGAGGATGATTTCAGTTTCTATAAATGGTCGAGACAAGCGCTCGGATTTACAGGGTTATTATTGGGATGGACCAGTTTCCTGAGAAACAAGATCAGTGAAAAGGCATTGGAAAACCTTCGCTTATACATAACAGCACATCCTGAACCTTAAACAAAAAATCATTTGATTATGAAAATAGCTTTCACCATTATGCTTACACTTCTGGCTACCGGCACTTACGCTCAACTCAAACCAGTCTCTTATAAAGACGGCACCCAACAGCTCCATGGTCTTTCTGTTGCCCCTGTTAAAACAAACCTGAAAAAAGCGGGCATTTTAATCCTTCCTGCCTGGAAAGGAATTGACAACAACGCAAAAGAAGCCGCCGTTAAATTAGGTAAACAAGGCTATTA
>Ga0194135_10001619_pt1 | contig 13505 bp, 14 predicted proteins | sample LitLau_LLRF_2013_FD_134024 | JGI IMG/M metagenome (GOLD analysis project Ga0194135, IMG submission 134024) | Freshwater sediment microbial communities in response to fracking from North America - Little Laurel Run_MetaG_LLRF_2013 (version 2) | ecosystem: Environmental > Aquatic > Freshwater >...
GCCTCTTCCCCATAAGCAATAGCATGGTGAAATTGAAGTAGTTATGGGAATACATATCTATTTCTGGTTCACCCTGTATATATCTATATCCATGTATTCAGGGTATTAGAATTATTATCCTTGTTATTACGACGAGGATTAATAGAACTAATCTCCAGTTGTTTGTTCGACTTTTATTGAGACTGAACAACATACTTCCCATTCATCATTATTATTATTATATTAACGTGTAAGGGAAGCACATTATACAGGAATTGCATTGTTACTCATTTGTTAACTATACAACAAAGAATGGAATAATTGTAATTCGTAGTTGTTTGTCTAAACGCATTTACTAATAACACGAAAGTGCAAGTTCCGAGTTATCTGGTTTCTAGACATCATAAAAAGCCATTGTGGGATTTTGGAAGGTTAAATAATCAACCACAGCTCAATCTTTAAAAACCAACTTTGTAGTATAACATTGCCCCAGGTTAGGCTTAAGTGGTGTGTAAGGTACTTCCCACAGAACACGTATAAAAGGTTAGGTTATACTATACGTCTTCTGTGGGTACTTCCCATTATTTTAAGTTGGGCTAAAAATTGGGAAATCATGAGACAGTCCTTTCCAACTTGCAAGCTTAGACTTAGAAGATAATGACAAACACCCTCTCATGATAAATAGGGACTGATAGCTTATCTACAAATTATTGTTCGTAGTCTTTCCTCAATTGGATTAGCACAAGTTGTGTGGATAAGGCTGGAAAATGTTTTGAAGGATGTGCAATATAATACACAAGCTGAAGTTCAACACTCATTCTGTAATATAAGTAATAATTTATTTAGGACTTGGTACTAGTTAGTTTTGTACCAATTCATTATACTTACAGTTCATTTGCACATCTGTTTATTGTGTGTATAATAAAACCACTGGGTAACAACAATACATTATTATACTGGTAGTGATCATTAGTAGTTGTTCATCGGAGAGTTAATCTCTCGTTGCATGGAATAGTACACACGCAGGTGAAGTGTGGTTGAGAGAGTGAATAATAATATTTGCAGATTAGGCTGATTAGGATTCTTAGTCTCCTGTTAGCATTGCAGTCATAGCTGAGACCTTGTTACGTGTTGAACTCTTCTCTACTAACTCTCTGTTTGTGTGCGACGTGATTCTTCGTATTCTTTGGATATTTATTTTGGACTTTAGTTATACGTGGAAATTGAAGGTGGGAATGTCATCTTTTTAATACGCACACACGTACGATTTAGTATTGTACATAATGTTGCCCAATTCCAGTTCTTAACCTTTTCTGGGAAAAATTCTAGAATTCCGTTGTATAAAACTATAAAAGAATTAAGAATTGAGTTTAAACCAGCTGATTTTCTCTTTTAAGTTACTAAATTGATGTTTTTTCTATTTTTGTCAGCCGGTCAGATTGTGGAACGATGAAAGGCCCAGGCACCCCATTGGGCATATTGGTCATTGCGACCTTTATGGTTGGGGGATGCATTTCTCCGTCCTCGGGTCAAAAGGTCTCGCCTCAAAAACCACCTCAGAGATCAACTTCCACGACCAAGGATGAAACGAATGGGAAAGCTGTCGATACTCAATCTAACGGTATGTGATTTTTTGTAATTATGATAAGTTGTAGGTCTGTATTATTATCTTCTAGTGATAGTGTTTAATTAAGAACAGAAGGAAACTACTTCAGGACATCATAATGTAGACTAGAGAAATGAGTTATGTCAAATTGTGCCGGAATCCAAACTTTTTTAATGCAATTCTTTAAAATGACAAACAATTGTATTGTAAGAAAGAATTCTTGGCAGCAAAATGATCAAGTGTATTTGTAGTTTGTCAGCATTGTAACATTGTAGCTGAAAGACATTTTATTCATCCAATTAGTCTCATGCCTTAATCGCATTTGTACATTACTACGGAATACTTGGAATAACTGAAGTTACTCAATATAAACTAGCGTCAAGAACACGGCTTTAATCGTTATTTTGTTGTGAATGAGAACTTCACTCCGATTTATAAGTTGAGCTGGTTAATTAATGTTTTTGTTTGTCGTACTAGATGCCTGTCCGACTGGGGATTCCTGGTGCTCTTCACTTGATGAAACAGAAAAACTCGCTTTAGAAGCAATCACTGCTTTGTTCCATCAGCTAGATGACGATAAAAACGGGAACATCGACTTGGAAGAATCTAACGAGGTTAGCCGTCGCAGCATGGCTCTTGTAGAAGTTTGTGGTGACTTTTCATTGAATTGTGAAATTGTACTGATTCATTATTACTCTTTGGATTAGTTTCTCCGTGAAGAGTTGAAATATAATAGGAATATAGAAAATCGTCAAAAAGCATTCCACCGTGATGACGACTATCACGTGTCCGTTCAAGAACTCTGGGAGACTTGGATCAAGTCAGAAGTCCACAATTGGACGGTAGACCAGACCTTAGACTGGTTGAAAACTTTCGTTGGTCTTCCGCAACATCAAGAGAAATTCCTTGCCTTTGGAGTTAATGGGACTGTGTTGCCAATGTAAGTGAAGCAGTGGCTAATTACAATTAGCAGGTTAATTGTTTCGATCTAAATTCAGTCTCTAATTCAATTGCGTGTTTATCTCTCTCAGTCTTGCGGTGAATCATAATAACTTTTTAACAACTGCGATTGGAATAAAAGACTCCATTACTAAGCAAAAGATAGTTGTAAAAGCGATGGATGTAGTTTTATTCGGCCCTCCAAGAGGTAAACTGTAAACTCATTAATATTTGTGGGCAACCGTGAAATCAATTAGTCGTTTTTAATGATTCCAGATAACACAAACTATGTTAAAGACTTTGTTCTAACGACCGCTCTGGCTGTTGCGGTAATCGGATGCATGATAGTGTACAAGAGGTATAAAGAATCACTAGAAGATTTAAACAAAATGACACGCCATATGGCTGAACTTTCAAAGGCTGAGAAATCATTCAAAGAAGTCTTGCAGAATTTGGAGGTAACATGCTAAATTAATTCAGAGCAAACAAAGCTAGAGTGTCATTTACTTTGGGACGTGACCTTTACTCCTTATGGTTTGATGAGCAGGACACAGAATCTAATGAGCACTCACGACAGCGTGAGGAAGTAACAAGAAGTGACTTCGAAGGAGAAGGACCCGAGGAACTAGTTAAACTACGTGATGAGAACCAGGTGAGAATTAATCGCTGTAATGAATATTAGTTAAGCCAGATAATTGTAATTTGGATGGTTGGTGGACTTTCCCGAATCCAAGAATTTAGAAACGTGTAATCTGGATATTTGATGACAAAACACGTATCACAGTTTTATATTAACGACTACAAATTCCAATCACCGTAGGTTTTAGTTATCAGTTCAGTTTGTGCTTTCCCAGAGATTGTTTCCATTTTTCTGAAGATTTCTCATATAAATTTGCTTCTTGCAAATTAACTTTTTTTAAAAGTAAAAAGTCTATAAATGACCGAAAACCTTCCTCCTGAACTTGGTCATGCTGGCGCTTACTGTAGAAGTAGAAGCTCAGAAGTTACCAGCAGTGTCAGTTCCATGCCTTCCAGTTGTTGCGAAGAGCTAGAAGACGAAATAATTGTACTTGATTCCGTTTTCTTATTGAAATTAATATTATTCATACATGACTCGTGCTTTCTTAAAGGTGCTGAGAAACGAGTTACACAGGGCAGAAGCGGAATTACAAGATAAGTGCTGGGTAGCCCCTCATGCTTTGCAGCATTGGCTTCAGTACACTTACGAACTGGAACTCAAATCTTACAACAAGAAAAAATCCTCTGCTGAGCGTCAGTTAAAGCAAGCCAAGGAAGCAGTAAGTTACAAACTTTTGCAATAATTTTGTAAAAGCTTCAATGACATGGGGAATAACTATAATTGTATTGAAATTACTCAGTGCGACAAGTTGAAGAAGAAGCGGTCCAGTTTGATGGGAGCGTTTGTCTCCACGCATGGAAGATCAATAGATGATGTAGATAAAGCCATATTGGAAGCCAGGTACTTATTATTATTAGTTTCTATTTAATAATTTTCCCTAGGTCTCACACCAGCTTTTTTGAATTTTTTAAAATTCCTTATTCAGAACTGCTCTGACTGAGATAACGCATGAACTTCAAGAGCGTATGCATCGGTGGAAGCAAATTGAATCATTAGTTGGGTGTCAAATAATGAATAATAACGGAATTCAGTATTTGGACAATCTTCTAAAAGTATATGGAAAGCCTTCCATGTACTCCACTGGTAAGCTCTTGCTACTCAAATTATTATTTTCCTTGCTTTCGCTGTATATTAAATATTTATGTATTGTTCCAGGGCCTGGTTCAGTGATCAGCAATAGTCAAGATGACATGGATGACGATACCAGCTCAATATATTCTCCGTCAACAGGTAGGCAAAAAATTGTGGGTAGAATATCCAGTGATGGGCACGATTAAAAATAGAACGAATTAGATGAACATTGTTCCAATATTACTACGTACAATAAGCCTACATTACGGTGCTCAAGTTACGGGGAGGACGCGAAGGTTAGAATTTATATTGTGTGACGAATTACCACACTCTCTTCGTAAGCTTTGTTTCATTCGATTAGATGACACGGTCTAGAAGGAATGTGAAGGCAGTCATCATATTATTGTCACGTAGTTGGAATTTTAAAATGTACTTTATGGACTTTAAAGTTGAAAGTATTGAAAGAATTTAGATGAAAGTATTATTGAAATTTAGGTTGTGGTTGTAGTTGTATCCTGTTTCTATATTGAATATGTATTTACTCAAGTTCTCTTACAAAGGCTGCACGGTTGTTATTTTTAATGGTTCATTTAAGTGAATTTTAAATTAATTTTTAAATGAGTGCGTGAGTGATAGGAATTTGTTCTTTCAAGTTTCGATAATACACGAACTTATTTTCAAGGTTTGAAGTATACAACTTAGAACCTACAAAAATAGAATGTTACTCTCAAAGGTAACCACTGGTCAGACACAGATCAGTGAAGCTTATGTATTAGAATGATAAAATACAATATTGATTATCCACGAAGTTCCAAATTAAGTCTGGGAGGTTTTTTCATTTTGGTCTGTAGCTTTACTTGTCATGTTGTAAAAACGTGTGGCCTCAAGTCATATTCTATATCTTGATCTTACAAAATTGCCCTTTCCTTAATTTAAGAACTAATTGTAGTTAAACACTTTGTTGTTATTATATTACTGTTCTTTGATCTTACGTTGAAACTAATGTTTGAGATTAACTTACCCTGTGAGATTTCCTGTGCGAAATTGTACCAAACTTTTGTTAAAAGTATATTTTAGTCCATCAAGTATTTTTTGTTGCTTATTTTGGTTGCCTCTTGATTTATTTCAAAGTCCTACCTGAGTTGTGAAATTTCATCGTTATTATGTTCTATGTATGTGATTACCATATTTCTTTTTACAGTACTATCATCGTATAATACATTTGACTAAAATACGTATAATATATTTGTAGTCTGAGCACTAATAACATTCTGTTGACTTTATACAAACCAATTTATTTGTGTTATATTCACATTTTTATTTTCCAAGTAAGTTTTTAAACTTCATTTTGCTTGTGTAATTATTTTACTTACGATGTGCCCAAAGCTTAGCTTTAAATAATTTTGCCTTTACGTGGAATGGTGTTACTTAAAGCAAAATGCTATTTAATATATATTTATACTGTCCAATAATACAACAACCTCCCAGGCTTAAAAGGAACGCTCTAAAACGCTACTGGTAACGAGCAGAGTCACAAGAATTTGAATGCAAAATTCTCAAAAATTAGTAATCGTACTTAAAGGACAGTACTAACTAATTAATTATATATTTATTGGGATAGGCAGATAGGCTTTTCTTAGGGATCAATTTTACTAAATGTCGAATTCGCACAAGGTGAAGGTTTTTGTCGTTCGTGTCCTTCATAATATTGGGTGGTTGGTTGTTTCTTTCCAAGTTCATAAGCTCATAAGTACATCTACATTCTTGATGTTTCCTGGCCATCAATTTCCGGTTCTGTACCCACCACCACCATCATCAATATCAAGTACGCGTGTCTTTAGTCAGCAGAAATCACAGCCTTCAGATTATCCCGTTGGGGTTAAAAATTCAGCCGTGGGTGGGTGTGGAGGAAGTTATCGAAATAACGAGAGTTATGAGAAAGAAAACAAATTCAATAATGGCCCATCCTACATTGTTAATAGCATAGCCAGTCCACAAAAATCACGGGAAAATTCTTCCAATATTCCTCCTACACTAAAAGACAGTTGTGCAGGTAATGCATTTGATTGTGCAGGCTTATTTCTTATTTTGGAAATTGTTTTCCCTAGCAAGCCAGCGAGTGTCTGTTTTCACTTCACATACAATGCACAAAGTAAAAGTTGTGTAGCTCTCTGCTGAAAGTCCTTGTCGAATTTTATTATGTTTGTTTCATTAATGTCTCGTACGATTTTCTATTTCGGATGGGCCATCTAATAATTGAGTTACACAAATCAAACTCAATAAATCGCGCTAAAATCTCCTACTAACATTTTGTGCTTTTTCCTAATTTAAGATTAATTTTTACTGTCTTGACTTAAGCTCATGATTTACTCGGTTTGAATTCTTCATAATTACCTTGCTAATACACTTAAGCGAAAATTTCTATGTGTGTTTTTGCATATATTAATGTTCCAAAAAAGTTTGCGAACTCCAAATACGTTAGTGCATATTATTAAACACCTCTCCTACATATTATATGCTTGGTTTCAGTGTCTGGGCCTCCAACTTCAAGCGCAACAATGGCTCGATCCAGATCTGTGAATAGCATGATGAGCCTGCGGGACCGAACAATAAGCAGAGAGCCTTCCAGTCAAGATTCATCGAACGGAGAAACTGATTTATTTTCCGAAGCTCCAGACTTGAACGGAGCTAAAGATCGTCGAGTGACATTCAGAGCTGATCGCAGGTTAGAGTTGGTTCGAGGAGCCACAGTCTTTCCACTTCGGAAATGTGCGAGTGCCAGTTTTCAAAGCAGCAGCATGGAAAAACGACTTCGAATGATGTCGCATGAAAATTAATTTATTTTTTGCCAAAGCACATAATACGAATCTGAGCAAAGCTTGCGAATTTAATCGCCGCACAAGCGATAGCAACAAAACTAGTTTTTAGAAGATGTGTTTGACTTCCGATTACGCTGCTGAACACATCTCTGCTAATTAGTTGCACGATAATGAACGTGTTTTAGATTTATTTCGTACTTTAAACTCAGTTGTCAACACGTTTTATTAGTGTCAGTTTGTATTACACAATTATCGCTAACTTATCCTTTGTTATCCTTGTCTGATTCCCGATTTCCTTGTCTCAACACAATTTACACCGTTCTTAATTACTCGGACGGTTAATTGTCTAGTCTCTAAGATTGTATTGTCTCGTTTGTGGTGCGCAATTGTAATGAATTGAACTAGAACCACTGGCGGCTTGAAGAATCTTGAGATTCTTTTAGCCAAAAAGCTAAATGTAACTTAACTGTAATGATGTTTAATTTGCCTGGCTGAATTATTTGTAATGAAGAATAATAATCGTTTATGAAGGGCCGCATTTCGAGCTCTGGTAGACAGAAATGGAAGAAATAATGGACCGACCAGTTTTGATTCCTTGGACAATCATCCATCAAGAATGCATCAAGTTCCTTCACGAGTTCTCCAAACTTCTAATAGTGTGGATATTCCTAGCTCGAATTCTGAGGTAGGATCCTGACCCGTTTGTTTTGTTTCCTTTATCCTTATTTGCCTTCTCTCACTGTAATTTGCATGCAGTTACTATATAAAGTATTGCGCTCCTTTTTACCAATTATTTTAATTAACTACGTAGTTTTAATTTCTTCTATGCACTATGAGCTGGCTATTTCGTTGAAGTAATTACTTTGTAATTTAAACAACATTACTGCACAACCTACAGTAATTTCCTCCTGATATCATGAGATCGTTTTCGAGAGGAAACTTATTCCAGCGTAGTATTTTTAATATTGAAACCATCACATTGCAATGTATTATTTTTACTCTTCTGCATCTCATTCTCAAATAATACAGACCTGCAACAATTCTTACAATATGTCTGTTTTGCTAACTGTACCGCACAATCATTGGTTTTATATTTAACTATTTAACAATAAAAGAAAAACAGTTACAGATCTTACGCAAGTTTACTTTCAGCACGTTTTTCATTTATTTCAATTTTTCTTGCTTATCTGCCTTTTTGTGTGAGTGATCGAGTGTGTGTGTGTGTGCGTTGTTTGCAAAGCGCTATTTATATGCATAAATGCAAATTAATGTAACATAAAAGTTGATAAATCATTAGTTGCTGAACATTGAGGCTGAGAATCTACATTAAATCTTTGAGCAGGCAACGAGACAACTTTCATGTTACTTTCATGTTAATGGTATTTCCAATTCTGTGTGTTTACTATTTGTTGATTTTGTCCCTCCTAATAGGAAGAAACCCAAACACAGATCAAACAAACGATAGAGAGTGTGCAGTTAAGAAATAAGCAGCAGCCTTCTATTCCAAAATCTATCAGTATCTCATCAGTCATTGTGCCTGTCAAACCTGTTCGAAATACTCTGATTGCTGTTAAAAACTCTGTAAGCCCCGTAGCACAAAACAACGATGATCAGGCTCCCATTCGGAATACTCTGGTTGCATTACACTCATCTTTACCACAGAACGAAGTTCCAGTGAAGTCTCCCAAGCACAAGGTGTGGAATGCAATTTCACATTTCGTCAGAAATACGGATAAGAAAGTATGGCCTATCGAAAATGGAAATCCTAACAAACAATCCTCTCAAAAGCAGCCTAAACTCAAAGGTGCAGGTGGAAGCTTCAAGCAATTGTTTCAGAAATCTAAATCTCAACTTAACAAGTCCAACTCATCCCCGACACAAGAACCTCCTCTACCTGATTGTGTAATATGATATTTGTAAACAGAATAAAAATTCCCGTAAATAGCTATATGAAATATTAAATATAATTATAGGTGTATTGTCGTTAGTTAGATCAGAGTGAAAAATATTTGAACCAGCAGAATTGACGCACTGATATTGCGTTGGCTTACGGACAAGTCTATACTCCGATAAAAAGTCTGATTGTAAGAGTTCATCATGTAAAATAGTATTATCGACTGAACATTAACTTGTAATCTCAACACGATCCTATAAATGATTCTATATCGTTAGTATCTTTATTAAAAACTGAAACGATCTGAAAAATAAGTTAAAATAATACGCAGATCTATTATGACTTAACTTTGTATACTTAATGGGCTGTTTTAAATGTTTTAATCTTTTAACGTTATTAATTGTTTACTAAAAAGCTGTTTGTTATTGTTGAATAATTTTGGGAATACAGAACCTGTATACATTTTAAAAACTAATCGTAAGAACATCATCATAAATCTCATTAAGAATAAGAAATTCCTAATAATAAGCCAATGTTCACGAAATATTAAGATTATAGAGAATTTGTCCAACAAATCCTCAGTACTAAAAACGGCCTAATAAAGATGCCTAGAAGTAGAACTGCTGGAAAGTTCTATTTTTTGTTGATACTTCGGGTGAAGGTGACAAGAAGAATATTAGAATATTTTTAAGTGTAATCTCTATAATATCTGAAACTGAAGGTCTGGTTAAATGTTAATTAAACAATGCTCTTAATTTGTATACTAGTATTATGTAATAATGAAATGAGTCCCGAAGGCAGTCGAAATACTTTTGTAAGACTGTGATATACGGTACATATTATGTGTCTTTTTATTTCTAACATTTCAATTTGAAATAACTAACCTGATATGAAACAGACTTAAATTGTACAATATCAATGTTTTTAAACTTATCAATCAAGTTCAGTCGGAATGTTATTCTGTAATTGTTGTCACTATTGAAAATAAAAAGGATAAGTTATAAGCAATGCTATTTGATTTTCCGTCTATGCTTAGTTTTGAATTGCATCAAACGAACTATGAACTATGATCAATGATCAGTATTTATAATTTATTTCTCCACGAATGAAACACATTCAATAATGCAAACACACTTGAGATTTACATATTTTATTACAGAGACACAATCACCAATAAGCATATATAATATATATTCATCCAATCATTCACCGAAACTTAATAGAATACTCACAATAAACATGCTATCTTTCAAACACGAGAGTAAATACATAATATAAATTAAAACTGCATTGATTGTAATCGGTAATACACATGACTTCAAATCGAACAAAGCTGCGAGCGAGTATTGCTGGCTTTGTAGTTACACTTAACCTATTATTCACTTTCATTCAAGTTATCAATTTTTGCTTTACATGCAATGCAACATTCATTCCCAATAATTAATAAATTTAAATTAATACTCTTACTCATCGCGTACAATTAATAATACAAGTTTGTTTTATAAACTTTAATTATATATTGCTTCCACCTTGTCTTCCTCTGCAAAGACTCCTTCACCTGCGAACCCTCCAATAAACTTAATTTCCTCACTCTCAAAGTATTATCCTTCTCAAACATTCTATGACTAATGGACGAAACATTTTATGGTAACTTATCAAAAGATATTTGATATTACTTCGTCTTCGTTTTCTTACACCAAAAATGCATCAACTCATAAGAACAATAATAATAACAAGTACAGCGGAGCTATTATTATTATCATACATTATTTATAGATAAGTTGAAGAAAGCGTCGTGGGTGTAAAGTTGTAGTTTAGGTAAAGTATCGCGGGTGGTTATTAGTAAAAGGTTTAACATCAGGTTTTAATGACTTCGTTATTAGTAACTACTCCGGGTGGACCAGGACTCATCCTAGGCAATCTGTTAGACCTACAAATCAAGAACAACACGAAAACCTGAGACAATAAATACAAATTGCATAATTCGATTGAGTTCAATTTCAAAAAAACTCCCTTACTTATTTTGTAAGTGCTTTGAGTCAGCCAACTTATTTCCACCTCCATTCTTCTTCAAACTCCCTTCGTCCTTTCTAGGATAAGAAGTCAGTTTATTCTCTAAGGCCCCAACTTTCCGTAACAAATCATTGACAATTGAGAGAGGGCTGAGTCGAGACGACGTAGGCGTGCCTGAAGCAAAAAGATTATCATAAAGTTAATAATAAACCAACAACCGTGCATGGCTTGTAATAATCATGAGGGGACATTTGTTATAGAGGAATTAATCAAAAGAGATGAAGAATCAGAGTTTGGACTTTACAGAAAACTTACTGCATCCCAACGCAGCCTGATGGGCTTTTGCTAGGTTGAAAGGCGTAGGAGGCGGAGTACATTCGAGTCTATTGGAATCTAATGCTATTGGGTCTTGCTCCTTTTTCGAAACTTGCAGTTCATATCTCAAGTCTGCAAATAGGAAAAACAGACGTGATGGGAATCCTTATTAACAATGAATCATACATAATAGTTTTCATGCAGGGGCATCGTTGTTACCTCTTGTTTCATCTTTCAGTCGTTGTACCATCCCCTTAAGGTTCTCTTTCTCGTCTAACTCTGATTCTAAATATACATTTCGTTCGATTGCAAGGTTCAGCTTAGTTTCAAAGTCTTCTATAGATACAGCTGCAGCTCTGCACAATAACCACACAATGGCCATCAAAATATAGCGTGATCCGTTCATAATAATAATTCACGTGCGGTATTTTGCAGTCTTCGTGACTGACTTACCGATTAGCTCGCTCTAAGTCATCATTCTTTTGCTCTAACTGTCTTACATAGCGATTTATATCTTCCCCAGTCTTTCTGAAAGCTGTGATTTCTGCCGTCCATTCTGACGTTCTTGCATTGTGTTCTGCGGACATTTGATCCAACCGGGACTGCGCATCAAAAATTACATAAATCAAGTCCATACACAGAACTTTTCTGTCAAACACGAAGAAGTATTACTTACTCTTAGATTTTCGTTGTCATTTTGAAGTCGACTGTTTTGTGCTGCCAAGTCTTTGTTCTTCTGCTCGAGCTGTTTCAGCTGCGTTTCCAATTCCTGCTCTAGCGTCTTCGAGTCTTCTTGGTATTCCTCAAAGTCTAACTTCAGTTCATCGTACCTGAAATACCAAAATCATTTATTATAATTCAGGTTATTAATTCATTCCATCATTTTATTCACGCACTTGGCATTTTCCTTCCTTAAAAACTCTCAAACATCCCTGTAAAAATTCTCATAGCCCTGTATAGTCCTAAATCAATTGCAAATCTTGCAAATTCTGCAAATTCCTCCCTCACCAATTTTACCATCCCTCATGACAATCTTCTTGACATTAAAACGACATAAACCATAATGTCATCCGCGCCTATGGTATGTAATGAAGGGGCGAAGATTTAAGAACATTTTAATGGTCAACTCTCATACACTCAAAGTGTGCTAAGATTTATAAACTCAAATTATGAGATAAAGCAGAAGACAAGTCAAAGCCATATTATTAACTTGCTCTGAATTCTTGAACCTTTGCCAATGTAGCACACAAACTTCTCCCAACACAGCAGAACAGAAGAATGTTTAAAGCCATAAAATTACTCAAAATTTGCTCTACCAGCAGAAAATCCATTTATTAATGTGACACCAAAGACCATGTAAACTTCCCCTCCCACGCTAATTCACAATCTGCGTTTATTATGCTTATGGAAGGAATTCGAACTTATTCGTACAACGAAAAACATTTAGGATATCACATTTCTGACAATGTCTGACATTTCACATGGGACTATTGATAAAACAGAGTCAAAACAATAATGCTATAAAGCAAAATCAATACGTATGTAACAAGCTCAACCTAAAAAGAATCGTGTACCACATAATTGTAAAAAGCAAACAATCTTGCCATCATTATTGCAGAGGAATAATAAAGGAAGGAACTAATTCGTACATGATGAATGTCTGAACTCACATAGCCATGAAAAAATGGCAAATATCCTAAAAAGAGGAATTGTAGTCAGCATGGAATCTCATGCGTTATACGACCACTTGAGCAATCTCTCCTTATACTCAAGACAACTTGCCCTTAATGACTATACCAAAATATGCCGAAATTATAAAACACAATGCAAAAATGACTCATTTCCTCTTTCTTGTACAATAAATGGGAACCACTTCACAGTTTATATTCCATCTCGATTGCATAATAATAATGTAACTCAACAATAAGAAAATCGTGGACTAAAACTAAAAAGGATCCTCAGGCAAAGCAAGACTTATCCGATTTCACACTTCATGCACTTTTCTTTCAGCCGAGTTCTACGTGTGATATACACAAAAATACATCTCTCTCAATGCAGACTTTTTAACAGAGTGCACAGATGTGACAATGACACAATCCTTCTGGCATTTATGCATCTGCCAATTTGTAAAAACGAAGTGTGAAGAGCTATTTATCATTCAGGTAAATACGAAACCAACCTACAATCTCAAAAATCCCTTTCTACTAACGTAAATATGCAACACAGACA
>Ga0194135_10001620_pt1 | contig 13501 bp, 11 predicted proteins | sample LitLau_LLRF_2013_FD_134024 | JGI IMG/M metagenome (GOLD analysis project Ga0194135, IMG submission 134024) | Freshwater sediment microbial communities in response to fracking from North America - Little Laurel Run_MetaG_LLRF_2013 (version 2) | ecosystem: Environmental > Aquatic > Freshwater >...
AAACAGACTTGTTAGGAACAAAGCGTAAGCCTAGTAGACCGAAAAAAGTAAAGGGTGGCCATGCTCTACTTGTAGAATAAAGCAAAACAAGGTTGTGATTTTCTTTAATAATTAAGCTAGCAGTATAGGACTTTTGCATTTGCGAAGCTTTGTTGAAAATGCGCTTTCCAATGTAAAGAATCAAGAGAATTAATAAAAGTTTATCTGTAACATAAAAATCCAATTCCGGTCGATTCAATATAATAGACTTTTTTCCGTTTCATTTCATTTCAATTCAGATTTATTGCCTCTTCAGTTTCAATGATACCCAAAGATATATACTGATCATGTCTAGAAATTAAATTTCCGGTGATAATCATTTCCGGTGATTTCATTTATTTTTTTCCTGGAAATTCAATTTTTATTCCGGTGCATTAAATAAAATCTTTAAATTTTTTCCACTGTAAAGAAATTTTAAAATTCGTAACCACAGGTAGTCTTTTGTAATCTAGACGTTATTTGTATGAAAATGCCATCCTCTATGCAGAAAGAGTCGAGTTTCCTACCACCAGCTGATTCCCCAACTCTGGAACTACATTATTCCTGGAGACAGACTTGGCTTGCTCTTGACTGAAGCAACCATAACCCCAGTTTTCCCAGTATAATTCCTCAGTGCAGAACAGAAGTTGAAAAAAAGTTAAAATAAATTAATGGAGAAGGGACTGCAACAAACGTTCCAAACCGAAGATTGTTATAGACAATAGTACATGGATATAGAAAGCATTAAAATTTGAAATTGATCGCACAGCTTCCATTATGAAAATCACTTAAAACAAACAACAGGACATGGCCACGGGGTGGTGAGCCATGATCAATGTGCTGTGTAGCATCCGCCACATCATTGTTATAAATATTCTCAATCGTAAACAGCTTAGTTAACATGCTGATATCTTTTGTAATATACATTCTTACAAAAACCATATAACAGATAATGACAATGCAAAGGCCAAGCTTTCGAAATTTTCTATTTTTCATGGCATACGCAAACCCCTTTCTCTGTTTCAAAATTTGAGTTGTATAATTATTAATAACGCATTGTTTGAGTGGAAGAATGCGAAATGATTTCAATTGGTCTGCGCGAGGCCAGGTTTTTTAGCTTTCACATTCTTTTTGATTTGAACATTCTTATTATATTCCTTCAAGAGGATCCAACTAGTGCCGAAATGCTTTTCCGTTGTCTTGGTAAGTCGCCTAATATTAGTATACTATAAATTCAATATCTAGCTGGCTATGAACTAACTTAGCCTAAATGCAACTAAGACAAGGCCCAAAATACTTGATTTCGTCACCAGAAGAATTGTTCCCTAGTAAAGTAAAATAGAACTAAGTAAATAAACCCCACAAGTTTAAATCAGATCCTTATTTGAAGGAATTTGTTCTTAATCTAACTTAAGGTCAATTTTGTTCAACCTTTACTCTTTCTTTCCATTTATCAAAGAGAAATCAGTTGCATTCGCTTAAAAAATGGTTATTACAGGGTAAGTCTACAAATTTAGTCAGAATTTCCCATTTAGAAATGCCTTTCATTTTGATTTCTATCATTACAAACACGTCGTCAATTGCATAGTGAATATGCTCACAAACCAATCCGTTCTCCCTTTGTGTCTCACTACCCACTGGTCATACGCACTCCAAAACGAAACCTACACAATATTTGAAACGCTCCGCCCACCCAGGCGTTAAACTCTGTTGGTTGATGGGACTCTTTGAGTCATTTCCTCTCAGACTCCCATGATGAAACATATGCCCCCCAGACGAGCTAGGGAATGTAGATGTACTGCCATCATTAGCCCACTTTCGCTCCGTCTCCTTAAAGCCTGATCTTCCTCAGTCGTAATCTAGCTTAGCAACGGGGGCACGAAACACACAAGAACCAACCAAGATTTTTTGTCATATGCAAACTTGGTCTGTAACAGTTGAAAACTGAAAGAGATGAAACAAAACGACAGACCCGACGGGGAGATATGCTAGCCATAGAGCAACCGGAGCCTGATTCCCGCTTCCCTAACTCTCTATCTTATTATAGACCGATGATCCAGTTGACCATGCCTTCGGGCGAATGTCAAATAAACTCAATTATTATTAGACCGATGATTGTTCTTGACATGCGTTCATGACTGAAATAAAGCAAGTCTATAGGAGTCAGATATTTAAGTTGGGATTTCACCTCTCCGTTTTTTGTTTCAGTTGGTTTGTCTTTAATTGCGCTTTGTCTGGAAAATACAAAAGGAAGCAGTTGTACGTGCACTTGTTCTAAGGATGCGGAAGCGGGAACCGAGAATACTGACGTAAGTTTGGCTATATTTTGCTCCACTGGAATTAATTAAGGTGTGAGGTAGTGGAAGAGAGCAAGGAGCATAAAAGTCTGAAACTGTGTCACAAGTAGGATAAGTGACAGCCTGGCCTGTTGGTTTAAGCTCCAGCCCCAGTCATACTTTTGCTCCTTGTGACCCTTCACAGGATAACGGCATAATGAATTTTTCTTTTATGTCTAAGATGGGGCAGGCTGGTTCAAGGCTAGTTAACGATCATTGCGGTTGCGACCAAGGTTATTGCTGGGCCTTTTGTGAAGCTATTTTTGGAACGTGGTGCTGGACAAGGAATCAGCACAGTGCTGACAGAGTACGATGTGGGCACCACCATGAGTGCTCATGTAGATGGACATGTCAATCCGCATGTGGATGGTAACGTTGGATCTGCTGACCCGAGACAGAAGAGGAACCGATACTAAAAAAAATAATTGACTATATACTATAACTGGAGTTTAAATAAACAGCTTAGAGAATTGGCATTAGTACAATTGGTTTTATTATTAAGTAAATGCGAGAAAAATGAATAAATGATTGGAAATTCAATGAAAGTGTCCGCCGTCCAATCTTCTGGCTGTTGCTCTTCAATAGATGGAAAGGGAACTTCCCAAGATTATCGGGCAAATAGGGAGGGAGCGCAGAAAGGATACCAGGGACAATAGTGGTCACATTAACTCGCATTCAACTATTTTCCTTCCTCCAAATCAATTTTTGGAAATTGTGGAAAGTTAGATTAACGGAAAGAATGGTATGTACACATATTACCTGATCGGCCTTCGGATCTTTCAGATGCAAAACCCGGAACTCAAAAATTGTGTATTGAGTATTTAATTACGGACTCCTTTGGTATGTCACCCAAACTAAATAGCCTATTGATCAGGATAGAGGGCCGCTTACACTCCATCAGTTCACTTTCTTCACTTCACTGTCAAAGACTTTGAATTAAATCCAACTTGAAATAGATTACTTTCCTAGCTAAGCTTAACGTTGCGGCGCATGATACTTTTTCTGACTTAAAATTCTCACTACGTTTAACCTAACCTAAACTTGTTGTTCAACTGCCATTTGGAATCACGCCCGACTGGAAAGGACTTTTAAGGCGAAAGGCGAAACTTTTAACTTAAAGTCCTCAACTCTATAACTTAATAATTTTTAATTAAACTCAATTTCCTTTTTAACTTTCTACTATTTACTATTAGCTTCTACTATTTCCCTTTCGGTGGAGTCTAAGAGGCTTATATATAAGGTTGAGCAGTCGTAATAAAAAAATTCTGGGAAGCTCCTTTGGCTTCGCACGTGCTTGCCACCATTAGGTTGCCTCTAATATCCATTAGGAGAAGAAACCTGGCATAAAGTTTGATTCCAATGGACTCCATCAGACATGATAAAACTATAATAATTTCGATTGTTTCTAACAACCGTTTTTACCACCTTGGCCGTGGTTTCCGTTTTTGCGGAATCGAGGGGCAACGAGGATACTTTAGTTAAAGCTTCGATTTTTCAAAAAAAAAACACAATCAACGGAGTTATGCTGTAACCTGTTAGGCGTTCATGTATTTTTTTCCAAGCCACCTTGACTCCGGAGACATGAATACAAAATGAGCTAATTTGTCCTGTTGCTGCTGTTTTTTTGTATGCGTTTGTGAATTCCGCGTCTAAAAGTCCCTTCCTGGCATTTGTGTGACCCCTCAGAGTCGTCGGAAAAGGAGACTGTATCCTCACCACAGTAACGTCAAGTGTCGTCTATCGCCAGATTCCCTTCCCTTAAACCAAATACGCTTAGCTCTCCTTACAGTCGATGCTGGAAATAAGTGTACAAGGAATCAGATGCTCAAGCCCTATCCGGATAGAAGCGTTCTGTCATCGTGCCGCCTTCGAGGTCAACTGACAATTTCCAAATCCAACCACCAACGTCCCCTTACACTAAGCAAAACTAGCAAATTCCACTCTGGAAGGACAAAAGGCAATCCATACTTTTAGACTATATAAGAGAATTTATACAACTCCCTTCCCAACTCCCCCAGCAGAGCATTAAAATTAGTCTTCCAATCGGATTCAACTTGGCGTTTCTGCTCCTGCATTCAGTCAAACAAGTCCAAAGAAGAAAGGAATGTGCACGAGCTGTAACAGACTTACAAATAAAAGGAAATGTTTGCAAACCATTTTACACTTAAGATAACTCAAAATGTCTGCGTATTGCTTCGTTGAAATGCACGTGATGCTTTGTTTTAGGGAGAATCCGGACGCTGGGTTTTAAATAGGGATGATTTCAGGTAAACCGCATTTAGGGCAGGCTGCGAAAACGGCGGTTTCTTATCATTTGCTTGTGGTTAGGTTTCTCACGGTATTCCAACAATGCCGGTGTGGTCCTCTGCATAGGGCTCTTCGGTTGTCAGTTCCCATCCACTGCAGTAGTTTTTGGGATAAATTTAATGCATCTCCAAAAAAGGCTGAAATTGTCGAAAAAAAAATGGCTGAAACCTGCAAGATTGAAAGTTGCGAAAAGGGGACAGAAAAAAATTGCTTTTGGTTGAAAGTTCCGAAAATTTGATTCAGTTTGCGAAATTGATTTTATTTGCACAATCAGAGAAAAATAAGTCGAACTAATTTTCGATTTCATTTAATCTACAAATATGAGCAACTTTTACCTTCCGGGCCCTTCAGATGTGCCGCTTTGACCCTGGAGGGTGTAAAAAGACAGTGCTCTCCCCTCTCTATCCTGGCTGACCTCCTGTCCCTGCTGAGGCTAGAAGAACTGGAGACGGGCACGACGGACAATGGCTAACCTAATGCATAAAGTACTCACATGCCATTTCGTTTAAGTTCTCTCACTTACTTCATTTAAATCCAATTGACAATCCTCATGCTCGAAACTTTGTAAAATGAAACTGAAAGTGCTGTAAATAAAGCAAAAAAATAAAATATATTTATTATCCACAATAAATCTCAATGTATGAGTGTGGAAATGTGTATGACTAAAGGCTAGTGTAGAGGCGGCTCCGACTCCTCTGGACGTGGCCTCTCCAAGCTCTCGACGGCAATTGGATTCTCTTCCTCATGGGCCTTGGGAGTAAGATCCCATGAGGTTTCGACAGAGAGTCCTGGTGTTTGGCACCTCCTCTCGTCGTCTCGGCGGGGGTTGAACAAGGCCATTCCATTCTTTCTCTTATTTGCCATCATTCTTCAGTCTTTTGTCTGGGAGAAGAGCGTAGCCTCAGGGTGAATTGCTGAAGGCAAAGGACTGAATAAACTTGTTTGAAATTGAAAACATTGAAATAGAAAATAACAACCTAAAAAAAAAGAAGTGGAAAGCCCCTTTTCGCAGACTGTACCAAGTGCATCCCCACTTAAAATCCAACAATCCGGACAGACTGTTACCGTTTAACCAAGGCTTCGGATTAGTATTAAAGTTTAAAAGGACTACCGTATGTAATAGCATCGGTAATTTCTGCTCGTACTTAATTAAGTTCAACATGGATTTTATCATTTACGTCCAGTAATGACATTGTCTTGGCCTCACGGACTTAACAATTAATCTGCAGTAATTAAAATTAGAAGATAACAAACAAAACATGTGTTATGCTGGTGATTTATTCAATAAAATAATTGTTTTCACGAATTAGAAATTTTGGTAGCGTAGTTACATTAGAGAAAGTTTTTTGACTTCTTGCACGCATTGAAATAAGACACGGCAAACACTTGAGTCCTGAAATTAAATAGGACAAGGCTGATTGTATGTACCGATATAAATGAGGTCATTAGTAAAAGTAAATTTAGGATTGTAGTGTAGTGGGAAAGTAGAGCTTCGCTTTATTGTTGCTCGAATAATGGAAAGGAAAGCAGGTAACATTGTAAAAATTAAACAATGGGAGCCAATTTACAACCGCTAATAACCTTCTCTCCTTCACAAGTTTCATATTGAAATATCCCCATTTCACTTTCCAACGCAAGAAAGACGGGATCCTAATCGGGCATTGGCAGCGTGAAGCCTGAAGAATGGGAATTTCTTATCAGAATATCGGTTTACTCACTGCACTTATCCTGGCGTTTCAGACTACGTTAACTTTAGGCCGTTAAGCCAAAATTTCTCACCTTACCATACAGAGAGAAACAAAAGAGCATGGTCACAACATATTTCTTTCTGCTTTCCAGGAATCGTTTTACTAACTCCGGAATGGTCGAATCCGGAAGGATCCAAATGGGGTCAATGGGAACATTGTGAAAATGGGACCTTTGCAATGGGATTCCAAATGAAAATGGAACCAGACGGTCGAATAGATAATTCAGCTTTGAACGGAATAAGACTCCTATGTGGGAAACTGGGTGCGGATCAAATTTCCAAAAAGATTACGAGCTTAGTTGGAGAATATGGTAACTGGGGACAGGAGCGCTTGTGTCGTCGAGGCGTGATGACCGGATTTTCCCTTCGGGTTTACGTTGAGCCATTCCTATCTCCCTGGCGATTTGATTTAAGGGGGGCAACTGACCTTCGCTTGACCTGTTCTGATAGAGGAGTCGTCGAAGGGGAAGGCCAAGCCCATGGTACTTGGGCTCCACCTCAAGTCTGCCCAAAGAAACATGCAATATGCGGCCTACAAACGCAGGTTCATACTGAGGGTACTAATGTGGATGACAGAGGGCTGGTAAATGCTCGGATGGAATGTTGTGAGGTTCCAGAGAAGGGATCCACATGTGTACCAACAGATGAGTGGAAGATTATTGCACATTGCGAGAATGTAGGATCATCCCCTTCCAGATGCACGTACGCCTACTCCCAAGGCGTGACTCACACTGTATCAGCTACGAATTCCAGAGAGTGGGAAACCATGACAACAATTGGATTTTCAGCATCGGTATCCATTCCTTACATCGCTTCAAATTTTGGTGCAAAACTTGGGTTTAGCGGAACTACTAAGACGTCTTGGAGTACCACAACTACTAAAACTTGGACAGCAAGTAAAAAGATTACTACGGACATCTTCGTTCGAGCCAGAACTTATCTGGTATTGGAACAAGTGGTTGGTGAATGTGAGGACTTCCAAGTTGGCATGGTCAAAATTCGTGTAAAAGAGATTAAAATGTAGATTACTACTACTAGATTTACACAATGGGAAACTAATATTGGCTATACTACTCCTAGAATCTGCACAAATTAACAATTTCAGACGGTAAATTACAATAAACGCAATTTGGCAAATTATATAAGGTGCAAACCAAACTTGTTTTCCATCTTTGAACACGGCCAATTCTCTCGGTCCGTTAAATAAATATAAAATGAATTGTTTCGGAATGATGAGCAAGAGATTAACTTTTGCCATTTTCCAATTTACTGCGACGTGTCTTGATGTACTTTTAGGTGTTACATGTGACGGCCTATAGCGAACTTTTTTTCACTTTTCAAGTGGTAAGTTTTATATCTAGAAATAGATCAAAAGTCTTTAGCAAATCTGGGGACTAGCGTAGGAACTAAGGTTATTATTGTCGACACCATTTATACCTTTTGGTTTCCCGAGGACTTGGGCTTGTTTACAAATTCTTTCAAAACTCCTCCAATCCAATCCGTTGTATAGACGTATAGACTCGAGTCTATGCATTTCTTCGTATTCAGCGGATCTGATAAGAGGAAATAGTTGGACAGAGCTTGTATCCAAATGTTTGGATCACAAAGAAAACCCAATATTCTTGGATATGAGTTGTATCCAATGAGTGGAATGAGAAAAATACATTGCCCTGCGCAGTGCAGAATATCTTCGAAAAATTAACTACAAAACTTGGGTTTCCGAAAATTCATTTCCTTTCTTTCTTTCCTTCCTTCCTTCTTTCCTTCCTTATTAGTTCAGACGTTCAATTACATTTCATTTAAACAACCTAACAGGAAGAACGTGAACATTCCCGCTTGATTTAAATTAGCTAGTTATATCTATAATTAAGCATATACAGCTCGGCATTCCCGACAATACATTGGCTCTGTATAAAGAGCTCCTCGCGCTTCAGGGAAATTTTGAGTTGCTCCATACCCTTTCCTTCTGAGCAAATTCAGAGGATATACGACAGTCTGCTTCCTAGAATTTATTAATTAACAGTAAGAATTAACAGTATAGAGGGCCCCTTTTACTTTGTGAACGACTTTAAATTAAAAATCAGGGGGCTAACTTTGATTAATTAAACATTCCTATGGTATCCTGAGAATCAAACAGCGATTGCCGTATCCCGTCTGCCTTTATTAGTTAAGCAAGGGGCCAAGAAGAGTTTAAGAATCCGACTTGAAGAAAAATGTTACTAAAAATTAAGCTTCCGAAGGCTTTATAAAATATTTAAAAATTTCGCCCAGATTAAAAAAAATTAAACTAAGCAGCCCTTAAGCCAGTTTTTCAACAATTTACTCGTGAAACAAGTGTTAAGGAAACGGATTAAATGTTTTTGGAAATGTTTTAAGACGTTATAACTTCTTGAGAAATTTTTTTTATTTGAGAACTACTCGATTTTTTAAATAAATAAATTAATATTTTGATCCCAGACACCAAGTCCAATCCGGGTTTGGTTAAATGTATTAGTTACCCAATGTTTATTTTCGTCCCTTCAATCTCCTCCCCAACTGCTTATCGGATTTTGATGATTGATAGCCTAACCGCAATCGAAGCAATTGGGTCACAAATTCCCAGTACATTTTTATAAAACAGTTAATGGTTAATTAATTAGCAAAGTTTGGATTTGATCTTAGCTTACGATCAATATTAATATTAAGAGATCAAATTATTACTAGTGAATAGCGAATTTTGATAATCTGTATTTTATTGAGTTATTTACAAAACCATTACGTTTTTTATGCATGGCACCCTCCGTTAACCGTTGCCACCACACAGTTTGGTTATAATCATTTTTTGCAACAACAGCAGCTCCACCAAGAGGACGACTCCTTAGCCTCCACAACTTTGACCTTGGGACTAGTCTTTTGTCTTCTTTGGTTCTTTCAGTCGTGTCCCCTTTTCCTTTGGATTTTGTATCTCCTGTAAGCATACTCTTAACTTGTCCCACGATGTCCGATACATTTTTGTCGACTTGCTTCAGCTTTGCGAGTTGTTCCTTCCAATGTGAGCAACAAGTTTTCAACTATTGATGAAATCTCGCCACAAGCCGCTAAAGCCGACCCCATAATTTCTGTAATTTCCGTATTTTCCGTAAACTTTGTGATCACATCCCCAAATTTACCGTCCGATGCCTCCTCCCCTAATAATTCCTTGAACTCATTCAAAATTTTTTTTGATTGCTTTCAGGATTGTTTGAAGATTTGAAACTGTTTCGTTGAAGGTTGTCAAAGCCTGGCGAACTTCGGATGTCCTTCCGTCACTATTCTCCACAGCGTCTCCGACACTAGTAACCAAACTGCCGATGGCAGCCACAAAGGGAGCTGCATGCCTCGATTAATTCTCCACCTAATGTTGCCAGCTCTATAGATTTCTGAGCCCCTTCCTCGGCGATTTCCATTTTCTCGCCGAATGCTCCGCTGAGTCTGTTCTATAAATGCCAACAGTTAATTGAATTAACACTGGCAACAAGCAGAAAGATGAGTCTCAGTTTTCCGACGATTGAAAGGGGAAATGTAATGCATACAAAAAAGGAGGGAATTCTTACACACAAAAAAGTGAGAATTCTGCGAATGTGAAAGTTGCTAAAATAAGGAGAACTCGATACAAAAAAGTGTAACCTCCCCAAAAAAATTCCTAAAAAGAAAATCATTTCTAAAACTCTGTACAACTGTTGCCTTTCTCCTTATCTAAAATTACTCAATTATGTCAGTTTAGTTTTAATAATGGCCGAATTGGGGGGGTTTAGCTACACTGTCGGATTCGGAACGGGATGAAGAAAACAGTCTTGCTGCGAAAAAAAAAACGTGGCACAATATATAGTACTTACGAGAAGCCAAAAGAATACGAGAATTTTTAATCCGCAGCTGATTTGGCCCATTTTACATTTTTTTGTATGGTTTCCATCGAAAGTGAATTCTTTTCGCTTTATTTTAGTAACTTGCACATTTGCAGAATTCTCACTTTTTTTTTTGTATGAATTCTCTCTTTTTTGTATGCATTAATTCGCAACCGGATTGAAATACATAAGACACTTTTGAAATTCTATTTCTTTTTTAAGTTTAGGTTTTTTTAACTTTACGCTAACTTTTAATATTTTACATTTGGTGATGCTAGCGGATTTTTAATTTTAAGTTAACTTTTAATATTTTATGTTTGGAGATGCTAGCGGAGTCAATTCAAAATGAAATTTCAGACTATTATCGATGGACTGTAATTGGAATTATAATACAGTCAATATTAAAACATCCGAGCGTTGGTCATGAGTAATTCCCACCATGGAGTGATTTCCACCATGGCATAGGTAAAAGTATCCATACTCAACAAATTAAAACCACCATGGCACAAGTTTTTTAACCAGGCCCAGAATTATACTTTTCAAGTGAAATAAAGTTGCTGCTAATTGCGGCCAAATCCAATTATGAACCGAATTTGGGCGTTTTTACAGTTATTAAAATGGCAAACTTTATTAGACCAAAAATCCTGTGAGAAAATCGAGGAACCTTGAACACACATCAATATTTTAAAAAAAAGTCACCCACTACAAAACTTTCTTTTCCCGGTGGCGTGTCATTGTATACCGCCAAATTAGGTTTAGCAAGGCGTGGGGGACTTGCCCCCCACTTGACAAAACACGGTTTAGATATTTTTCAAATACGTTTAAGGTTAGGAATCTGAAATCTATTTTGGTTTTTATTTTATTATTACACTGGACATTGTCGCCTGGAAAACGTCGTCCTGGACTATGTCGTGGAGTCAGGAATGACACAACTGGAGAGAAGATTTTCTGAATGATTACTGAGATTTAAACTCCCCGCATTCTATGACTAATCTTCTACTTTAGTGAATATTCACTTTTTACTTCAGATAAAACAGTAGCTTTTAGCCTGATTAAAGGAAGCTTTTGACATGAAGGTTTTAATTTGTTTAGCATGGATGGTTTTACTTATACCATGGATACCTTCTATTTATGCCAGTGTGGAAATCACTCCATGGTGGGAATTACTTATGACCATGGATGTTTTTACTTAAAAGCATGGATGTTTTAAATCGCGGCCAGTATAATATTTAATCAAATAAATTACCATTGTTGAATTTAATTAATAGCCTCGCTCAATAATCTGCAGCCGGAATGAAACTAGAGTTTCAATTTTGAGTGCCGGTTTAGTGAAATTTAATTTCTTTCCTTACGTCTAAATTCTAGTTTGATAAACTGCTGATACTGGATTATCAGTTGTAATATTTTCTTTCTATTCACATGTGAAATTGATTACAACACGCAATTTGCCTGCTGGAGATAATTTTGACGGATCGTAGATACGGAGCTTACTCTGAAGTTCTGGCCAGGCTCAAATTAGAAAATCAATTTAGCTTTGACATTTAAACTTTGAAATTCTTTATAAATCATCAAAAATAATCAACGGTCGTACAATGGTTGCCGTATGCGTTTCAGCGCACCACCCTGAGATTTCACATTTTTTTCTTTTCATTGTCAATATCACTTCCGTTACACTTTCCGGTACTCCATTCCGGTTGAATTTGTTCTGCCCCTTCTCGTCTTCTGATGATGCTAATTTAATTAATCTACAAATTTTTATAATCCTCCTGTCGCGGCTCTTTGCAATTCTCCAGTGCCAGTATGAGCAGTTGCCTAACATTAAATGTTAACATTAAAACTGCTCATCAGTTTAGTTTAGTCTGACCTAGCCGAAGAAGGTATTTTTTGGTTTAGCAAAAAAAAATATTCTATAGGAACTTCAAATGTAAGATTGCTCAAACTAACACAATTCTATCATCCAGGTCCTTGCAAGCAGGATAATTTTCGTTTCCGGATATCGAATAAACGTAACGTTGAGTGCTGTGGGAGGAATTCCATCTGGCCTCCTAATACCCTCAGCAGAGGTTTAGGGGGTGTAACATGAGGTTTGGAATCCGGGAAACTCTTTTCTCCCGGTTTTGAATTGCGCATGAGCAACCGATTTGCGAAGGTGCTAAACTGCGAAAGTACTCAAGTGCGAGAGGTGAGCCGTATAGAAAGTAGGACAAGCTAGGTTTGTATGAATTTCCTACCGTATCATGTCGTTATTAAACCTGCGTAAACTTTTCAAAGTTATTTAAAGAGGGGTAGTTGTTGATTTTACCGATGCCCTGTCTCCCATCGATGCCATTGACAACTGGGTCAAAACCGCTTGAAACTGGAAAAGTTTTCCGATTTTGACAGGTCAACTGCCGTGCACGCTTTAAAATCGTAGGGATGACCTAAATGGTCAAATTTGGTGTCCATGGACAGGGGAAGGCATGGAGCAGGTACGCTCATCGAGATATTCCCGGTATAAATGAATGTAAGTGAATTATGAACAAAATAAGGTTACCTCCTCCACCGGTGGTGGTTGGTGAAGCCGTTACAACCAAGGAAAAATGTACGGTAGAAACGTGAAAAAAATGTTCATACCTTCGTTGAGGCGTTTACATAATAGCAGTGAATAATCAAGTAGTGGATGGCAGCAAGACTAAAATTAATATCCGGTTTCCGATCTAGCAAAATTGGGATGAGTTATCTGCAGAGATAATGTTATTATAATAATTATCTCAATATCAGTATTTGAACGGCCCTTATAGACAAGAGTTAGAGTAGAAGAGCAGTTCAGTACGGGTCTGGCTCCAGTATCGCTGAAAATCCTCATAAAGTTATTCAGCGATGATGGCAGACTCATGGGAAGGGATGACCAAACTAGGAGTAAGCGGTCAATTGGCTCATGCCCGACTCTAACGTCCAATAAATGGATGAAGCACGGATACCCCACAACGGACACAAATTGACCTTTTGGAAATAAAATTAAACGCATTCCTTATTCCTCCATTTTGTGTTCAAATCAAATACTAAGAAATGACAACTTACATTTCTGGAAGAGGCAGACGTCCGTAATGAGTGCCTTTTCTAGTTTCTGAAGCTCGACAACGGTGACCCTGGGCGTCTTGTTATGATGTAGCCCATTCAATTTGTACACGAAAGTAGAGGCATCGCTTCTCACAGCATGGTATATGTAGATGTTTGAAAAGTTGATACAC
>Ga0194135_10001621_pt1 | contig 13500 bp, 17 predicted proteins | sample LitLau_LLRF_2013_FD_134024 | JGI IMG/M metagenome (GOLD analysis project Ga0194135, IMG submission 134024) | Freshwater sediment microbial communities in response to fracking from North America - Little Laurel Run_MetaG_LLRF_2013 (version 2) | ecosystem: Environmental > Aquatic > Freshwater >...
ACAAGCCTTTTATTTGATCTATTTCTTTGTTGTTGTTTAATCGTTGCCCATCTACAATTTTCTGGGAAATAACCTAAATCATTATTTATTCTATCTAATGATAAATCTTTACTTGGCCTAAACCCCATATCTTCAAAGAAATTTTCAAATTTATGCCATCTTTCACAAACCTCAATACCGCGACCAGAATATCTTTTAAATTTATCTTTTTTTGATGAACATCTTTCTATCATTGAAAGCCATAATTTATGTTCTATAGTTCCTGTCATTCCATGAGTTTTTTTTAATGCAAATTTTTTACAATTTTCAATTGACGATTCTTTTTTTCTACAACCGCAAGAAACAGTTTTACCAGTTGTTAAATTTGTTGAAGTAACATTTGAAATATTTCCGCAATCGCATAAACATTCCCAAATTTTTCTTTTCCCGTTACTTCCAATAGATTTAATTACTAGCAATCTACCAAATTTAATTCCATCTAATTTTAGTATTTTCATTATAGTTTCCATTGTTATTAAAGTTAATATTATACATTAATAACGGTTGAAGCTATAGATTAGTTATGATTAAATTCTTTCTGTTCAGCAATACGTCGATTTAATAACCCTTGCACTACTTTACCGCCGCAATGGTCCCATTTTTGAAACTCTAACGCAGCATCGTGTAAATTACCTTGGTTTATTAATTTTAACATAGTGGATGACGAAAAACTACCTACGCCTAAGTTGTACACAAAATCCACTAACGCATCAAACTCATTCTGATCGAGTTGAATATTGACTAAGCGATTAACCGCATCAGCAGACGATTGAGTATCTTCTTGTAACCACTCATAGGCTTGTTCCATCGTGCAATTCATGCCTTCGGTAATACCTGCCGTATGACCAAAACCCAAAGTCCAGATACCGCCTGAATCTTGATATGAGGTTAATCGAACACCTTCGGCATTTTCAGTTAATGCCATACCTGTACCTGAATAAGTTAATGGCGTTTCCATTGCTATCCTTTTGTTTTAACGTGTTCAATAATTCTAATCGTGTACCAAATAATTGCTAACGTTGCTGAAACAATAGATAAAATCATGGAGATTGTTGGTAGCTTCTCATAAATCCATAATGTTTCATTTGAAAACCAGTGAATCAAATTAGCAATGACAGCTACCCCAAATATGCCATCTAAAAAATGTTTAATGTCGTGCATTTCGTTTCCTCTTTAATTGTAATCGCCTAATACATTTACATCTTTTTTTTATGGAAGAAGTGCCAACCAGAACAAAGTATAAACAGACGAGTAATCCAAGAATGATTTGCAGTCCGTCTAAAATTGTTTTTATCGTCATTTCTTATCCATAATAAGCGAATCCATTGAATAATTGCTACTGAATAGATAATTTTGTTATAAAACTCACTGTCAATATAAGACATATAACAAAAGTACCCAAACCCATGACATACGATTGCAATTACATTTATTAATGCTAAATCTAATGATAGATCAGTAAAGTCAATTTCTAATATAATCTTAACAGTAAATATGTCAATTAACATATATATAAAATAGGTAAATGGCGCAATACCTAAACCATGAACCCAATGCGAAAATAGATCGCCAATTAAAAATAAACACCCGATGATTAGTCGAGTGTTCATTGGACTTAGTTTCTGATTCACTTATTAGAAGGCTTTGTTGGAGCCTTCTTTTCTTTTGAAGTAGGTGGTGGTGGAGGTGGTCGATTGTCACCGCCGCCAGTGCTAACAAATAATGTAGTCATAATTTACCCTTTTAAATGGTTAATTGATTCAAATGCTATTACACCCAATAGACTAGCTTTCCAAGCCCAATCCCATACAGTTTTACCTATATTTCCATAGAAACGTATTTTAGCCCTTTTTTCCAATGCGTCAACTAAGGCTTCTATATCTTCATCAGTTAAAGTTCTGTTATTCATATTTTTTATTTAAAATAAAGATTAATTATAACAATCAATAGAAAGTACAACGCCACTTGCCGATGCAAATCCTGATGACATCGTGATTACACCGCCACTTAAGTAGCCAGTTACCGATTGACCCGCAGAAGGAACAAATCCTTTTAAAATTCCAACCGTTGCAGTGGCAGGTAGCCCATTGATTGTTGCATTAGCAGCCGCTACAACACCCGTTCCGCTTATGTAAATAAAAATACTTAGCCGTTTTGAATCTCGAATATAACTTGCAGAAAAAGTTGGAGCACCACCTGACCAACCAGTACCGGCAGTAACCGTCAAAGGTAAAAGAACATCAGGGCAGACAAGAAGCTCACTACCATTAGCCGATACAATTGGAATGGGTTCAGAATTGTCTTGCATGTATCCGTAAATGCTTGCCGAACGTGCGGTAGTCGTGGCGGGTTGATACCAACCTTTCGCACTAGCTTGTAGGTGGTAGAACGTATTGTTAATTGGAAATCCTGCTTGCTCAGTTGGGTCAACATAAACGCCATAACCTGAACCACCGCCAGTACCAGAATTAATGTAAGTCATTAAGAAAGTATTATTGTCGCAGCCACCTAAATATAAACCATGTCCGGTATTAGAATTACCAAAATTAATACTTAAATTGACGAAAGAGTTATGACAGGCATTTCCTCCAACTCCAGCAACAGATAACCATACACCTGCTTTTGAGCAACTACCTGCATCAACTGCTAAATTAATAAAACTATTCCATGAACAAGTGTTTGTTGTCCCAAGCATATAAAGACCTGTACCAAGAACTTTTATTATGCTTACGCCTTGAAAATATCCGCCATTTAGACCGTCTAAAGTTAAGCCAAAGTTAGCCAAGTTATTACAGTCAATCATCATATTGGTTATACCTGCACCACCATGATTAATATTGGAAAATTTAATTGCTGTTGCATTAACTGCACCGATATACCGAAGTGTTGTGTAGTCTTTAGCGGTTAGCGTTCCGAAGGCCACAAACCCCGCACCTTCTCCTACAAATTTAATTGCCGTGGTAATTAAAAGGGTTGAGGAAAAAGTGAAAATTCCAAGTGGGAATTTGATTGTACCCCCACCCAAACCTGCTAGATACGTTAATGCGGCATTAATCGCTGTTGTGCTATCCGTGGCTCCTGTTGGGTCTGCGCCAAAATCAAGTACATTGACAGTTTGTTGGTTTTTAGCTTGCTGGCTAATTGTTACTGCACCTGTAGCACCTTGGTTATATCCAATTAATGAAGCACCTGTTGATGAATATAAATTAGTTAATGATGATTGAACCGAAATACCTGCTAGTGTATTAACGTTGGTTGCTCCTGTTGTTGCGGATAACGTTGAAGTAGCTACGGCGTTTGTATTAACTTGAGAGACAATATAGTTAAAGTCATTCATCACAGGAACCGCATCAATAGGGTTCCCGTCTGAAATTAGGTTAGGTAGTGTTCCAATAATTGCCATAGTTATCTTTCTTTATCTAACGCGACGTGCGCTTAACTGGCAACTACCTGTTGCAGTACCAGTAAAACCAATTAACATTACGCAATAAATTGTTGTTGATGTTGTTACATTATAACGAACAGTAGGCAGCGAACCATAGTAAATAGTAAATGAGGTTGAACCTGAAATATAAATATTTTGCAATCCTGTAAATGATGACCCTGTTGAGCTAATTCCTATTTGAATAAGACTTGTTCCTGTCATTCCATTTATTCCAGCACTACCAAAAACGTCCCAATCACCAGCAGTTAATGTAATTGAAGCTAAATTTATAGTTAATCCATTAGAAATGCTAGTTGGCCCCGCAGTTGTAGTTATAAATTCTCCCACTTGACCAGCAGACGCATTACTACCGTTAGTAACTCCTGTTACTGCTAAAGCTGTTGTTGCTGTTGTTGCTGTTGTTGCCGTTGTTGCCGTTGTTGCCGTTGCCGCCAAGGTTGCATTAGCTGCCGTACCTGTCATTGCACCACTTGTAGCAGTCAAAATGGCGGCAGGAACATTATTATTTACTTGAGAAACAATGTAATTAAAATCATTCATTACAGGCACAGCGTCAATAGCCTGACCATCAGAAATGATATTAGGTAATGTTCCAATTAACGCTGTCATAATTTAACCTTAGAAGTTTGTCATACCTGTATCGCTATATTTAAAGAAGATCGTTCCAATCTCTAAATTATAAGACGATGTTGCTGTAATTAATAATGCAATCTTTTTAAATACCAAGGCATTAGTCCAAGGTATTGTAAAGGTTGTTGGGCTATTTTGACCAGTTGACCATACCGCACCTGTTTGCCCCCATACTGCACCACCACCCCATGTTAATACACTGTTAGGCGATTCAATTGCTGCACTATTTAATAAATTATCTTGCTCGCCGATTGCCGTAATATTATATTGTAAATTCGATGCAATATTTGATACTTCAATTGTTGTTTCAACGACTTGTTTAACATTAATATTTTGTGTTTTTGGTAAAAATGATGTTTGCAAATTAATTGTTAAAGCTGTTCCATTATCGTTATACACCGATGTTGTTGTAGGAATATAGTGACTTGCATATAACGCCGCACCGTTACCTTGATATGAAATAATAAAATAATTGGAATACTGTACGCAATTATCGTAAGGATAAGTATGTGGCCCCGTCCATCGTCTAACCGTTACGTCAAACCAATAATCCGATTGCGTTACAATACCATTTAATGTTGTTGTCAGACAAATTCGGTATATCGAACCAGAAAAACATGCAGATGCTCTACTTGGATTGATAATACTTTGAAATGGCTTTTGAACGTCTTGCACTAATTTGCTAGGGTCTTTAGTCAATGGCAATACTTGACCTAATGACGAAATGTAATAGGGGCCATCAATACTAATAAAAAACATACCCGCAGGTGTTTGACAAATACTTCTAGGAGATACGCATCCAATGTTTAATGACAAAAAGTTTTGCGATAACGAGTTAGTTACTGCCGCATCACCTGTAATTTGCCATATCTGGAACGATTTAAACACCATTAAAGCACTTACAACACCTGCCGTAGTAGTTTGTACTGGCAATCCTGATAAAGCGGTTATAGGCGTTATATCACCTACTGTTAGCGATTGACCTGCTGTTGCCATATTAGTAGGCAATAACGCATCCGAGTAAAATACTTGATTAACGCAAGCATAGTAAGCACGATTGTTAAAGTTAGCTACCGCATTAGGTACAGATGGCAATCCAAACACACCCGTATTACTTGAGTACCATGCAGGGTTAGTTTGATTTAAATTTAATACACCAAAATAACTACCGGAGTTAGCTGTCATTGTTTCCGATGAAACAGGACTACCATACGTTGTATTTAACGTATAAACACCAATACCGCCTTGAGTCCCACTAACAAACCCATTAATTGATGTTCCTGCTGTAATGCCTGAGCCTGTAATGTTTGCACCTACATGCAATGCACCTGCTGTTCCTGCTGTACCCGCATTAGTTACCGTTAATGTGTTTCCACTGATTGACGCAGTAAATGTACCTGTTTGTGCTGAGCCACTAAAGCCGGGATGGGTAAAGATTAAACTGTTACCTACCATTGCTACAGTAGGAGGAACCCAATCCCCTGAGGTAGGTTGAGTAACAGGTAAATTGGATGCTAATGTTCCCGTAATAGTGGAAAACGCATTAGTTAAAATATTGTACGCAAATGGTTCATCGTAAGCACCTAACCGTGATGTAGATACTAACCCATACACCATGTTGCCAATTACCGCATATACAGTAATTCCCGTTGCACCTGTAAAACTACTAAATGTAGTCAATGGTGAACCGACACCCGGTCTGCATGTAATTAAATCAGGATTAGATTGGTCAAATACGAGATTTTGTAATGATGTACATGCGCCTTCAAACGCATACGTAGCATCGTAAGCATCTGCTAGACCTTTAGCGGTGAAAGCAACAGGATATTCTTTATGGATAGCCATTAATCACCTTAATAAGGGTCTAATTTTGTCGGTCTTAGTGAGCCACCAGTCCTAAATCGTCTTGGGTCGAGTTGAACAGATTTAACAACATTTTGTTCGTCGCCTTCTTCCATCAAATGAATTAATAACAGTTTTTCACATTCAGCCACATAAGACTGATAACGATCATCATCTGTAAATCGCATTAAACGGGTTGCCGTTGCCATTGTTAGGTAATCTTGATCGGAGAACCAAGGTACAACAGAACTTGTCGAAGGATTCGCAATATCGGCTTGTTGATTGTAAAACCGATGAGTAACAGTTAATGTTGTTCCCGATGCTGGATAAATGTACAGTAGTCCAATTCCCGTTGTAGGAACTGGCGATAAATCCGTTGCAAACTCATAAGGATAATTGGAAATACCCGATTGATAATTTTCGGCATCAATTTCTTTTAATGAGCAAGGATTTAAAAAATAAGGCGTACCCGATACAAGATAAAACATATCGTAAGTACGTAGGTAATTTGTCTCTAAATTAAACGGGCCAAAGGAATTAGCAGGAATGTTTAACGTTTGAGTAATTAAATTGACTTTGAGATTGCGATGCAGAACTAAATCAGACAGGACGAGATTTAACTGTCGCCCTGCCTGAGCAAGATAACCGGGGCACTTTGCAATCTGACAGGCATCTGCAACTATTTGTGACGCGGTTATCGACATATTACGCCTTTGCCTTAGCGCGAGCTTCTTGCAATGCTTCGTGACCTTTTTGAACGTCTTTATCCAACTCAACCAACGAGCTAGTTAAATTATCAATCATCTGCAATTCAGCATTGGTTAATTTCTTACCGTTTTCTTTCTTTTGCTTCAAATTCTCAATCGCATCTTTTTGTTGATGCAATGCTTTAATTCGACGCTCAAGATGGATTTCAAGAACAGGGATAGAAGCACGAGCTTGTTGACGATCTACAACATCGTGGTAAATATCAATTTGTTGATTGATCTGCTCAACAGTATTAGTTGAATAAATATATCCACTCATGGTCAATGTTTTACCACTTTCGCCCAATTGAGCTTGAATAGTAAAGTTACCAGTAGTCAATACACCTTCTGCAATATCTTTTTCTGTGTTCATTTTTTTAACCTATGTAATTAAGCGACAAGTCGATTAGTTTGTTTACGGTAAGCATTTTCATTATCGCCGTGAATAGACTTCTCATGGCTCCAACATAATGCCACACGCGACTTCATTTCGGCAAGAATTTCTGCATTAAATTCATAGGTTTGACCATGATAATACTCTAAACCGTTGGTGTATAAACACAGTCCTGCACCAGCAGGTAGATTGATGGTGTATTTAAAAGTAGGAATTTTTACTGTTTTAAACTTTTGCTTTTTCTCGTTACGTTCCCACGGATTTAAACACTTTTCTACTTCTTCAAAATTACCTGTTGGAAATTCTTCTGATGTGTTACCCATAAACTGACTAGCTTGTGACATTGCTTCTGCCATGCTTTCAGCTTCGGTTTGTTTTTCTTTTGCTTCATCACGTTCTTTAGTGAGCAAGGCAACTTGAGCTTGTAGCTCTTTTAATTCCTGTTCTGTGGTTTTCGCTGACATGATTATTGTCCTTAGTTTGTTTGAATAACTGTTACGACCATAGGATGATTTTCAGAAGCACGTCCAAAGCTGCTTTGAACTACTGCCGAAGATAATGTTGGTACTGCGGGTTGAATAATAACGGGTGTTTGAGCAATAACTTCTTCTACTGCTGGATTGCTATTCACATCGGTTGTATCTTCTTGAACTTCTGCTGCAAAGTCTGAAATTGGGAAAGTATCGCTATCCATATTTACCTCTTTAAAAAAAGGTGGGAGAACTTAATCCCCCACCAAAGCCTACCACAGAAAACTATTATTCAACTGCTGTACCAGCCGTGTAAGTTGGGCTGAATGCTGAACCTGATTCTACGCGAGCCATGTAAGCATTATTCAGAATAATAGTACCGTACATCATTTTCCAAGATACAACACGGGTTTGATTCATTGGATCGGATTTATCACCTTTATCGAGGTATTGATATTTCACGTCATCCAAAAGAACTTGACCATACGCATCTTGACCAATAAAGATTGTTGGAAACACGGTAACGCCTGTTGCAGGAGCAGCAGGTGGAGTTTGTGCAACACCAACACCAGATAAAATTACTGTTGAACCAGAAGCCAATTGAGTTGCTTGACCTGCTAATGGGCCTGTTGATGGGCCAGAAGCACACAAAGCTAAGTTAGTTGGGCTAGAAGTTGTACCAATGTACACGTTGAATACATAGTTGGCTAATGTAGGCAATGTGACAGAGATCGAACCTGTAGGACCAGTAACCGAGATTGCGCCAGATACTTGATAAATTTGCTGTTCAACAGAAGTTGCCGCTGGCGAACCAGTAACAACGATGTAGTACGATGCAGTTGCCAAGTTACCTGAAGTACCTGCTGTACCAGTAACCTGAGCATTACCTTTCCAGTAAGGCATCATGTTAGTTTTACAGAAACGTGCACCACCCCATTCACCCAAGTCATTGTTATACAGACGGTTTAGATCGCTGTACGACCATGCTGTGGCAATGGTGCTGTTCTGACGTAAATCTTGTACTGGCAATGGATGAATCAATGCAACATAGTGTGGCATTGCATCAGGCTTAGTCGATGCTTTAGTACGTGCATCAGCATCTACTTTCATGTCAATACGTTCGTCACCATTAAAGGTTGGTGCGCCAAATGTTTCCAATGCGCCGACAATTTTAGAGATTTCGACAGGAGACATTACGTCAGTTGCTACTAAGTTAGCGCGTGATGTTTTGCTATTAGCATAGTTGACTTGAGTTGCTGTCAACAAGATATTTAACACGTTACGCTCAATAGTTTCTGGTTGCTGAATACCAATCAAACGGATAGCTTGTTTAAACAATGGATGTTTAATAGTCATATCCGCAACGTCAGTTACGCGAACCAAATCGCCCCATTGTTGAGCAGTAGCAGAAACTTGAGCAATAGTAATTGCTTCGCCAGCAGCCGCTACACCCTCTGCCAATGGAGCAAAAGGCAATGGCAAACGTTCATAACGAGTAGCCGTGTAGGTAACACCCGTTTGTTTATTAATGGTCAGTGGTTGACCAAATTGATAGGCAACTAATTGACGTTGAGCAATACGCAATACCTCGTCGGCAATGTGTAATTCAATATCATTAGCCAATGTTTGACCACTAGCACCGGGGCTATAGTTGGTCAATTGAGCTTTTAATACTACGGATAACAATTTAGATAGTTTCATGATTTTAACTCCTAGATACGTACATTTTCTAGGCGTTTAGCACGTTTTTCCGCTTCCGTTAGTTTTCCACTGTCTCTTGTCGAAACATCAGATCGCACGCCGGGAGTTTTACCGCGATTCACGCCCCCTGTTTTTGCTGCCGATGATTTCGCTGTTGAAGTTTTTAACCGTCCATTAATCATATCTTGACCTACTAAGTATGCAAAAAGTTCTTTACGTGGTGCATCTTGACCTTTAGCACGCATTTGTTTCAATGTGTCCTCTACCTTGTCCTTATATGCTGCATAAGTTTTAGGCTGAGTGCTTGCCAATGATGCAAATTCGGCTTTATCGTTAATATCACGCGCTTCGCGTAATGCCATCTTGCTAGATTGCTCGGCCTGTCGTGCATTACGGGCTGATGTTACTGCATATTTTTGCCAATCCGTTGCATCAGGATTATTTAAAATAGCATCTTCTTGCTGGCGTAATACCGATTCTTCCGTATTAACTTGTTGAACTGGCTGGCGACGTGTCGCTTCCAATTCTTCACGTACTTTTTGATACCGTTCCTCTGCTTCACGTTTATCATTGCGAAGTTTGATGATAGCTTGTTGGCTTCTGCTTAATTTTGGTGCAGGTGCATCATCTTCTTCACTTGGCTCTGAATCTTCCTCACTTGGTTCTGAATCTTCTTCATCTTCTTCCGATGGTTCTAGTTCATCTTCAACTGGTTCTGGTTCAGGGTCATCATCTAAACGTGCAGATACAACGTTGGATAATACATAAATTAAAAATTTCAATAACGAACTCATTTACTTCTCCCTTTTTCGGTTACGCCGATTATGCGAAATAATTCCTTACGGGAATAACGCGAGGTTTACACGTACTGCTCTAGGTGTTGCCGACGAAGTTGATGACTTGGATGTGTACCCTCACCATCAAACTCGTCTTGAAAAAACTTTAACAATGCTTTTGCATGACCAGCTTCGGCCGCAAATTTATCCGCTTCTAATTCTTGCTTTCTGCATAGCCACAAGACTAACGGAAAACAAAACAATAAACATAAAATTCGCTGTTCAATATGCCATTTTTTACAATGACCTATTTCGTGCGCTAATGCTGCTTTTTGCATATCTTCGGGAAGCGATAGAAACCGATCACCGATCTCTATCTTTTTCCAAAAGAGTACGCCACTTGAAACGGCAATAAAGTCGCCTTTAGTAGCAAATACTTTAATCATTACACAGTAATAGTAGTGGTTGCATTTGCATACAAACCAGTAATAGTAATCAATGGTGATACGGTTGTAGGTGCAACAGTCGATGTACCAACAGTAGCAGCCGTTGCAGTCCATACAGTACCCGCGCCAGTAGCAATAACAATAGATGTTGCGCTATTGACCTTAGTAATTGGATACCAACCACTAGGCAATGTACCACTTGATACCGATAAGTAAATCAAGTTACCAACAGTCGGTGTAATCGCATTAGTACCCAATACAACCGTAAACAAGTTAGTTGAACCAACTTGAGTTAATGATGTAAAAGTAGTACCAGTGGTAAATTGCTGACCAACGGTTGTTGTTGCTTGTGTCAATGTACCTTGATAGTAACGTTGACCAGCCGCTACAACAGAAGTTGTACCCGACAAAGTAACTGTGCTATCTGTCAATGTTGGTGTCGCAATGGTTGTTGCGCCAGTTGCTTGAATCTGGAACAAGAACGTTTGACCTTGTGCTAATGGCATTGGCAATGAGTTGACAATATTGTAAGCACTATCTAATGTAATTGTTACAGCGGAACCGTTAGTGAACTGATAAATGTTATTAGAACCCAAGTTAGTTAAGGTTGCACTTGCCGCAGCAGAAGTAGCAAACACTTGAGAACCTGATACCGATGCACCATTACGAACAACCTGAGTTAAAATCTGGTTAATCGACGTTGGGTCAACAATAGAACCAACATACAATGGTGAGTTAGTTTGAATAATACCCGCTTTTAACAACGTTAAAAACGATGGTTTAAATTTAAATTTCTTCATAATATTCCCCTTAATTAAGAATTAACCGCGTGGTGGTCCACCAGCTATTTGATCTGCATGGATTGCGCCAGCAGGTTGTTGCACTCCTTTTGGCCCTTGTGGTTGCGCTCCCATTCTAGGAGTTCCTGCCACACCCGGCGCATTACCACCGGGAACGCCCGGCATACCGCCTTGTTGCTGTTGTGCGCCCATTGCCATTTGACGTTTCTTTTGCAAACTCATTACGTGAGCCTGAATGTGCGTCCGAATTAATCCCGATGGGTCGCCTGTTTTTTGTGCAATTGCTTGATGATTTAATATATGCGCGTTATCGTCATCTGCTTCATGCACTTCTGTATTAATGCCATTGACCAACATTTCATCTTCAATTTCAGGTGGAATGGTGTGCATATTTCGTTCATCAATTAATATGCGAGAACTTAGCTCAGAACCAAATACATTGTCAACTAATATTTCTAATATAGGTGTAATGTCAAGTTTCTTACCATTTAATTGCTGTGGCGGAATACCGCGCAATACGTTCATGGTCGAGATTTGTTGCTGCATACGCTGCATGTTCATTACATAATCTGTACCTACCCATTGGAAGTAATAACGATTACCCCATTGTTGCGGCGAAATAGTTTGCATTGCTGCTTGTACGCCGATCTCACCCTTGGTTAATACCGTTATATCTTCTTCCCTGAACTGTGCATCGTATTCAAAGAATCGTTCTAGTAATGGATTTAATACTTCTTCTTCCATACGTTCAGCGTGGTCAAGAATAGGTACTGAACTTTCTTGCATCTGTGCGCCAACTGCATTGGCATTTTTACGGCCAGCAGGAGCCTTACCCATCATCATATCATTGCAATCTAAACTCTCGTGTATTTGAGCTTTGATGGATTGACACATGCCGATTGAATCTTTCCACAATTGCGGGAAACTAACAAACTTGGTTGTTTCAGGGTTAGCAGTCCATACTGCCGCTAATCCAAAGACCATCGACGCATAGTTTGGATTCTTTTCAGGGTCGGTCATTACAATAGGAAGCAATGAATACATGGCAGAATCTTGCCCCATATTCCAAATGTCGTTTAAGTTCCATTGCATAAACTTGACAGCTTCAATTTTACTAATACCGTAAAACGAACCGCCAATACGATCAACAGGAGCAGAAATAATAGGACGCTTTTGCCCCCATTGCGGAGCTTTAATAATTCCAATAATCTCATTTTCACCAGCAAAATATACATAGGCTAATGACTTTTTACCTTTTTCAAATTCAATACGTGCCGTAGCTTCAAAGATTAAAGCGTACTTATTTGTACCTTCCGTCTTAACACCTGCATCATCAGCACGTTTTTTAGAAGGATTAACTTTATCTGTGCCTTTCTTTGCATCCATCCAATCGGACACATCGGAATCTTCTGGCAAAATAAAGATACCTTCATCGACCATCATTTGAATTTGGTCTTTTGACATGCGTAGCTTTAATGCAACAATGTCAGCTTTTTCAATATTATTGCATGTTGGTGGAATGACTGCTAAATCTTCCACAGCAAAGTCAACCACTGTCGGGCCTTCTTCGATGACTTCTTGATCTTCTAAGACTTCTTCTTCTTCAATAGGGTTTGATAGCTCGGTATCTTCACCTTCTACTGTTTGAATAATAGGATTGCGTCGAATCATACCTGTGACGTTACGAATATCACGTAACCAGTCCACGTAAATATTCCATTGTCCCGTTACATCACCTGCAACATAGACAGAACGCATTAAGGATTTGAGTTTTGTTTGGCGGATATAATGCTCAATCAGAGCAAGTTGCGCGTAGGGTTTTTGACCATCTGTGCCGATAGCATCGACATGTTTATACTTGGCAGCAAAGTTTTGCTTTAACGCCCTTTTAGCTCGTGCATTAATACAATCACGGACAACAGGCACGTAGCACTGAGAATTACCTTGATAAGTTTGATTGCTATCAGGAGTTGCATTGTAGATATTCCAATAATCTTGTATTGATTCATCCGCTTCTTCGCGGTTTTTGTACGCCTTCATAATAGGGTCGTACATTTTTAAACATTTCTGATACACATCCGATTCTGTTTGATCGGCCCAATTCTCAATTGGTTCTTTGGCAGTAGTGGAATCTTTCTCGGCAGCTTTACTGTCGATATGGATTTCCTCTATTTTCTTTTTACGTGCCATGTTATTTAGTCTTTTTAGGAG
>Ga0194135_10001622_pt1 | contig 13496 bp, 8 predicted proteins | sample LitLau_LLRF_2013_FD_134024 | JGI IMG/M metagenome (GOLD analysis project Ga0194135, IMG submission 134024) | Freshwater sediment microbial communities in response to fracking from North America - Little Laurel Run_MetaG_LLRF_2013 (version 2) | ecosystem: Environmental > Aquatic > Freshwater >...
CTGCCATCTCAAGAAAATAGTTATTGCTCAGGTACAAGTTGAAATCTTGAAGTCACATCTTTTTCAAAATAAGTCCAAACTGAAAAACCAAACCAGAATATAATTTTAATAATGTTATACGAAATAAAGCATAAGTGTTTAAGACATTTTACAAATGAAATGATTTTCATTTACAGGAAATACCAGGGATAGAAGGAAGTTTGTGGTTATGCATTGAAAATATAAAAAGTAAGAGTAAGATGGTTTTTAAACAATAATTTTAAAGTATTTGTGGTATCGGTTAATCGGCTACTATTCGGTCATCGCATGTTTTCTCTTTCCCTAGTCTAAATTTTCTTACACGCATAATCTAGTCTGAGCTTTATGAATTGCATATTACAGCTTCAGCTTAAAAAGCCAAAGCCATCAGAAATATTACCCTTAGCCGAGTTACTTAATTTTACTCTACAAATAAAATATATGAATGAAGTGAGTTAAGTGAGATGAACGGAAATGAGAGAGATAAAATTAGAACACAAAAGATGCGATATAATATTTCATATAAACCAGACCTAGACTTGTAAATACTCTTTGTAAACATTTTATTTAGCAAAGACCTTCTTGTGCTTCTTATACGTGAGAAATATTCGTATAGCATGAAAAATTTAGCAAAAGTAATACAGGGCACAAGTCACTGAAGGTTTTCTGTTTCCGCGCTGCTGCCTATTAAAGTAAGACTTACAAAAAGATTTATATTGTGTCTGTTCAACTCACTCTTCCCCATGTAATACAATGTATATTTACTGTCACCACAATGTACGTGATTGAAAAATGCGAATTCCTGTCTATGATACCTGAAAGAACGGTAACTTTGCATCGGAAGAAGTTGCTCTGTTCTTTTTTCCTTTCGAACTCATTTGGCTTAGCAAATAGTACACACTTAATTATTACACTTATATCACACATATCACATGTGTTAGGTATTAATGCTCCGCTCTCGGCTCGTTATCAGCATGTTTACTATATCATTTCATTACTACTGTCCGAAAAATTGTGTTGTTTTCTCTGACGTATATGGACAATGTGAGACAGAATCATTTACAACCCTGCACCGAACACGTAACTGCTTCATACTCGTTTCATAAGCTGTAAAAATGAGATTTGGCTTTGCCGATTTCATTGTATATTGAAAGATAGTCTAATAGCAAAATGAATATTGTTAGTTACATTGACCTATCATCGTTTATAAGTAATGTAATACATGATTTGTTGGTAAGTGTGATAAAGTCTCATAGCTTATTAGTGAGTAATAATAACTCAATAAATCACTTTTAGAGAACTTAAATAATAAACGACACTAATAAGAAAGGACACTGAATCGAATCACACTGAAGAAATGTGAGCCTGTCTGCAACTTTTAACAACCGTTTTCTGTCACGTGATAATGCTGAACTGTCCTACCTAACAAAGATACAGGTTAAATGTTTAAAATAACCCAAACGATTAGTTCTTCGACGTGCATAAATACTCATAATATACCTAATTTGTAAATCTGTAATGGTTTTGGTGATCTTATATACCTACACAAGTAACACAAGTACACACCTTCGTTCAGCCTTCATTTGTGTGTATGAAACTATAGGACATTAATCAAACATAAAAGTCAACTTGTTGAGATTTTTCAATGATATTATACAACATTATTTTTTACACTTGAGATAGTGATAAATCAAATTGGATTTCTCTGAAGTGTCGTTATCATTCCGATTGGTGACAGTTAATAGGCCATTATACTAATAAGTTGATTATCATCGCACATTCTCTTTTTTCAACTCATTAACTGGACGAAAATCTTTCAGCTTTTCAACAACTTTCTTTCTGACATAAATGGAGTACGGATATATCTAGCAATCTTTCTCTTTTCCAACTTCTTATAATATAGGTTTGATGAGGATTGGGGACTCATGTCGAAAGAGCGGCCAAATAAATTAGAATTACTTAGAATTACTACTGAAATAATTATAATAACCTGATAAAATAAGCCTTTCTGAGTACTTTGTGCAGCTTGTACTCACGGAAGATTCGTCTGCTGAAGACCAGAAACCTGTTGGAGAGGTAAGAGAAGGGTCCTTAAGCACAGCATATTGTCCCACGCAGAAAACAATCACCTCACTTTATCTTCAACAAAAGGAACAATATATTGCGAAACAGTGGAACACTATGAACCTCTCTGTGAGCGAACTATACCAAGACTGAATGGAGTAACCTAGCCTGTCAAGCATGTCTTCGTTTCTCGTCCGTATATAAAAATCAACCGTGTGCTATCAAACTCCTGTCCTGTCTTTAAGCATACCTGTTTATTGCTTGCAGCAGGTAGCACACAAGGAGTTATGTGTGTGTAGAAAAGTTATCATGTGTTACTATCTTATAGCAGCATAGCTTCATATGTATTGTAGTAGCTCAGCACTAACTAAAAAGTACTACTGACAATGAGTGTACATTATACATTATATATATTATTAAAGCTTTGATTACTTTACTAGCCGTCTTATACATTCTTGTGGTGCACTCACTGACTGAGTGATGGGAAATGAATAAAAAGATGCTCTAATACTTTGTAATTTGTACTGCAATGTAAGCGGAAACAGAGCGAATGAGCAAAATTATTGTTTGAGCTCAAGTTCTGAGAATAACTGACTGAGAGATGCACAATTTTGTTAAATATATTAACAAATATTTAAATACGAATGATTTTGTAAAAAGGAGATACATCAGCTTGATAACTTACACTTACACTAGCTATTTCACTAGTAGTACAGTAATGGCACGTTTTAATTTAATATACTCACCCGAAATAATAGGACTAGAAATCAAGAGTATAAAGCTGTACGTGTCCAGTATTGAAACTGAATGAACCCAAAATATTTGATAGATTAAATGGGTTTCCCTTAATACCTTGGTACACAATTACTAAACCTGTGCTCTACGGTTAATGGTACGCGCAGACAGAAAGATGAAAGAGTAAAATATAAACCACTCTGTTCAATAGTCACAAGCCGGACTTCTGTTTAATTTGCATGCACGTGTGAATAGTACTGCTTATCATTGGACATGGTTGAATGTTTTTTATATAAATACTGACTCATGGGGTTTACACTTAAAAGAGGTTGACATAGACTTGTTAAATAACTCATTTGTTATAGAGTAGCTTTCATGTAAATCCGGAAGCTCTCATGCTAATAATGATTGCTTTTATGTCTAGCTTCACATGATGATGCTCAATACAAAAATTATTTCGGTATCATGCGTTCTCGCAACCCCATTATAGATTTGATCGAGAGCTCACAGTAGTTAATCACTTATTACGACTATCTTCTAAAAGATTGGTGTGCTACCTGTTTTCAGGTTGTAACTTCCAGTTATGAAAATGTTGACTTACATCCAGGTCGTATATGATGTCCGGGTAAATAATATCCTGCCAGTAGCCGTACACTCGAAGTCTTCAAACAAGAGCAGAGGTGTCCGTATCGTGCGATCCCAAATTAGAATGAGGTTAGGTAAACTGGATACACTTCAATCAATAGGAACCAAAATCAGCGTAAGTGTACATGAATATCTTGTTGTATCTGATATTTTATTGTGGTTTATTTTTTCTGAATTAAAACTGAGTTTGGTCTCGAGTTGTCTTCATCAAACTCTGGGGGAATAGAATGCATTGTACACAGCGTCACTCAACATCATAAGTTGATAAAAATGCACATTTCGACATTGAGATTAATAACTGGTTAAATCTAAACTTTATGCAGTAAAATTCGCACCAAAGATTGTCCAGTAATTTAGTTACACTAAACTTTCCCTAAGAATATGCCGGTGTGTCAAAAATGTTAAATTCGTCGGCATTTTATTTATATTTTTATTCATAATTGTAGCAATTCATAATTTATTTGTTTGAGCCTTAAAAGCATTACCCATGCATCTAATCAGCATTAAAACTATTAATATTAATGAGTTAATGACCGACACAGGCAGATAATCTAACCCGTGTTGTTAATATAAAATCTTGATTATCACAATCCTGAGGTGAATTTTGTCAGGGTTAACCTTATTTATGCCATAAATACAAAATTCAGCATGTATAGTAAGCATGGAATGATGGAATGTATCTACATTAAAGTTTACACACTTACGATTACAGATACAAGAGATGACTTTACATTTCTTCTCAAACCTTTTGATCTCTCACACATCTCAATTATGAAATCACTCCTGACACTCCACGTTCATAAAATGAGCAAAGTGCATAGCATGAATACTAAATGATTTTCAAGGAACGAATTGCATCCTCAGAAAACTTGCGTTGTTATAATTGAAGTACTCTTGTATATGTATAGTTTATATGCTGAATAAGTGGAAGCCCAAGGTTGTTAATCCCAACTAATGACAATAAACGTGATGAAAACCAGTTGAATTGTCCATGAGACAAGGAAAATTTGTAGTTGTGGTACAGACTGTAAGCCAATTTATTATACAACGATCTTGATTCCATTAACTTTATCCTTTCACTGTCTTTGTTTTATTGATTACAGATTGATAGATTAGTCATTGATTCTAGTGTGACTTTCAATACTCCAATTCTGTTTACTAGTACACATCCAATCAGTTTCGATCGTAAACGTCCTGCATTTTATATTGATCTCATCCGATTCATACCCAGGAGCATTGTATTATTAATGATAATAATAACCACTACACAAGAATCGTCATCGCTTACAGTAGTCACAGTAGTAAGAGGAGCCAAGAAAGAATAAATGTTTTAATATCTCAATCTTACGAATCAAAAGTAACAGAGCGACACCTCTCAAAAGTAATACGATCAACTCATAGTGCACTTGTACATATACATATGTCATGTAGTCAGAGCAGTGACAAGTAAGTCTCGACGTAGACTTCATGACTTGAGAAAAAAAGATTTACACCTTCTGAATTTTTAGGTGTGGAGCTCCTTGACAGCTTCAAAGTAATCGGCAATATTATATAGTCACACTGCAATCTTATACAACCTTCAGGTTCAAATAATTTTGTCAGTGCTTATTCACAGTGTTATAATAAGTTCAACTTTTGACATTCTATTTCTTTTAAAATCTTACGTAGCTAAACTATATATAATATATATTATGCCTTATATTCTACATTACATCAGCCTAGTATGATAATTTCACAGATCAAATGGGATGCACTACCTAACAGCTTCCAAAGAGTTTTTTTTAACTAGTACAGATGATATTCATATGCGGTACATATATACTACATGGTCACAAGGTGATTAGACAGAGAATTGTATTCTAGGTATGTTTGATTTAAATGAGTGTATCACAGAGACGTTAGATCAAAGATTCTAACATACATTCACAATCACAATTAACTTACACCTGTAATCTTAGTTAGAGGAAGAATACGCACGCTCTTCACTCACCACCGTAAGAAGTTATTATCATGAATAAATGTGGTTCAACAATCATAACATTTTCGTGTCTACACAGCAGTTGATGTCATTCATTATCATCTAATTAAGCTACATTCCTTCTTTTTAAATTCATTATATATGTAACATTTAATTAATTGAAATTTACATTGGTACTTGGCATTATTCTTTCACAGTCATTCAGCATATTTAAATTAATTGTAGTAAAGGCTTGGAAGATAATATGTGGGAGTGTATGTAAGTGCGAGTTCTGAAAGTTCTGATCAACATCTTTCATATATATAGTGTTTATATAGAACATGAATAATATTTGAATTTCAAAAAGTGATGAGTGGAAGAGTTTTCCTAAAACAATGTATATATAAATTAGTTCATGCAGATTTTGATTATTAATACTTGCTTTGCAATAATAACAATTTGCGAATACTTATATATGATAATGCATATAGAAGCTCTTACAGCAAAAAATTGTAATAGCTATATGTGTAATATGCTAATCTTTGCCTTCAATTCGACTGGGATTGACGGGCATCGATTAGATCAGGTACGTTTGTAACTCTTCGCCACTGTAAAGGGTTGACGAGAAACCTTTTTCAGTTTAAGATTGAATAGACATCCATACACAGCAGCATCAGCACCATTTAATCAGCTCTCTCGTTCGTTACAGTGAGGAATTAATCACACGTACCATCAACTTGAACTCCGAGTAGAAACTTTGACTTCTGATAATCTTGAACTACCACCAATTAAGGTTAGTATTTAATGAGTAAGATGACAAATTAAAGTAAGATATACGCTTGGTTAAATTATTAGTAAGATTACTTGATGCATAGGAACTTATCTAATGCTCCTTGCAAAGAACTGCAAACTTTTTTAATTGTTGCCTCATTCATCACTCTCTCTGAATAATATCTAGCTAAACTATATTCATATTTGAACTGCTTAAAAACGTTGCTTAAATTGACTCTACTTGATAGCTAACGGAATATATGGTGCACTTCATATTTTGTGAGGAGTATGAAGTGTGTATAGTTTGATTATTGAATATTTTAGTTGAATTTGCTTGTGAGATTGAGTCATTAACATTCTCGCTATATATTGCATATACTTTGATTTGATTAAAGAATTAATTCGAGAATTAGAAACACATCGATCATATTGCTGTCAGCAGACGTGCGATGTTAACTACTACAACTATAACTTACCGCTGCTAATTATCTAATTATAATACTTCTCATGTATTTGATTAACATACAACGAGATTCCTTATTATATTATTAATTCTACATTAATGCAATCATGATGGTTAATTAGATCACTAGACTACGATGTACTGGAATGAACTAGACATTTAAAAACTGACGTGCGATGAGACAGTGATAATAACTCGTGTTTTAATAACCTGAAAGAATGTGTTATTTTTAATTTTCACACGTGCGTGGGCATTCTTGATTACTTCCCGTGATCTCAATTTGGCCTTTGCACCATGAAAATGCGATTTGAACCACTATCACGAATGATAGTATTTCAAATGATTAATCTAAAGCTAAACTAGAAGCCAGAGGTTCCTTATCATATGAATACGGAAGATAACCGTCCATCACAGCACGGAGGCAGCTTAAATAGATAACGAATCTAGCAAATTGAGAAGCATGACGGTTTAATCGACGCCGAGCTCCTTTCATCGGCAATTTAGACTTACTAATGTTATTATTATTGTTACTGGAATTCGTTAATTCACAATTTCGTTCGTGGGAGGGAATAATAGTGTCGAAGGATTGAGAATGCGACATGCGAAATCGAAACGAGCGTCCCTGTGTGAAGAAGGAAGACCCAGGAAGTCCTGAGTCGGCAATAGGTGAAAAAATATCTTCAATTCTTTCTCCAAACTCCAACAGCAATTGGGGTCAAGAGAAATCGTTTGATGATACATGCGATTTCATCGGCAGTGATAACCTTGCCACTGCTAGTCCGTAGCGATCGATTTGGAGGCTGCATGAAACGTGCCACCTATATGGACATTTGTACAGCTCAGTAAAAAGTCTTTCCTTGTGGAATATCTCCGCATATTTAAATCTTAATGCGTTATAGTTGTACCTGTCAGTCCTTGGGTTGTACTTTTCCACCGTGTTCAGATAATGGATCCCATCATACCCACCGACGCAGTAGATCCTGCCGTTTGAAGTTGCTACACCGAAACTGCTCCTTGGAATGCTCATATTGCTCACTTTGGACCACTGGCCACACATTGTGTCATACCTAAAAGAGAAACACTTCGTGTAATCATGGAATACTTGGGAATATTTTGCGATAAAAATCTATCTAGATGGATTTTTAGCTAGACGTACCGTTCCACTGTACGCAGCCACATTTTACCGTTACATCCTCCAATGCAGTAAATGTAACAGTCTACTGCAGCAGAACAATGAAAAGCTCGATCCTCGTGCATTGGGGCTAAAGATGTCCATAAGTTTGTCAATGGATCGAACTTTTCAATCGATGATAAGTATGTGTCATCACTCTCTTTTGTTCCACCTGCAATACATTAGCACTAATTACATTTACAGCTTTCCAGTAGCAAAAGCAAATGAAACTAAAAATGATGGACATACCCATTCCACCTACTGAATAGAGCTCTCCGTTGAACCCTGAAACTGCCAAGTGTGCCCTGTGATTCTTCATCGGAGTTGATTCCAGCCACGTATCTTCGTTTTCATCGTAAATCTACACACATTGTCATATTTTAAATTTTTACAATACGAAATCCTATAATTCGAATGAAAAAGACATTGACGTACCCACAGACGGCGTTCATGTTGCTTTGAATTTCTTCCTCCAACGACATACAGCTTTGAATTGACAAACGCAGCTCCACACCCATGGACTGGTACAGGAAGTGGACTCAAACTTTCCCATCGGTTTCTCAGAATATCGTAACGCTCCACAATATTCAAAGCAAAGCCATTATCTTGACCTCCAATCACAACGATCTGGTATTCTTTGCAGGCCACTGCCGGGTAATATCGACATTGTTTCATAGTTGGAATTACGGCCATGTCAGTAAAATCGGTTTCAGACTCGGATGGAAACGGTATGCTGCATTTCCACCCATCATATCCCATCATGAAACACTCCACATTACTTAAACTTTGTCCTTGGGACTCCCCACCAACCGCAAATATCACCTTCATATTCACATCACAAAGTATTATGATTATTGAACTTGGAAAGCTTATATATGACCCTGAGATCGAACTACTCAACCAACACTTACATCTTGCTGATTATACGATCTAGTTATTGATGGAGGCGTCTTTAGTGGCTCCTGTTCATTTAATGAATCAAACTTCCGAGATAGAACTCTGGTCAATGAATCCCTGATAGTAGTTTCTACAATAGGATCACTAGACACAACTGGATTCCTTGTTACTTCAATCAATACTTGTGGTGCAATTTCTTCAAGGTTGGTTTTATCGATGAAGGATTTGAGAAATGGTTTCCTCTTCTCTTGGTCAAAATTCGTCCACTCCAACAAACCCTGAAAGGTATGACGCAAAAACAATGAATACGAGAATATAATAAAAGTCCAGCAGACTTTCCATGTTTTCAAAATCCATTCTAAGCCATTAATCTCATACTTTAAGAAGCTGGCCACCATTATCACAGCCTAAGTACGGAGATTCCATAAATGCACTCAGATATTCCGGCGAGATATGAAGGAACTCATCCTCTTCCATGACTTCACGAAAATGTTCGATCGCGTACAGCTTTGCGGTCTGAGCCAAATCCAAATGAGACCGGAGTAAAGCCATAACATAAATTCCGAGGCATGTCGACGGACTCAAGTTATTCGTTAGCCACCATAAACAGAGATTTCGCAGAGATGGAAGTTGCAGAAGATCTGCTGCATCTAACAGACCGTCGACAATTCCCTCATCGATCTGTTTGGAGAATAAAAGTCACAATGAAGTTATGACTCAACATCCTCTTTAAGCTCTACCAAAATCTATAGTAAATTGAAATCAAGGATTCAGTATCTGTCTACCTGCATCTTTCCGGTGTATATGAAATTTATGACTGCCACAAGAACTTCCGGCTGCATGTCGTGAAATTTCACTTCTCCATCTTTGGCTTCGCGAAAACCACAACTGAACATTTTCCTGTGACAAAGTACAAATACAACTAGTACAAATCTGATAGCTGATTTAAAGCTTGATAGCTCAAAATTGCATTTTGTTTAACAACCTGAAGTACGGAGAGGCTGCAGCAAGGACGACCTTATGCGCTGGATATTTCTTTCCAGAAGTTCCAATGCAAATACTAACATCGCAAAGAGATTCGTCATCTTTCATCGATTTCAGCGTTTTTAACAACTGGGAAGACATTTGGGAGTCACACAACTCTGCAAAATCAAATAATTTGCAAATAATTAGTTCTTGAAATATTTCATCCTACGTTAAATTAATTAGATTTAATTGTATAATTGATTGTGCAATTACCCCCAGATGATGTTGAAGATTCATCGTCAGACTCAGTTTCAGGCCGATTTTTCTGAGGCGATATTCGACATAGACATGTCTTGCAGTCTCCCAAATTTTGATTTTTCGACCACCGATTACTCATCATCCAGATTTCATTCGAATTTTAATCAGGGACAAATTCAGAACCTTCCACTCACCACCAGTCCATCCTGCGCAATCCTTCGACCTTTTTCGCTATCGTCAATTCATCCCTGGATACATAGTAATATGACAATGAACATTTACGCAATACAAAAATACTTCTATAGCTTCAGTGCCTGCACTTAACCTACTATGCACTTTATTCAAAAACTTCACATGTCAAGCATGTTATTTCAGTCCATTGGACAATTCACCCAGCTCGACCAACTCGAGGTCGAGTGTGTGAGTATCTGACAAAACAGAAAGTTCAAAATAAAGTTACACGAAATATAAGGGAGGAATATATTCTTCTGTCCAACCAATCCTTGGTTCCCAAATCACCTTTTGCTCACAGCTTTTCAGTCTAACTTGAATGCATAAGAGACATGCTAAAATATATGGTCATGTATTGCATAGCTGTCTGTCCACTGTCTGTACATTAATTTTCACTTATATCTTATGTAAGAAACGATTACGGAATCATTATTCTGGAATCGTATGAATATATATATGATCTAGTAATCCGTAAAATCTCCTTCGTTGTTGTAAAATACAAGAATAATGAAGATGAACTTGAATGTCTTAGAGTCTTACCTGGTGGTGGTGAGTAGAGCAATGGTGAGGCTTCATATGAACAAATCTTTGGCATTGTATCAATAATAATTTGTTAATTGGTGCACTTGAAACTAATCACATCCTAATGACTCCTGCCTACTCACTATAAGGATAACTCTTCTCGATAACAAAAGCAGCGAATAAATGATGATTGGATAGGATAAGGAATCCAGTAGCAGCAGTAGGAGTAGGTTGACAATTTAGGTTCATGTTATACACCCACACAATAAACTTTGGAGGAAAGAGGAAGACTCTTCTGTGGTAGATATTTGTATGTTAGATATCGGATCAATTGTGCTAGTGCAAAATGCAGAGAATGTGAAGGGAAATCATAATTGGTGAAAGTGGTATTGAGACATGCACGAATACATGAGTGTTATACAGTCGGATACAAATTGTCTAGAGCGATACCACCTCACACAGGATATCTTCCGAATGTCAAGACAGGAATTCAGTTTAAATGAAAGGGACTGCGAGGCTACTACTTCTGACTATACTTATGTGTAACGCGTAACAGAGGCTAGTCAAAGCAGAGGTTGGTTAACTTTGGGGGTGGTGGTTTCTTCGATGATCGGGGGGACAGGGAGAAAGCACGATGATGATGATTATGATGGAAATATACGTGTGGAAACAGGATCCCTGTTGATTATACGCTTTTGGGCTTGGGCGAAGTGTGTACAGGCGTAGATTCGCGAACCATCTCGGCCTCTTTCTCCAGTTACCCGATTTCAGAATTGGGTCAATCAATTTCTACTTCGTTTCTCCGTAAGCTTCCACACACACTAGACTATTCACATTGTGTGGAGCGATATTCAGCACGCAGAAACACATTTGAGACTACTTTCATACTCATTGCCGTCATTGCATCCAGTTTAATGCCAAATGTTCAAGAAATAAGAAACACAGGCAAGCACATACTTCGGAGATATCTTCTGGTGGTGGTGATGTTCACATACAGATGAAAGCTGGTTATTTTAAGACATTGGCATTCTCTTTTCCTTTATAACATTTGTGTGTGTGTATACGCGTGTATTCTGTGTTTATTTCAGTCGTTAGTTTATTGATTATTTCAAACAAGACTTTGTACCATGCGGTTCGAACATGATTGTTGTTTGATTTAACTAATTATATAGCTGCGGAATATTATTGTTTTCAAGAGAGTAAGCTGCGTAAACAACTCATCCTTTCATGCAAAGTGCTCGCATGATGGGTTTTAGAGCAAAAGAAATATTCCTATTCCTAGAATTGTAAATAACAAGAAAGGAACTTTTGGGTGAAAGTCGAACTCAACTTGTTGACAAGAGAGAAAGCATATCTGCATTGCAAATGTGCACTATGTGAGATTTATGATTGTAACAGGAGAAGCCTGCACTACTAAATAACATTGAAAGACGTTTTTGGCTTTTTGTGAATAATATTGTATACAGCTTTCTTCGGGCTTTTCTCCTTCCTTGGGTTTTGTACTTTGTCTTGTCATGCAGCAAGGACAAAGTTTTGCTTCCGTTTTGCTGTGCAGTAGACTGGATAAAAATAATGTTGGTTTTGTGCTTTTGCGACTAGAACAAAAACATTTTCCCTAAATTTGACCTACTTTGTTTCATTGTTTCAGCCTGGAAATAAAGTTCACAGTTCCATTTATTCCTACTTTTTCATTGCGTGAAGATATTGAATTCAGACGAAAGATATCAACCTACTTTAAAACTATCGATTTTGATAAGCTGAAAATTAGATGAAATACTTTACTATTCATGATATACTCTTTGCTATTAAGCACAGATATAGACGTTGAATCTTTTGGTGTACGAACCAATACTGGACTATTGCGTGGATAGTTACAGCCAATCTAAACACATCCAGTTGTACGGAATCTTGCTTTCTACTTATTTGGTTGCGTTTGCTTTACCATTAGCGAGATGGATTCCTACGAAGCCTGTGACAAGTCGAGGAGAAAGCTGTATATGTCACGTAACCACTAGCTTCTCCATGAAGGCTTAACTTATGTGACTCAATCATTCTTTGTCAAGTTACAAAGGTATATTTGTCTTTCTATCATCCTCCTACCCTACCACCGTTCCTAATTCCTCAAGTGAGTGAGTTTAATTAGTGTTCACGGAGTGATAATCATCGCACTGAACCTCGCATTAACTTAAGAGCTAGTTAGATTAACAACTCATTTATTTTGAGTTCATCAAGTTCCCATTGTATTCATAGAATAAGCCCTGTTTACTTTTCTACAGCTTTGAAGAGCTATTTCAAATCCAACCGAATCATTATCATCATTATTCATCAGATAGATTATAACCTTTAAAATTGTACGACTGACATTGCTGGCCCTGAACAGAGTGACATGAGGTGTTAGAAAAGCAACTATAATATATAATTGTGCACATAAGCATCAGTATTGTTGATAATATATATTATTTTTATTTTCTATAGTCATATCTCTTTTTCACGCACGACAATTGATTGGCTCGAGACTATGTGGAACTCGTCCATATGAAATACAATACGCGTACTCGTGACTCATGAGTCATGAACAGCAGTTGTATTACTCGGCTAATAATTACTATTTAAATGAATATACCACTACATGGTTAATAGTGAGATAAGCGTATTGATCCACTGCACATTGTGAATCATCCTTCACTTCATACTGTTTACTGTTTATACATATGTCACTATATCTTGGAAAATAGATGGCTGGGTACATGAAGTTATGTGGAAACTAATGTTTTATTATTCCACAATATTTCCAATAC
>Ga0194135_10001623_pt1 | contig 13490 bp, 8 predicted proteins | sample LitLau_LLRF_2013_FD_134024 | JGI IMG/M metagenome (GOLD analysis project Ga0194135, IMG submission 134024) | Freshwater sediment microbial communities in response to fracking from North America - Little Laurel Run_MetaG_LLRF_2013 (version 2) | ecosystem: Environmental > Aquatic > Freshwater >...
CGTCATGAAAAACCCTAGAAGTCTGCGTTAAAGCGGTCAGTGCCGCCGGGGAAAGCGAAGGAAGGCCGAAGCCCCCGATCACCTGCATTAATCACAGTGCACCTTTCAAAAAAACCGCCGCGTGGTGACAGACCGGATGCAAAAACACCGGTAGGTTGCTCGCTACACATTTTTTGGAATCGCCCAGCAAAGACTGCTTGGTAATCGGCAACTCCTGCAATTCAGGCGAATCCACAGAAGTTGTATCAAGAAGGGAGCGTAGTCTACCGGAAAGCCCCTTTCAGCTCAAACCTTGATCGCTGGTCAGTGGTCGCCAATGCAATTGCCAGCCTGTCAGAGGTTCCGCGCCGGGCCCAGGCAGGTTCGCCAGCGCCAGCAGCCGCTGCCCCTGATACAACAGCGGCAATCTGCCACGGACGAACCCCGGGAGCCCGGCTTCGTTGAGCAGACGCTTGAGGTCACGATGGCCGCGTCCTGCCACCTGCATGATCTCCCCTCCTTGTCGGTAGCCTATGTGCAACGGCCCCTGGGGTGCCCTTGCGCTGAAAAACACCTCGCCATTGCCCGGCAAGCGCAATGGGCGCGTCGGATCCAGCCATTCAACCGGCCCCTGCACCGGCTGCAGCCAGGCACCGGACAGCCACCAGATTCGCCCACACGCACGATGCAACTCACCATCGGCCAGGCGCCACAGCGGTCGCCCATCGGCGCCGGCATCGCGCAGGTTTTCCCACCCGTGCCAATGATCGGTATCGGGCAAACGGCCAAACCCACCCAGCCAATGACTCAGGGCGTTGCGCTGGCGGGCCGGGGACAAGGCTTGCAACGGCGCAAGGGCCAGCGACGGCAGGCCAAGCCAGGGAAAACAATCGCCGCCCTCGGCCGCCGCCAGATCCTGCACTGCCAGCTCGTCGAGCAGGCCCTGGGCTTCCCTTAGGTGCGCGGCACTGCGGCTCATGCTGGTCGCCGCCTGAGGCCAGCGCGCCCGCAACAAGGGCATGACCTGATGCCGCAGGTAGTTGCGCGAATACTGATGATCGGCATTTGAAGGGTCCTCGACCCAACTCAGGCCCTGCTCGGCGGCATAGCGCTCAAGCTCTTGGCGCGACACGCCAAGCAAAGGCCGCAATAACTGCCCGCCCCCCAGAGGCCGGCACGCCGGCATTGCCGACAAGCCCCGGACCCCGGCTCCGCGCAACAGACGAAACAGCAGGGTTTCGGCCTGATCCTCACGATGCTGCGCGCTCAGCAGCAGTTCATGGGCCGCGGTGAGCGCGGCAAATGCGCCATATCGAGCCTCGCGGGCAGCCTGTTCAAGACTGGGACCGGCCTGTACCTGCAGCCGGATCACTTGCAGGGGCACGCCCAGAGCATCGCAGATCGCCTGGCAATGATCAGGCCAGGCATCCGCCGCTTCTTGCAGCCCGTGGTGGACATGCACCGCCATCAGTTTCGGCAAGGCTTGTTGTTGCGCCAGATGGGCAAGCAGGTGCAGCAGGACAGTGGAGTCAAGACCACCGGAGAAGGCGACACGCCAGACCTTGGTATCGAGCCAGGGCCTCAGACTGTGCAGCAATTTGGCGCTGAGAGCGTTCATGAAGCGATCAAGACCTGTAGGCGCGGCCGGGTGGCGCAGTCACTTGCCCGCTATAAGCAACGACGCCGCCATCGAGTCGATGGCGGCGCCTGGGTCGCGAACGAGCATGCCCCTACCGGGGAAAGCGCTGCTCGATCAGAGACCGTAGCTCATGAGGCGGTCATAACGACGGGCCAGCAAGGTGTCGTTATCCATTTCCTTGAGCATCGCCAACTGCGAGCTGAGCTCGGCGCGGATCGAAGCGGCAGCCGCCACCGGATCACGATGGGCGCCACCCAGCGGCTCGCTGATGACTTTGTCGACAATGCCCAGGCCTTTGAGACGCTCGGCGGTGATGCCCATGGCCTCGGCGGCATCGGCAGCCTTTTCCGAGGTTTTCCACAGGATCGAGGCGCAGCCTTCCGGCGAGATCACCGCATAAGTGGAATATTGCAGCATGTTCAACTGGTCGCAGACGCCGATGGCCAATGCGCCGCCGGAACCGCCCTCACCGATCACGGTGGCGATAATCGGGGTTTTCAGGCGTGCCATGACACGCAGGTTCCAGGCAATGGCCTCGCTCTGGTTGCGCTCTTCAGCGTCGATGCCCGGATAGGCGCCCGGGGTGTCGATGAAGGTCAGGATCGGCATCTTGAAGCGCTCGGCCATTTCCATCAGGCGGCAGGCCTTGCGGTAGCCTTCCGGACGCGGCATGCCGAAGTTGCGGCGGACCTTCTCGCGTACTTCACGGCCCTTCTGATGACCGATGATCATCACCGGCTGCTCGTCCAGGCGGGCAACCCCACCGACAATCGCTGCGTCGTCGGAGAAGTGGCGATCGCCATGCAGCTCGTCGAACTCGGTGAAGATGTGCTGGATGTAGTCCAGGGTGTATGGACGACGCGGGTGCCGTGCCAGACGTGCGATCTGCCAGCTGGTGAGCTTGCCGAAGATGTCCTCGGTCAGGGTGTTGCTCTTGTCCTGCAGGCGGGAAATCTCATCGCCGATATTCAGCGAATTGTCATTACCGACCAAGCGCAACTCTTCGATCTTGGCTTGCAGGTCGGCGATCGGCTGTTCGAAATCAAGAAAATTCGGGTTCATAGGCGTCCGTCTGGGCTCGACGTCCAAGGGGGCTTGGGCCGGCCGGTTGTCTATTCGCGCCCTACCTTAAGGGACGGGCGCGTTGAGGTCGAGAGTAAAAATTCAGGTGGCGACAAGGCGCAATGCTGGCGCCTCACCGTCAACGGTATTGGAGGAAGACGTTGTCTCGCCCGAACTGGTCACGCAGGGCTTGAATCAAGCTGTCCGCCGGGTCGATCCGCCAGTTCTCGCCAAACTGCAGCAAGGCCTTGGCGTCATGACGGCTGTACTCCATGGTGATCGGGCACGCGCCGCGATGGCGCTTGAACAACTCGCCCAGCCAGCGTAGCTGATCACCCTTGAGTGCATCGCTATGGACTTTCAGACGCAGGCTTTCCGCCAGGTTGGTCCGCGCATCTTCCATGCTCATCACCCGCTTGACCCGCAAGCGCAGGCCGCCGGAGAAGTCGTCGTTGCTGACCTCGCCTTCCACCACCACCATGGCGTCGGTCTGCAACAGCGACTGCGCCGAATGGAACGCATCGGCGAACAGCGAGGCCTCGATCCTTCCTGAGCGGTCATCGAGGGTGATGAAGCCCATCTTGTCGCCCTTCTTGTTCTTCATCACCCGCAGGGCAATGATCATGCCCGCCACCGTCTGGGTATCCCGGGCCGGCTTCAGATCGATGATGCGCTGACGGGCGAAGCGACGGATCTCGCCTTCATACTCATCGATCGGGTGCCCGGTCAGGTACAGCCCGAGGGTATCTTTCTCGCCCTTCAGGCGCTCCTTGAGGGTCAGTTCCTTGGCCTTGCGGTGGTTGGCATAGACGTCCGCGTCTTCCTCGACAAACACTCCGCCGAACAGGTCGGCGTGACCACTGTCGTGGGTCCGGGCGGTCTGTTCTGCCGCCTTGATCGCCTCTTCCATGGCCGCCAGCAACACCGCGCGGTTCTGGTCGATATTGGCCTGGTAGGCCTTGGGCTCATCGAAGAAATGCGGGCCGAGACGGTCCAGGGCGCCACTGCGAATCAGGCCGTCAAGGGTCCGCTTGTTGATGCGCTTGAGGTCGACCCTGGCGCAGAAATCGAACAGATCCTTGAAAGGGCCTGCCTCGCGGGCTTCGGTGATGGCTTCCACCGGCCCCTCGCCGACGCCCTTGATCGCCCCCAGGCCGTAGACGATGCGACCTTCGTCGTTCACCGTGAACTTGAACTCGGAGGTGTTCACATCCGGTGCGTCGAGGCGCAGCTTCATGGTCCGCACTTCCTCGATCAAGGTCACGACCTTGTCGGTGTTGTGCATATCCGCGGACAGTACCGCCGCCATGAACGGCGCCGGGTAGTGCGCCTTGAGCCAGGCAGTCTGGTAGGACACCAGGCCGTAGGCGGCGGAGTGGGATTTGTTGAAGCCGTAACCGGCGAACTTTTCCACCAGGTCGAAGATGTTGCCCGCGAGGTCCGCGTCGATGTTGTTGCTGGCGCAACCCTCAATGAAACCGCCACGCTGCTTGGCCATTTCCTCGGGCTTTTTCTTACCCATGGCCCGACGCAGCATGTCCGCACCACCGAGGGTGTAACCGGCCATGACCTGAGCGATCTGCATCACCTGTTCCTGATACAGGATGATGCCGTAGGTTGGCGCCAGTACCGGGCGCAGGCCATCGTACTGATAATCGGGGTGCGGGTAGGCCAGTTCGGCGCGCCCGTGCTTGCGGTTGATGAAGTCATCCACCATGCCCGATTGCAGCGGCCCCGGACGGAACAGGGCCACCAGTGCGATCAGGTCTTCCAGGCAGTCGGGCTTGAGCTTCTTGATCAGCTCCTTCATGCCCCGGGATTCAAGCTGGAACACCGCGGTGGTTTCAGCTTTCTGCAACAGGCTGTAGGTCGGCTTGTCGTCCAGCGGGATAAAGGCGATATCCAGCGGTTCCTCGCCGACCTTGGCGCGGTCGCGGTTAATGGTTTTCAGTGCCCAGTCGATGATGGTCAGGGTCCGCAGACCGAGGAAGTCGAACTTCACCAGACCCGCCGCCTCGACGTCATCCTTGTCGAACTGGGTCACCAGGCCGCCGCCTTCTTCGTCGCAGTAGATCGGCGAGAAGTCGGTGAGCTTGGTCGGCGCGATCACCACGCCCCCGGCGTGCTTGCCGACGTTACGCACCACGCCTTCAAGCTTGCGCGCCATTTCCCAGATTTCCGCCGCCTCTTCATCGACCTTGATGAAGTCCCTCAGGATCTCTTCCTGCTCGTAGGCTTTTTCCAGGGTCATGCCGACTTCGAAGGGGATCATCTTCGACAGACGGTCGGCCAGGCCGTAGGACTTGCCCTGGACCCGCGCCACGTCACGCACCACCGCCTTGGCCGCCATGGAACCGAAGGTGATGATCTGGCTCACCGCGTTGCGGCCGTACTTCTCGGCCACGTAGTCGATCACCCGGTCACGACCATCCATGCAAAAGTCGACGTCGAAGTCGGGCATGGAGACCCGTTCCGGGTTAAGGAAACGTTCGAACAGCAGGTCATATTCCAGCGGGTCGAGGTCGGTGATCTTCTGCACATAGGCCACCAGGGAACCGGCACCCGATCCCCGGCCCGGACCTACCGGCACACCGTTATTCTTGGCCCACTGGATAAAGTCCATCACGATCAGGAAGTAACCGGGGAAGCCCATCTGGATGATGATATCCAGCTCGAAATTCAGCCGGTCGACATAGACCTGGCGCTTGGCCTCGTAGTCCTCGGTGGTGTCCTTGGGCAGCAGCACGCTGAGGCGCTCTTCCAGGCCGTCGAAGGAAACCTTGCGGAAGTACTCATCGATGGTCATGCCATCGGGAATCGGGTAGTCGGGCAAGAAGTGCTTGCCCAGCTTGACCTCGATGTTGCAACGCTTGGCGATCTCGACAGTGTTTTCCAAGGCCTCGGGCAGGTCGCTGAACAGCTCGGCCATTTCCTCGGCGCTTTTCAAGTACTGCTGGTCGCTGTAGTTCTTCGAACGGCGCGGATCGTCCAGGGCCCGGCCTTCACCGATGCACACCCGGGTTTCGTGGGCTTCGAAGTCTTCCTGCTTGATGAAGCGCACATCGTTGGTGGCCACCAGCGGCGCGCCGATCTTGTCGGCCAGGGCTACGGCGGCGTGCAGTTGCTCTTCGTCATTGGGTCGGTTGGTGCGCTGCACCTCTAGGTAGAAACGGTCCGGGAACACCGCCATCCACTCCCGGGCCAGGGTCTCGGCGACTTCCAGGTCACCGGCGATCAGCGCCATGCCGATCTCCCCCTCCTTGGCCGCCGAGAGCATGATCAGGCCTTCCGCGGCCTCCGCGACCCATTCGCGCTCGATGATGATCTGGCCGTTGCGCTGGCCATCGATAAAGCCCCGGGAAATCAGCTCGGTCAGATTGCGATAGCCCACGGCGTTCATCACCAACAGGCTGATTCGGCTCAGGGCGTTGTCCGGGTCCTTGTTCGACAGCCACAGGTCGGCACCACAGATCGGCTTGATCCCGGCGCCCATGCTGGCCTTGTAGAACTTGACCAGGGAACACATGTTGTTCTGGTCGGTAACCGCTACCGCAGGCATGCCCATGCCGGTCAGGGCTTTGACCAGCGGTTTGATCCGCACCAGGCCGTCGACCAGGGAGTACTCAGTGTGCAGGCGCAGGTGAACGAATGAAGCCGGCATAGTGATCCTGTAATAAGCGCGAAAACAACAAGGCCCGGATTGTACCGGGCCTCGACTAAAACATCAGCCTCAGGACGGAATCTCGCTCCGCACCTCAAGGGCCTCATAGGCTTGTCGCACCGGGGCGAAGGAACGCCGGTGAATCGGCGTCGGCCCCAAGCGGGCCAGGGCTTCCAGGTGCACCGGCGTCGGATAGCCCTTGTGGCCGCCGATGCCGTAGCCCGGGTAGATCAGTTCGAATGCGGCCATTTCCCGATCGCGGCTGACCTTGGCCAGAATCGATGCCGCGGCAATCGCTGGAACCTTGCTATCGCCCTTGACCACCGCCTCGGCCGGCATGGCCAGCTTGGGGCAGCGGTTGCCATCGATCATCGCCAGCTTCGGGGTCACACTCAGCCCCTCCACCGCCCGCTGCATGGCCAACATGGTGGCGTGGAGGATATTCAATTCGTCGATTTCCTCGACTTCAGCCCGGGCAATGCACCAGCTCAGGGCTTTTTCGCAGATTTCGTCGAACAGCTTCTCGCGACGGGCCTCGGTGAGTTTCTTCGAATCATTGAGGCCAAGAATCGGCCGATTCGGGTCGAGAATCACCGCCGCGGTGACAACGGCTCCGCACAAGGGGCCACGGCCGACTTCATCGACACCGGCCACCAGATCCTCGGCATCCGCCACCAGGGTGAAGTCCAGGCCCATCTGCATCTTCGCGTTACTCATCGTGATTTGCCGATCAGCTCAAGCACCGCTTGCGCGGCCTGGTTGGACGCATCGCGGCGCAAGGTTCGGTGGATCTCGTCAAAACCGCGGGTCTGCTCTTGCCCACCTTCGATCAACGGCGACAAGGTTTGCGCGAGGGCTTCGGCGGTGGCGTCATCCTGCAGCAACTCCGGCACCAGCAGGCGCTGGGCAAGCAGATTCGGCAGGGAAATGTAGGGGCTCTTGACCATGCGCTTGAGAATCCAGAAGGTCAGCGGCGCCAAACGGTAGGCCACCACCATTGGACGCTTGTAGAGCAAGGCTTCGAGGGTCGCGGTGCCCGAAGCGATCAGCACCGCGTCGCAGGCGGCCAGGGCCTTGTGAGACTGGCCATCGAGCAAGGTCAGCGGCAGGTCGCGACTGGCCAGCAGCTCTTCAAGCTGGACCCGACGCTCCGGGCTGGCGCACGGCATGATGAAGCGCACACCGGGGCGCAGGGCACGCAAGCGCTGTGCGGCATCCAGGAACAACGCCCCCAGGCGCCCCACTTCACCGCCACGACTGCCAGGCATCAGCGCCACCAAAGGCCCGTCCGGCAGGGCCAATTCGGCACGCGCCGCCGCCCGGTCCGCCTGCAGCGGAATGGCATCGGCCAGAGAGTGGCCGACAAACTTCACCGGTACGCCTTTCTCTTCGTAGAACCGAGCCTCGAAGGGAAACAGCGTGAGCATCAGGTCGCAGCCTTCGCGAATCTTCAGCACCCGCTTCTGGCGCCAGGCCCAGACCGACGGGCTGACGTAGTGCACGGTCTTGATTCCGGCCTGACGCAGCTTGAGTTCGATATTCAGGGTGAAATCCGGCGCATCGATACCGATGAATACATCCGGCTTTTCGGCAATCAGGGTCTGGATCAGCTTCTTGCGTCGCGCCAGCAGCTCACGCAGTCGCCCAAGCACCTCGACCAACCCCATGACCGCCAGGCGCTCCATGGGAAAGTACGAGGTCAGACCTTCGGCCTGCATCAGCGGACCGCCGACACCAATGAATTCGACAGCCGGGTGCTGAGCCTTGAGGGCTCGCATCAGACCGGCGCCGAGAATGTCGCCGGAGGCTTCGCCAGCCACCAGCGCAATACGCAGAGTGTTCATGATTAACGGGTGATGCCGCGAGTCGAAGACTGGATCGAGTCACGAAACACCGCGACTTCCGGGAACTCCACAGCCGCTTCGGCCAGTTCGGCCAAGGCTTGATCCACGGTCAGCCCCTGGCGGTAAACCACCTTGTAGGCACGCCGCAGTGCGTGGATCGCGTCCTCGCTGAAGCCGCGACGGCGCATGCCTTCGAAATTCATGCTGCGGGCTTCGGCCGGGTTGCCGAACACCGTGACGAACGCCGGTACATCCTTGCCAATGGCGGTGCCCATGCCAGAGAAGCTGTGGGCGCCGATATGGCAGTACTGATGCACCAGGGTAAAACCGGAAAGAATCGCCCAGTCGTCGACATGTACATGGCCGGCCAGCGCTGTGTTGTTGACCAGGATGCAGTGGTTGCCAATGACGCTGTCGTGACCGATGTGGGCGTAGGCCATGATCAGGTTGTGATCGCCCAGGGTGGTTTCGGAACGGTCCTGGACGGTGCCACGGTGAATGGTCACGCCTTCGCGGATCACGTTGTGGTCACCGATGACCAGGCGGGTTTCCTCGCCTTTGTACTTCAGATCAGGGGTGTCCTCACCTACCGAAGAAAACTGGTAGATGCGGTTGTGCTTACCGATCCGGGTGGGGCCCTTGAGAACGACATGGGGCCCGATCACTGTACCCTCGCCGATTTCCACACCAGCGCCGATGATCGACCACGGGCCAACCTCAACGTCGTCGGCCAGGACGGCCGTCGGATCGATGATTGCGCGAGGGTCAATCAAACTCATAGTTTGCGTTCCGCACAGATGATTTCAGCAGAGCACACCGGCTTGCCGTCGACCGAGGCCTGGCACTCGAACTTCCAGATCTGGCGCTTGCAGCTGATGAACTTGGCTTCAAGAATCAGCTGGTCGCCCGGCAGCACTGGCTGGCGGAAGCGCAGCTTGTCGGAGCCGACGAAGTAATACAGGGTGCCATCGGCTGGCTTCACGTCGAGCATCTTGAAACCGAGAATGCCCGCAGCCTGAGCCATGGCTTCGATGATCAGTACGCCCGGCATGATCGGATGCGCAGGAAAGTGACCATTGAAGAACGGTTCGTTGATGCTGACATTCTTGTAGGCACGAATGCACTTGCCCTCAACATCCAGGTCCACTACCCGATCCACCAACAGGAAAGGGTAACGGTGAGGCAGGTATTCGCGAATCTCGTTGATGTCCATCATTTCGGGGGGAAGCCTGTAGTAAAGAGTGGGAGCGCGCGACTAGCGCACGCCCCTCTAGCAAATCAAGGAGGCCGTCTAGCGGCTGTGCACACTTGATATGGAAATGGTATCAGCCATCTGATGAAGCATTGCCGTCAGGGGTCACGCCCCCAACGCGCTTTTCCAACTGACGCAGGCGTCGCGCAAGATCATCGAGCTGACGGATGCGTGCAGCGCTCTTGCGCCACTCGGCAGCAGGTTGCATGGCTGTACCGGAAGAGTAGGCACCCGGCTCGGTAATCGAGTGAGTCACCATGGTCATTCCAGTGAGGAATACGTTGTCACAAATATCGATGTGCCCGACCAGGCCCACACCGCCGGCGAGCATACAGTGCTTGCCGATCTTGGTGCTGCCGGAAATCCCCACACAAGCGGCCATGGCGGTGTGATCACCGACCTGAACGTTGTGGGCGATCTGAATCTGGTTATCGAGTTTCACGCCATTGCCGATGACGGTGTCGGCCAGGGCACCACGGTCGATGGCGGTGTTGACGCCGATCTCGACATCGTCACCGATGGTCACGCCGCCAATCTGCGCGATCTTCTGCCAGACGCCTTTCTCGTTGGCAAAACCAAAACCTTCGCCACCCAGCACCGCGCCCGACTGGATAACCACTCGTTTACCGATGCGCACGTCGTGGTACAGGGTGACCCTTGGAGCCAGCCACCCGCCCTCGCCGATCTCGCAGCGGGCGCCGATAAAGCAATGAGCGCCGATGGTCACTCCGGCGCCGATGCGGGCACCACCTTCGATCACCGCAAACGGGCCGATGCTGGCTGTTGGATCCACCTGAGCATCAGCGGCAATCACCGCAGACGGGTGAATACCGGCCGCTGCTTTGGGCTTGGGGTCGAACAGATGGGAAATACGGGCGTAGGACAGGTAAGGATCGGCCACCACCAAGGCGTCGCCGGCATAGGCCTCGGCATCAGCGGCTTTCAACAACACCGCACCGGCCTGGCAGTCCACCAGGTACTTGCGATATTGCGGGTTTGCCAAAAAGCTCAACTGAGCTGGGCCAGCCTCCTGCAAGGTGGCTAGCCCAGTGATTTCCTTCTCCGCGTCGCCACGCAAGGTGGCGCCGAGGAACTCGGCCAACTGGCCGAGTTTTATAATCGCGGTCATGGCTTACTTCAGCTGATTCATGCGCTCGATGACTTGGCGAGTGATGTCGTACTGAGGTTTGACATCGATCACTGCGCCACGCTCGAAGACCAGATCAAAACCGCCTTTCTTGATGACTTCTTCAACTGCGCTGTCCAGCTTCGGCTTCAGCTGCTTGAGCATCTCGCGGTCAGCAACAGCCTTGGCTTCGTTCAGTTCCTTGGACTGGAATTGGAAGTCACGAGCCTTTTGCTTGAACTCAAGCTCCAGACGTTCACGCTCGCCCTGCTGCATCTTGTCGCCACCGGCCACCAGACGATCCTGGATGCCCTTGGCGCTGCTTTCCAGGGTTTTCAGCTTGGTCAGTTGCGGACCGAACTTTTTCTCGGCGTCCACTGCGTACTTCTTCGCCGCATCGGATTCCAGCAGTGCCATCTGATAGTTCAGAACGGCGATTTTCATTTCGGCAAACGCCGGGCTCGCGACCAGAACGGAGGCCAGGAGAACCAATTGAGTCAACTTACGCACGATGCACTCCTACAAAATCCATTGTCGTTATCTTGGGTCAGGCTATTAGAAAGTCTGACCGAGGGAGAATTGGAACACCTGGGTCTCAGCGTTATTCGGTTTCTTCACTGGCATTGCCAGGGCGAAGCTCAGTGGCCCCAAGGCTGTAACCCAAGTCACACCGACGCCCACGGAGCTGGCCAGGTTGCTGAGGCTGATGTCATTGCACTGCGTGTTGGAGGAAACGCCGTTGGTATTTTTCACGTTCGAACATTTGGAATCGAACACGTTACCCACATCCCAGAACACCGACGTCCGCAGGGAACGCTGATCCTTGACGAATGGCAGTGGGAACAACAGCTCGGCACCACCCTGGATCAAGACGTTACCACCGAACGGCAGCGGATCCTGATCAGGGTCGGCTGCAGTGCCTACGTTGCCCGTTACACCAGCACCACGACTTGGGGTACTGCGTGGACCCAAAGTGCTGTCCTTGAAGCCACGAACCGAGTTGAAACCACCAGCATAGTAGTTCTCGTAGAACGGCAAGCCATTGGTTGAACCATAGCCGTCACCGTAGCCGAGCTCGGTATGGAAGCGCATGGTGTAGTTTTCAGTCAGCGGCTGGAACATCTGGCCACGGTAATCAAGCTTGAAGAACGAAAGATCGCTACCCGGGGTGGTGGTTTCCAAGACCAAACTCTGAGAGTGGCCTCGGGTGGCCAGCACACCTTTGTTCAAGGTCGACTCGGACCAGCCAGCGGACGCCTTGAAGTTCAGGTAGTTGCTGCCCTGTTGATTCACGAAGTCGAAAATCTCATCGACGGTGTACAGACCAGTCTTGATCTTGTCCTGCTGCGCAGTCAGGCCGAAGGTCAGACGCGAAGTCTCACTGATCGGGTAACCCACGCTGACACCGGCACCCAGGCTGTCCACCGCATAGCTGGCCACGTTGACGTCGAGGTCTTTGTAGTCAGTGGTGCGATAGAAGGCGTTGTAGCCCAGGCTCACGCCGTCGGCGGTCCAGTAGGGGTCAACGTAGCCGAAGTTGTAGCGGCTCTGGTACTCGCTGCGGGTCAGGCCGATGCTGACCTTGTTACCGGTACCCAGGAAGTTGTTCTGAGTGATCGAACCACCGAGGATCAGACCGGCACTCTGGGCGAAACCGACGCTGGCGGTGATCGAACCGGAGGCTTGCTCTTCTACCGCGTAGTTCACGTCAACCTGGTCATCGACACCCGGAACGGCCGGAGTCTCGACGTTGACCTCCTTGAAGAAGCCCAGGCGCTCCAGACGAGTCTTGGACTGGTCGATCAGGTAGGTCGAAGCCCAGCCACCTTCCATCTGACGCATTTCACGACGCAGCACTTCGTCCTCGGACTTGGTGTTGCCACGGAAGTTGATGCGGTTGACGTAGGCACGCTTGCCCGGATCCACCACGAAGGTGATGTCCACGGTGTGATCTTCATCGTGGGGCTGCGGTACGCCGTTGACGTTGGCGAAGGTGTAGCCCTCGTTACCGAGACGACGAGTGATCAGTTCGGAAGTGGTGGTCATCAGCTTGCGCGAGAAGACTTGCCCCTTCTCCACCAGCAACAGGGCCTTGACCTGGTCTTCAGGGACTTTCAGGTCGCCGCTGAGCTTGACGTCGCGAACGCTGTACTTCTCGCCTTCGTTGACGTTGACAGTGATGTAGACGTGCTTCTTGTCCGGGGTTATGGACACCTGGGTCGAAGCGATATCCATATTGATATAGCCGCGATCGAGGTAGTAGGAACGCAGACGTTCCAGGTCACCGGACAGCTTTTCACGGGCGTACTTGTCGTCGTTCTTGAAGAACGACAGCCAGTTGGTGGTCTTGAGCTCGAACAGGCCGATCAGGTCTTCGTCAGGGAAAACCGTGTTGCCCACCACGTTGATGTGCTGGATGGCGGCGACCGTACCTTCGTTGATCTTGACCTTCAGGCCAACACGGTTGCGTGGTTGCGGCACCACTTCGGTTTCAACGGTGGCCGAGTAACGACCCTGGGCGACATATTGACGCTGCAGTTCGTTACGCACGCCTTCGAGAGTCGCACGCTGGAAGATCTCGCCTTCGGCCAGGCCGGACTGCTTCAGGCCCTTCATCAGGTCTTCGGTAGAGATCGCCTTGTTGCCTTCGATCTCGATACTGGCAACCGACGGCCGTTCGACTACCGTGATGACCAGGACGTTGCCATCGCGGCCCAGCTGGATGTCTTGAAAGAAACCGGTTTTGAACAGCGCACGAGTGGATTCCACCAGGCGACGGTCGTCCGCCTGCTCGCCGACGTTCAACGGCAAGGCACCAAAGACGCTACCCGCGGAAACGCGCTGAAGGCCGTTGACGCGGATATCGGAGATAGTGAAGGACTCGGCGTGAACTTCGGCGATCATCAATACGGTGAGAACCGCAGTTA
>Ga0194135_10001624_pt1 | contig 13489 bp, 10 predicted proteins | sample LitLau_LLRF_2013_FD_134024 | JGI IMG/M metagenome (GOLD analysis project Ga0194135, IMG submission 134024) | Freshwater sediment microbial communities in response to fracking from North America - Little Laurel Run_MetaG_LLRF_2013 (version 2) | ecosystem: Environmental > Aquatic > Freshwater >...
CCGGGTTCCAACTCATTTCAAGTCGATGTGACACATATGCAGCCGCGCACCCTCATGAGTGAGCTAAAATATAAAATTTTCACCTATTTTTTGGGAAATACTTTCACGCAAAAATGTACAGAAAACTTAAATTCTTTCAGTGACCAGCAATAACGACCCTTTCAAAAGCGTCATGAACCATGAGCCAGCACGTCCTGGAAACACAAAGGGCGAATGCATATGTGGCACCCCGTATCATGTTATGGGTGGGATGTTTCCTGTTCCTTAAATTAAAAGATGAGGATGATGTTTTAGTAATAATTTCTTACAGACAAGGTTGCAGATACTTATTGGACGCTGACCGATCAGGAAACTTTCGTTGTCATAGTTATTTGCACAGAAGAGCATAAAATGTGGAACGTCATTTCAACAAAACCCATACTAGAGGAGACAGTAGTTACAGAAATTACTGCGCATGTGCTCAAGCTTGGATTTGATAAAATAAAATTTAACATGGTTGATTTTAGCCTTTGTTAGAATGAAAACTTTGAATGTAACCGTCAGGAGTTAGGAATATTATAATTGATCATTAATGAACTCATTAAATCACCAAGCTCATTATAACTTTACACTTTTCCTCCTTGTCCATTATACTCCACCACTTAGACAGCCACGTAGTTTGAGAACTTTGTTGCTGCGAAACGATTGGAACCTCAACATCATGTAATCTCCAATACAGATCTTTGATCCTTTAGCAACGTTAAATCCTCGATTAGAACCGTGGCCATAGGTAGGTTGTGTTCCAGAAGGATCTTCCAAAGATGCACGCTGTCAAGGTTCCATCTTCTGGAGAAGAGTTGCTTGGCTTCCACTCTTCCACAATTGTCAGTAGCGTATGCTACTTTATATGAATGGGTTTGGGATAGTAGAACATTCCAGTAGGAAAAATAATCTAGAATTGTGATTGGCTATAATGTCGCTTCACAAATTTCAAATTTCAAATAAATTGTCATACCTGCAATACGTTTTTCCGATGTCGATCTTAAGCTTAATCAAGTCATTTGTGGATAGCCCTCGTGCCTTCTGGAAATTCTGGCTATTCATGCCGCAAATAGGAAGGAAATCTCGTCAGTATTACAAGGACGTGCATCTCAACTAAGCCATTCCTAAGGATAAGTCAGTGACGCAAGGGTGTAAGTGTGATTATAATGGTCACAGCCTCAATTTGAATCCACGTGGATGCCACTTCACAAAGGGAGAACGTATTGTTTCAGTTACTAGTATGCCCTTAAACGTAATTAGAAGATGATAGGAACGAAATTATAACGTTACGCGTTTTTCTTTCAAAGCTATTCAATAATTCAAAGAGAATGTACCACAATGGCGTAACGGTTCACTAATTAAGTTTTCTTGTATGCGTTTTGTATTTATATTCCAATAAACCATTTTACCAGGCGAATTTCCTAATTCTTTTTTTGTTATGGAAGCACACTTTGGCCCAAACCGCATAGTTATGGACACCAAAACCCATTTTCATATCCGTAAAGTATTCAGTGAAGTATTCGTCTTAATTTTTCAATTATTTCAATATTAATTGTCATTAATAACGGTATCACATTACAATTGATGGTTATGCAGCGGAGAGCGTGAAGACGGTTTATGATGGTCTAGATTTTACACTTTACAAAACTTAAGCTTGGATTTGGAACTGATGCATATCTGTAATAGCGGTTTAAATTTTAATTTGTAACTCACAATATAACTTAACCTCATCACTCATCATAAACCGCGGCAAGTGATAACTATTTTGCAATTAACAACCTTTTTCCGGTATGACAATGATAAATCATACACCTATTATTCCCAAACTCCGAAATAGATGGAAAAGATTCCACTAATATACATCCATAAAATATATAATCGCCACTAAGATTACATACACTGCCGCCAAACGTTAAGCCACCGCAACCATGGCGAACAGATCGTCACTCAAAGTAAGTCAATTATCCTATGTATATATAAACGGGTAGGTGTTTGAAATTTATTCATACATGGAAAAACGTACCTGAGCTTAAAATGAAGCAAACTGTACAACTGCTTCTAACCTTCTTGGTTGTCCTTCATTCTTCTAATGGAGAAATTCCTAAAGAAGATTTTTTCCCTTTTGGTGATGAAATTGGCGATCTGAGAGTGACCAACGGTGTAGATTATTTTATCACCGCAGAATTTACTAACGGTAGAAAATTTCCTTTCTTTAGTGCAGAGTACGAGAGACTTTTCCTTTCTACAAATGCTGCTATCACATTTGTCACGGGTAAATTTTCATTTTACTAATTTCGTGAGAATGGACATGTATTTATATTTGAATAGGATTTTAAACCTAAATTTTAGGTAATCTTGTTTTCACTCCATCCTGCGGTTCCATGACACAGCCAATGATTCTACCTTACTGGGCCGATGTCAATACAGCTCTCGGCGGGGTTGTCTACTATAGAGAAGCAGACGATCCTGAGCTTTTGACAAAAGCAAAAACAGACATTAATCTCATCTACCCGAACACTAACTTGGAACTTGATTGGCTTTTTATTATCACTTGGGATGACGTGGCATTCTTTGGTTCAGAACCACCTTCGGAAGATTGTGAGGGGAGCAACAAGCGCAACACGTATCAGGCAATCCTGGCAACAGATGGCGCTTACTCCTTTGCAACATTTTACTACAATGAAATAACCTGGACGACTGGGACGATGTCAGGTGCAAATGGGTGCGATGGCTTAGGTGGATCTGCGGCGAAAGCCGGGTTTGATTTTGGAGATCAAGAAACATTCTATGAAGTCGCCGGTTCTTGTACGGATGAAGTCATCAACATCACCCAGTCAACAAATGTGGGCCAACCGGGGAAATGGGTATTTAAGATTGATAAACAATCCGATCTTCCTTCCACTACCACAAAAGCCCCGAGTACTGAGCCTGCAGCGACGTGCAACGTCGATTGCTCCTTGCAAATGTATCATCCAGACCCTGAATCATGTGAATCCTTCTACCAATGCTCCAACGGCGTGCCATATTTTCAACCGTGTCCAACTGGCTTGGTTTTTAATCCAAACATAAATGTTTGCGACTGGCCACACAACCATCATTGCAGTGATCCACCAGGTTGTTAAAATGTGACCCAAATTGCAAACAATTAAGTCAACTGCACCACCAATTAAAAAAAATGAATTCCTTATCACCTTTCGTTAGTAAATACTGTTGGGGTTCCCCTTCGGTTTTTTGGTTGGATCCGAAATGCCAATGTTGCCTCTGTTATAGGCAACGGCTTCCGGTTTAATGTGTGAACCGTAAAAATTTAAAGTTGAAAGCTGATTGAATAAAGAAATGAGTGGAGTATATCGAGTTATCATGTTCCAAATTATTCAACACCATAATTCAGCCCATGCACCACTTTTCGCCCATTTCTAATAAATCCTTTTCAGCCAATGAGGGTGAGATCGGAACTAAAGGCCCATACCAAACTGCTATGTTTGCCCATGGAGAAATCAACTTTTCCTTAAATATTCATCCCATCCGGCTCATCTAGATGGATTTGATTACAATGGCAAGTCACTCTGCGGCCCTTCTTCCTGATGAAAGCATTTAAGTAAAATTAAAAAAAAATCAGTCTGATAATTTTGGCTGGTTCCGCTCATTTTTGGAATATTAATTACTAATTACATATACAGAGTCGATTCGACTTATATTTGGGGGATTTCTATAATAGTATTTCACTCTCTTTCCTATTCTAGTCCAAATTAGATAGGAAGCTGGCAACCAACCACGGACGTTGGATAAATACCTGATTTTTTGGAGGGAATAAAGGAGTCTTCGTTGTCTTCCCTAAATGCATTAATCAGGACATGAGTAGCGTGGCTCCCACGGCTCTAAGCATTTTCTATTTTCATACTAGATTCAGGTGTATATTTGAAAAAGATACATTTCCTAATATCATTCCATTTCTACACTGGCTAAATTGATTATTTGAAATATTGTCTACTGCAGTTCCAAAAATACACCTAACAAACAGTTCAACTTTTTGAAATTTACCTTTCAAAAACGCATTTAGGATCCACTCCGCAGGGATGAGTTTTTTAACGCCTGATTTTTAGGCATATTACAAAGGTTCCAAATTCACGCGAAGCCTTACTTGTGCCAAAGCCTATTCAAAAGCCGACATGAACAAAACTAGTGGAGTTTCAGAGATTTCTCGATCGAAGTAAGAGGTAAATCTTTACACAATAACATATAGAGTTCGAATACTTTCAACTAAAAGAAAATCAACACTCACTAAGCAGTTTCGAATGGATTGTGATGATTAACTCCGCGTTGCTTTAATCAATAGTTAAAGAAAATAATCAGTTGAAACTGCGTAGGAAACTCTGGACAGGATTTTTGGAGTTTCGGTTGGATAGAGGCTAAAAATAAAAACAGTACGTCACTAATATCCTACCTATCCCATCCTACAGAAGTCCTATTAAGACGTATGTGCCCTGGACAGATGGAACTACAACTCTCAGGACAATTTGTTACGGAAAACAACTGCTCTCTGGATATTTGCGTCGTCTCTCAGAAGCGAACATTGAAAAACAAAACGAGCAAAATGTTATTAAGGTTACACTCGAAAATATTGGATTCAATACTTCCAAGAGGCGTGAATATGATGGAGAATGTCACTACAGGAGTGAAATATCAGAGAATATTAGCTAATTTTTGACACCAGTATTATCAAAATATCCCTTTTCATACTTTTTAGTTCAAGTGATTGAATATTTGATTTCTAATAACGATTAGTAATTTGGTTAGTAGAAAACGAAACCAAATGTAGTATTCAAGATGCATAAAACCTAACTTTGGATCATTTAGAAGTTATGGATGTTAAACAGGTACGGAATTGAATTACTTTGGGTTTACTTCCTTATACTGCACTTATTCAGATTATAAAGCAACTTTGTTTCTACACTAATTTGAGGGTAAATCGCATATAAAATATTCTTTCTCCGGAAATAAACAGAAATTAAGGCAAGTCAAACGTCAGCCACACACTGGACACACTGTGTTAATAAATAGAGAAAAGTGTCCAGATTTTCCAAAAATTTAAGCTTCTAAGGGCGTGATGTACCTTAAAATTTGTTTGAGTTTCATTTAATGATGAGTTTTCTGTACGCCGCCAGAATCGGTAGTCCCTCGGCGAGGGACCCGCCGGCCCATGCCTAAGACCGGGGCTGTGTGTAATCCTATCTGAATGTTGACTCTTTGCATGAGTAGACGACAAGGGAGAAACTTCAATCAGTCCGTCCGTGGCCTGAGCGGTGAGGATGTTTACATCTCCTCAGGCTCAGGCTATACCCAGGTTAAAAAGTAAAATGTACCAGGTTTTATATGTATTAATTTGAATTAACCTCAAATTAATTCTAATGATCTAATAAATTAACTAATACCAATCCAACTCATTTGTAGCTTCAATCACTTCTCATGACCCAAATTTATTTATTTTTATTCAAGAGTACTATTGATTTTTAAGTTGGATTTTATGTTCTGACACACTCCATTATATTTCCGCATCTTTGACATATCGAAGCCAATATTCGCAAGTACAGCCAGCACCACCTTTTTCGTTCCTTTTTTTAATTGAGTCCTCTGAGAGACGACGATGTATGCTGAGTGTTGGCGTTTTCCGAAACAAATTGTCCTCACTGTCGTTGTTCCATCTGTCCAGGGTACGGACGTCTTATAAGGACCATCTCGATAGGCTTCATACATTCTTGTATCCACTTGACTCATTCGTGAGGAAGTAGGCATCGAATGTATCTTGCAGGAAGCGACTCTTGATCCAGTTTTTGCTAGTGGTTTACAAGTGTAACTAACATTCATTTTCCCGTCTCCCCATACGTTTGCAAAATTTCCGTTGGGAAGGAAAATTTTTTGCGCAACGATACAGGATTCGATTAGTGTTGCATCTGAAGCCTTTTTTCCACTTGTGATCAAATTTATCACCGAAATGATTTGTTGATTCGCAAAAATGTCGTAAGTTGGTTTAGAAAGAATGGATTGGATCCGAGGGTCCGTAAAAGGAAGACCTTCACCGAGACAGCGACAATTATCGCAATTCGGTTCTGCGACTTTGTTCCAAGCCCATTCTTGCCCAGAAGAAAGTATTGCCAGTGTTATTACTATCCAAAGAATTAGAATAGGCTTCTTCGGTCTCATGTTGGTTATCTATGATTAGCAGAATGTTTCTGACTATTATGTGATAATCTGCTTGAGTTCAAATGGAATAGTGAAATATAAATGACTGCGTTAAGTAGTCGATAATTTTTATTAATATTCATAAGCAAGTGTGCTGACTTTGTTATAGAATTAGTAATTAGGTTTCCGATGAACAAAATGCTATTTGAATTATTATGTGATAATCTGCTTGAGTTCAATTAGATTAGTGAAATAAAAATGAATACATTATGTAGTCGCCAATTTTTATTAATATTCATGAAATTTTATTTAACTCAACACACCTGCTCATGAATACAATAACCTTCCGTTCCGGCAGGGCAAGAGCACTTCAATCTCTTTTCTTCGAGCACTAATATTAATATTATTAACCTTTAGTTCTGCTCCGGGTAAATGAATTTTTTTTAAAAATATTTTGCATCTTAGATTCCAAAAATAATCCAATACTATTCGGCAAGCATTCTAAGACACTTTTCAGCAACTCCTTTTCAGGATCCAATCACGGTGGAAATTTGTTGATGTTCTCATAAATCCGTTATTGGTCAATTCAAAAGCATTTAGATTAACTTTACAGTATATAAATATGAATATATATAATAAAAAATGCAGGAAAACTTGTTGTTCATTATAAAGTACAAAATTTAGAAAGTATGCTACCGTGTTGTTGCTTTTTGTTCTCAGTTTGGCATGCATGCTCACATCTCCTTTCCCGCAATCCGTATTGGCATGAAGGAAGTGAAATATAACACGACATGCTAAATTCAACGACAAAAACATGTTTTCTCACTCAACCAACTTTTAAAAGTGGATTGCTTTCGGAGATTGGAAAACCACCGACTCAGAATAGAATTAATTTTTGCCAGATACTTATGTCTTCGTTATTAATATCAAACTCCATTGCTTACATTAAAGACGAGACAAGTATGAAGTATTTAGTATTTATATTCATTTACAATTCTGGCTTGATTACAGTGAAAAATAACAAAGCACGGCCACTGTTTTCGTTTTTATTTCCATACTAGACACATGCAGTTAGGAATCATATAAACATATACATTTCCTATAATTCTTTTACTGGTCTGGATAAATTCATTTCTTGAGTAATATTCTCAACTGACTTTCTAAAAGTAAGCCAAAATCTGCTGTTCAACATTTCAAAACTAACTTTTGAGCACCTTATTTTCAGGATCCAGTCCGCATTGGAAATTTATTTACCTTCGTTTAGTCCGGTATTGGTCAATCGAAAAGCATTTTAATTAGTTTTACAAGCATATTAAGGAAGCTCAAATTTCACACAGGGCCTCACTTGTGCGAAAGCTAATGAGAAATCCAACATGAAAAAAACTAGTGAAATTGAATTTTGCGATTTGCAAACCGAAGTGAGACTTAAACCTTTACATATTAAAAAATCCCCAGTTAAGGGTAACACTCCTGGATTCAAAGATTAGTTCGTAGGTATCGGCATCTTATAAAAACAATATCCATTGAAACGGAATTAATCCGAGTGTGTTTTGAATTATCAGTTAGACTAAAAACTAATCTAATTCAAATCTAAATTTTCTAAATTTTTTATTTTATTTTTCAATCATTTCAGCGTTTGAATTATTTTCATCGTTTATTGGAATTCATTTATTACGAGTGTTATACTTATACAGCAGCTTACATTGGCGGGCGTTACTGATTACCACCGATTCGTTTTACTCTTAAACACCGTCCGAATGGGAGCAAATACAACTGGATAAGACAGGGTAGTTTAATCACCTACTTAAACAGTAATTTGGAAAAACTAGTAACCTAATGTATTCTTAAATCTCATTTCTGACTCATATCATTGGATTTTCGAGAATGCATTGCGTGATCTTCCTTCTCCACACGTATTGCGCTTTGTTGGAACTTGTGCATTTTAAAGCTTATAAAGACGCAGATGAATTTCAGTTTTAAAAATTCAACATTCAACTCTAGGGAATGGCCTTGAATGGTTAGCTGATAAGGGAGAGTACGATACTACGCACGGCTGTGCGTAATGTAGTAGAAACATGTAATAGAAATATATATTTTACTACATTCTTAAGCATTTGAGATTGCACTTCAGTATACCCTGGTTCCAAATTATTCAAACCGTGAACTGTTCCCAAAATCATTATGTTTAGAGGGAAAGAATATTTTTCGCCCTAAAAAGGTTTTTGGCTTCTATTGTAAGATAAAACAATCTCGAGGGCGGAGTTGATTGACATATTAAAATCACTCTTCTTTTCTAAAGTTTTGAATAATTAAATGGGTTTTGGGAAAGTAATTGACATGTATTGGAAATCCAAAGCCAAAAAACTAACCATAGGCTTATGGCCGACCAAAAGATTAACCCACGAGCATTTGTTCAACCTTGAATTAAATATTCAATCTCAACTCTTCACTGCTAAAGCAAAAGTACAAAAAGTAAATGACAATTGTTTTTGATGGGATTAGGCATGGGACATGGATGCAGGACAATACGTAATACAAGTGGAAGAAGCTTACTTCAAACCCAAACCAGTTGACACTAGGTTAGATCTTTGATTTTTTTATTTAGAAATTTACATTTCAAACTCAAAACAGGATTTTGAGAAAAAAAAAGACAATTTTGACAGATTTTGAGACAAATCCTACTATTCGCCTGTGCTCTTTTGTCGTCTAAATTGCATTCCAATAAACATTATGGGATTACAGTTAGGATAGGACTATAAACAAAATGCGTTGGCCCTTGAAGGATGCAGCTTACGGACCCCGTCGAACTTCCCATGGAACGATTCACATCCCTCCTTGCATTGGACGTTCTCGACGGAACTATTCATGAGTAGTTGAGTGAGAAGTGGCTTAAAGCCATCATACCCCTTCCAACTCTTACTAAACCAACCGTCAACTACTTTTACAGTAATACTTTCTACGATGTTCCTGATGATATTGACGTCACTTCTCTGATGTATGTGGTCAAGTTTGGAGAGATTCCGGCAGAAACTGTCAATGCAGCTACCAAGCTCATCCTCTCCAATGTTACTTAAGGTGAGGTGTTTCAGGCGTATTTCCCGCCACGAGGAATTCCCATTCGTACTGACGCGTGCGCCAATGGAAACTGCATGAGACTTTTGTGCAAGGTGTATTTAGATGAAAGTGCAAAAGAAACCGAGCATAACCTCTTCCAGGTGTTGATTTCCAGCGAATATTCAAAGGGTACAGGGTATTCTCCTAGCCCAGACTTATTCTTATATTTCCTCGCCAGAGCTCTGGCTTGTTCTTCAAGAGCTAAAGCTCGCTTACTGGTCACATTGGTTGAAAATATTTCGGCTCGCTGCGGCAGCACAAGTTTTCTGGTAGACTCGCAGCTCTAAGGATTTTAGCCTTCTTATACGTCGGAGTTCTGGATGGGAATAAATTGGGACATTTAGTAGCACTTGAAACTAGAAACTTATTACAGAAACAAGAAAATGACGGGAGTCGGGGGCTCGATTCACTATTTAGAAAGGGGACATCACCACAGAAATATTTAGGCGGAAGGGACTTACCGACTGTATTTGCAGTTGCCGCACTTCAACATGTTGAATTTTATTTTGTTGGGTAAGGATCTAAAAATTTTAAACCTAGCTACTACTATTGTGAGTTGCTACTTTTTTTTTAAATTTTAGAAATGAATCAAACTCTGCCTCTCAAGACAGTGAAGACCACCGGAAGTAGTGAAATACGAGTCATTTTAGTAATTTCAAATATTGCATATATGTTTCTTAGTTTAGTGTTTCGTCTGTATCAATCTAATTTAAGTTAGATGACAAATTGTCCAAACGGCATTCGTTGGCTTCACTATCCGTTAGGCAGGATATCATTACGAATGATTTTTTCTGCCTAATGGTAAAACTATTGCGAATTGGGAAACATAAAACGGCCCTTGTTCATGCCCGAAAAATATTATTTGAATTAAAAAGATTCTTAATATGACTGAAAAACTAAAATTGGAATTAGGTAAACTCAAAATACGTTACAAAGTTAATTCTCACAAACTCTACTAATGGTAAAATTAACTAGGTCTTTTAAAATATGTTTTTTTTAACTACTTGGGAAAAGGAATCACCGCCTGTTAAGTTTTTCCCGCACTAGTATTTGATTTCCGCTGATGTTTTCATAAATCCACAAGTTCGTCCTATTGTGATGACATTCAATTCCAAAGGCTAGAAAGGACATAAATATATTTTTTACTGTTTGTCATTAAATAGTACAACTTTTCTGACAACGACAAGGACAACAGCTTTTAACATTTCATTACATGTGTACCTCATTTTGCTTTGCTATTGTTTTGGAATAAAGTCCATGCAACTGACGTCAGAGCAGTTCTGTGTCTGTTTGGAAAACAAACATCATTCCATCTCCCGTATACGAAAGTTGGGATGAGTTTCGGAATGGGAAAAAAATTGGCGAGGAAAAGAGTGAAGTCTTCTTTACAGATTCAGAGCAACTCGAGGTCACTCCTTCCGAGTCTATCCCGAGTCTCTTTCCCTATATCCACGGTTGTGAGCTAATATCCAATAGAGCGATTGCACACGAAACCATTTCGGAGAAAGGATGACGCATTCTGCAGGAAGTTCTTTGAATTTCCATTTTACTCCCATTTCTAAATATCAATTTGACTAGGACAGATACGGCGGCGTTCTTCACATTACTGATCTGAAAATGGCAGTTATGAATCCATGTTGCTGCAAGCTCCAACTGGGGGCTACAATTGTTGCTGTTGTCAATATGGTAAGTTTAACAAAATAAATGAGAATGAAGTCAGTGCTTGGTTTTATTTAAATTGGATAATTTAATTTGTAGGTTTTAGCTGTTGCTACGCTTGTATGTTACTTGGTGGCTCTTCTTATTGGCGTCGTGGCTACTGCTACCGCGGTAAGTTTGAATGAGCAACCTGAGACTGGGCTGTCACGCTCTCATGATGATACCGGAACCTACGGTGAGAATGCGCATGCTCATCATAATCAGAAATAAGAAAACAGTTCCAAAATCATTTCAATGCACCACAGCTGCCGTTGCCGCTGTGACGACCATCCTGGTGATTATATCCATCCTGGTCGTGATTTCATGTGCAATCAGTTTTGCGCTTGCTGTTTTTCTCTTCATTGGAGCTCGGACGGTAAGATTTTTATAAAAACTACCAGCTGCGTGCTGCCACTTACAGTTTGTCTAATGCGTACATATTTATGCTTCCTAAAAAGCTCATAAACATTGTCTAGTTTTTTACGACTCTGACTTGCTAAAAAATAGTTTTTTTTTACTTCAAAGATCAGCCGTGATTCAAAAATTAACATTATACACTCCTGAAGGTTTTAAAAAGTTTGAATTTAGTTTGTGTTTACCAAAGTAAACGAAGAGGCGTAAGTAAGCTTTTACCTTTTTAATTTTTAAGATGGAAAGCGCATATAAGTAAATTAAGTTTTGAATAGTCATAACTTTGACACTTTACAGTGTCTGTCTAGGTCTGAAAAGTTTGAGATTCCATATTGTTTGGGTCCTTATTGCGAAAAATCTGCCTTTAGGGATGAATGAATGAATTTTTTTCCCTTTTGTCATTGCAGAGAAACTTTTTCAAATGTCGTCTCTGGTTTGCGGTGTCACTGTTCTTTCTTGGCCTCTTCGTCCTTTCTAAGCTGATCAACATTGGAACCATACTTGTCGTGGCCTTTGCAGCGGAAGGAATTTCTGGTGGAGCGATCCTGTTTGCAATCATGAAAGAAATTGGCGGGCTAATTTTCGGCATTGCTATTCAGGGATACCAACTTTGGGTACGCCACCACTGTATTATCTATTTTCCTTTCACACATTTCCCTTTGTACATTTCTTCCTCTATCTTGACCTTAGGTTGTCTATGCTTTTATGGACGAGGTGAAGCGGGAGCAGAACAGTTCATACCGGCCAGAAGATGGTGTGGTGCACTATCAATCCCATGTTGGAGACAATCCGCCTCCATACGGACAAGGGGGCTACGGGCCTTATGTTCCGTCACAAAGTGCTTCCGAGTCGTATCCGCAGAAGCCAGTTTATCCTCTTCTTTCGTCCGAGGATAGAATCGGGGAGAAAGTTTGAAATGAGACTCACAATCCGGAATTGATGTGTCATTCTCATTACTCACACTTATATTTGCACAGCTTGTTAATTTACTCATCAATCGCAGAAGCTATCTGAGCTTGGTGATATTTAATTCTTAGAAGCTTACTGTGGCACTTCATTATTGAGATTACACGAGTCCAAAATGATGGGTCCACTTGGCAAGAACTTAATTTAATTTTTAGTTAACATGCATAGGCAAACTCATATTTTCATAAAGTCTGGCATTGAAATTTCTCATGAACAAAAAGGAGGCTATTAAAAATGATTAAACTTCCGAAAATAAATAGTTTTTTTTTAGTTTAATTTGTGCCCTTTTCAGGGGGTTCTTCCTCCTACTTTTTGAAAAGGTCATATTTGGTTTAAAAGTAATTGTTAGCTCTCAGATATATAGGTTGGTAGAGGCTTATAAAAGTTGATTTTTGCTGTGGAGTAGTACCACGATACGACATGGAACGGTGGGAACATTCCATGGACGGTATGTCCGGTATGTCCATAACGGTATGTCCATTCCATGGACATGGAATGGTGGGAACAAAATTGGCGTTTTTTCTTCATTAAATAATCTTTTGTTTTAATTATACTCCAAAACAAAGTTCTAATCGTTCATTAATATACACCCGACTACGGTGTTCGTAATTCCAGAAAGATCAGAGTAAATCTTAAAAGGAATAAAAGGCACTATAATGTTTTTTAGCCTTTGTCTGTGTCGTGTCCCACCAAAACCATTTACCAATGCTTGAATAAATCCATGTTATTTTGACCAGTTTCTAAATTCATAAATGTTGAGTTGAAAAAAAAACAGACTCATAAGCATTTCTTTGTGTTGGTTCTCCGTTATCACCGGTTTCTACTACGATTGTAAAATTTGCAGTTTGAAAAGTAAATGAGAGCAATGCGTTCTGTGTATATTACTTCGGTTCTATTTTTGAAAATTGCACTTTTTATTTCTATATAACCAACCTCAAAAGCCAAACGTGAAAAAGTGAGCTAACTTTTAAAATCGTGACTTCTCTTGAAAATTGATTTTGATTTATACAACCTGTAACAATGACGTAGATTAACTATAGTCAAACCGCTTATCTAATTGGTCCTGCGGGTGGAGCTTATTAAGAAAAAACCCTTGAGG
>Ga0194135_10001625_pt1 | contig 13489 bp, 10 predicted proteins | sample LitLau_LLRF_2013_FD_134024 | JGI IMG/M metagenome (GOLD analysis project Ga0194135, IMG submission 134024) | Freshwater sediment microbial communities in response to fracking from North America - Little Laurel Run_MetaG_LLRF_2013 (version 2) | ecosystem: Environmental > Aquatic > Freshwater >...
CAAAACCGCATTATTTGAGCCCACACCCCATCAAAATAGCATTATTTGTGCCCACACCCCTAGGAATTGAATTTGTTTGAGGCCACACCAGGGTAAAATTTATTATTCAAGGCCAAGTAATTGTTTCTAACGTTTAAAGAAGATATTACTGTTATTTTGTAATTTAAAAAAAATTTTTGAGCTGAGCTGAGCTTCGAGATGCCGACGTCTGAGGGGTGTGGGGTGTGCATTTTAGTGAGACCGCTTTTACACGAAAGGGAACACAACAAGATTCATTGTTTTGGATTATCGAATTTCCTTTCCTGCAGCATGGAAAGGTACGCACTCTACCGCCCGAAGCTCACTTAGTTCATCAACTAACCTTCAGACCATCAAAATTCAACCAAATCTAATCTAGCACCATCAAAATTTCACCAAATGAAATCAAACTTCATCAAATTTTAATTATCAGTTAATTTAAATCCTGATAGCTGCTAGTTGTGCTTGCACTAAGATATTATAATTAATTACAACATCTACTTCATATGTTATAATGACGTTAAGCCATTCAATTTTTTAAAAATCTTAATGCAATCTTGAAGTGCAACAATGGTGATTCAGTCTCTCTCTTCTTATCCCACTTAAGAGGGAAGCGATTTCGTTAAGTTTTCGGCGTCATTTCGCAAATCCATTTCGTCAAATCGCCATGCAATTCAAGTATTTGAGGTTACAACCAAGAAAAATTTACTTTAATCGGTAAACTAACAATGTCTCTACATCAGCCAGTATTTATTCCTACTTGTATGATGTCATTTGGTAGTGAAAAAAATGACACCAAAGTGAATAGAGTATAGTGGTAGTTGAATTCCCTATCCTCTGTGACAATCGAGTTGGACCGTTTTTCAGTAACGCTCGCCAATGTATGCGAAAGGTGGCGCTAAAGTAAAGGCAGCTAGTATTCCCCCGCTTGGGTATAGGAACACAAATCTGTTAATCCGAATTCACACGTTAATCATTGGCAATTTCAATTAACAGGTGCCAGTCGTAACTTTGTTTAAGTTTAGGTTGAATACTTTCTATTAACTGTGTACAAGATATAATATGCCCAAATTCATTGATTAACCCTTTATATGCGTGGTGCGTGGCTTCCATATCGGATGCACGACTGAATGTATCACTATAAACTACGGATCTCACCACATGTTTAAATTTAAAGAGGTGCCAGTAGTTCCAGTTAATAATTGCATTACTCTTTTCTTCAAAATTATTCCAGAAAGAGGAGATAGAGGATAAAAACAAAGACAACTGCAAGCTAAAGTAGGGCATTACGACCTTTCAGTAGATTTTCAGAATCTTTCATAGAGAAATTCTGATTAAATTCTCTTAAATCTTTTATTATAGTATATATTTATTGTTGTGCATTCGCTTCAATGAATTGGAAATGAGGAGAAACGTGTGCAATTTAGAAAAATTAAGTATCCATGACCTGGGATTCCGTGTCTCATCTCTTCAAAGAAATTTTTCAAAATCAATAGTTGGGTCCACTAAAAAGTGTTATCGTCTACAATCGACCGAAAATCTACTTGTAGTTTTCCGAACGCATTTTGGTTATCTTTGGTATATTTGGGTATATGGTTTGGCAACTCTTCAATTTCTCTTAGCAGTTTATTCCAAAATAGATCGACGCAACTTTGGGCTTGAGCATGATGTTTTTAGGAAAAAAAAGAGCTTAAAAAAGAAGAAAAAAAGGTAATCTATTTAACGCTGTAAACATGCAATCTGGAGCGTTTCGATGAAACCGATAATGCCGGCAATAATTAATGTAATCAAGAACTCCAAAGATCATGTCATTTTAATAACGTAATGCACAACAAAAAAACCAATGTAACAACATTGATGCTAACTTGTGATGTGGTTACTAAATTTGACTCAGATGAAAGCAGCTTAACCGTTCAGAATCTCCATGGAGGCCGCGTTGGGTTACTAGGGGAAACTGGGCCAGGGTTTATTGCTGGGTAGGGAGGCCCAGGATTGGTTGGAGAAGGTCGACCAGAACCTCCCCCAAAGGTGTCTGTATATTTGACTCGGACTTTGATCTGACTGTCTCCCTTCTTTCCAAATACAAGTGTGCTCTCCTCTGCCCTCTCACGAAGAAAATTCCCAACCGTTGTCTCCATTTCTCCAATAGTGTCATCTGAGCCGAAGTCATCGTCATAAAGATGAAACTTGAGTCGGCATGTGTCTACTACGTTCCTGAACTAAAGCAAATAAAATAATAAGGTTCGTAACCGTCGACCTGGTAATACGCTTAAAACTTACCGTGTGAGCCCAGTTCCATACTGGGTTCAAATTGCTCTTCACCGTCGGAGTCCGTTGTTTTTCCTTGCAGACGGTGACGCTCATGTAGGCATCAGTACTAAACGTGTCCTTCTTTTGAACCTTCCCGCTCTTCACCTCAATCAACAAGTCACGTCCATATGACTCGCTAACGAAGTATACGACTAGGAATAAACTTGCAAGGATCCTTGATTTCATTTTAATTTACTCGAGTAGAAGACTGTCAGGAAAAGAATTCGTTGCTGGTATTTTTAAGCAAGTATATTTAATAAATTGACCTTAATTGGAGCCTGCTTAAGAAAATCAGGCCAAATTCAAAACTAGAGTTGAATGAGTGCCCTCACTACGAAGCGGGCAGGATCAATTGCTTCAATTAAAACTCATAAAATCCATCTCGAGATGCGCGTGGCCGTGGCGTGATGCTACATTATCATTACTCATCAGGGCTTGCACAAATGGTAGATAGCTTTTTCTCAACAAAACGAGACCACCGGAAAATCGGATGTAGCTAAACTTCTTTTCTTAAAATATCCGCCTTTTGTTGCCAACACCCGGTTACATATAATATATTTCAAATGCGCTAATTTTAAGTGGGTTTACATTTCTTCATTTCCCTGTTTCATTTTTGAATTTGAATTATAAGTCGCGTGAAAAGTTACCTGTGAAAACAAACTGAGATGTGCGCCAAGCTAAAACGCGCATGCTCAGGGAGCAGGAATTTTTTAACTCAGATATCGACAATATTGAGGCATGAAATTGGTGCATGCGTATTCGGAAAATACATAGATGGGTGGATAAACTTTATAGACTTATAGAGATAGATTACGTTCCACAAACATATGCTTCCAAAAACATAGCTCCTAGACTCCTTTACTGATAGGAGTCGATCCTCAGAAGTAGTCTTCCGAAGAAGAAATTACGCTTCGAATAAGCATATAAAAATGGAAACACAAAATATCAAGTAGAATCCTGATGAAACACGGAGTCCTTTTAGCTCTCTCCGATCAACCACATTTGCTACATACTTCTGATGTTACCGGATTTACTCGAACATGAGACCGTGTGAAACTAGTTTGAATGGAATAAATTTAATGCTTCTCTTGAAGTCCAATCGTTATGGTTTTTGTTTCCAAGTATTCTTCCAGAGCCGCTTCGCCCCTGTTAAGGAATAAAGCAGTATGTTTTCAGTCTTTGTGTAAAGGGTTAATGGATGTTACACTTACTGCTCTCGACCCTGCCCGGATTCCTTGTAGCCCCCGAATGGGGCTTGGGCAAAAAACGCATTGTAAGTATTCACCCAGACAGAGCCGGCACGTACTTTTTGGGCAAAAGTAAGCGCCTTGTTAATGTCTTTTGTAATTATCCCGGCAGCGAGTCCGTAGTTGGACGCATTGGCTCGCTCAATCGCTTCTTCTAGATTGTCAAACTTGATAATTTGCTGTACCGGTCCGAAAATCTCCTCTTTCGCAATGCGCATGTCGTCCGTGACGTCTGCAAAAACCGTTGGTTGGAAAAAGTATCCTTTGGTCCCAATTTGAGCTCCGCCGCAGACAAGGGTCGCTCCTTCCTTCTGTCCAGATTCAACCAAGCCTTTGATCTTGTCTAGCTGAGTCTGGTCAATCTACACACGCAAAGTTACCCTTCTTCAAGTAGAGAATATTTATTCCCTGCTTGGATCTGAGTAGTACGTGACTACCTGTGGTCCTTGTTCGCAGTTTGCGTCATATGGATCACCCACTACGCGCTTAGTGGCCATCTCTTTTGTCTTCTCTACAAATTCGTCGTACACTCGCGCCTCAACAAAAGTACGGGATGCCGCGCAGCAGACTTGTCCTTGGTTTATATTAACTGCCTCGTGAGCAATTTTTGCAGCCTCCTCAACTGTGAAATATTAGAATGTTATCAATGGGAAAACAAATTAATAGTTAAAAATCTAACTAACCATCCGCATCAGCACAGATGATAATTGGACTCTTTCCCCCAAGTTCCAAAGTAACCCTTTTCAAATTGCTCTTGGCGGCTTCTTGGAAAATAAGGCGACCCACTTCCGTCGATCCAGTAAATGAAATTTTGTCAACGTCCATGTGCTCACAGAGCGCAGCACCGGCTGTCGGCCCGTATCCTTGATAACAATATTAAATTTGAATCAACGGTCATTGAAAAAAAAGTATATTTCCAAGGGACGAGCAGATTGACGAAAGCGAAAAGTCAATTTCTGAAGATTTCAGACGCATTTTGGCGTCGTGTTACTCGAATGTATACTCAGAAGTGTTCAGTTTTCGTCCAAAAAAGCGTGGATGCAATTGCATCCGCAGATGGGGCTTTGGAGGTCAACTATATACAGTTTGTGTTTTTGAAAACTATAAGACTTTATATTTTTGGAAAAGAACTCTGACAACCAACAAATACCAAATAAAAAATGACATGTTTTGTCAAACATGGTTTGTCAAAATTGCTAAATAAGACAAATCCAACCACGCTCGTTTTCGGTGGTTTTCAATTTCTCAATTACTTGCCATTTTGTTATCGCTTTCTCAAGCATCGCGTCTTCGTTTCGCTAGCGTTTTCTTCAAAACTGACAAAACTTAAAACCACTTCGGTGTCATTACTCACCTGGAACGACGTTGATAACGCCCGGTGGAAATCCAGCTTCCTTTGTAAGACTGGCCAAATACAGAGCAGTGAGTGGAGTTTGTTCCGCGGGTTTGAAAACAATGGTGCAGCCAGTCGCCAGGGCGGGACCTGAATATGTGAATTCAAAATGAAATAACAATCACTCGATCTATCTCCAATTGGGATTTCTCAAAATTACCAAGTTTCCAGGACAGGAGTATGATTGGGCCGTTCCAAGCCACAATGGCTCCAACTACACCAATCGGCTCCTTCCGCGTGAAGGTCATGAAAGGACCATCTATAAATGAAATGAAATTGTCAACCTGGTTGAGAATTAATTGCAAAAAGTTTCTAAATATACCGACGGGGATGGTGGCTCCATGGATCTTGTCCGCCCATCCAGCCATATGACGCATGTTCTTGATGGCCAAATCAGTAAAGGCGGAGGCCATACCAAAGGTCATACCATTATCGAGCGTCTCCAAGGAGGCCAAGTAGTCAAAGTCACGTTCCATCAAATCAGCAAACTAAGGATAACAAGATTGTCCTCTCTTCTTGTAGGCTAGCGTTATTGAATCGTTTGAATGGACCTTGTGCATTAGTTTCCCTCGCTCAGAGGCATCCATGGTGCGCCAGGCACTACCCGACTTGAATGCGGTCCTTGCTGCAGCAACGGCCAAGTCCACATCACCCTTTTCACAAATTAAAGTCAAACTCCTCAGGAATTAAGTTCGGAAGTGAATTGACTGAGTTACCCTGTCCCCTTCAGCAACATCCGTAATTTTTAGTCCCGTGCAGGGATTGATTGTGGGAAACGTCTTCCCCGTTGCAGAATCGACAAACTCATTGTTTATGAAAATCTGTGAATCAAAATGGAATGAAATAAATGCGGAAAAGGATGAAAATAATTAATCCTCACTTTGTTGTATTTCACTGCAGGATTTGGGTCTGCCATTTTAATAAGCTGATAAAGAATAATGGATTAATAGATGATCGAAGAGCGACTGATCTAATCACTATCGATTAGAAGACGTATAATATGATTCCAATGATTTTTTACCTATCCGGAGGACTTGTAGTTTTCTTGAGAAAAGAAAGGCTGAATGGACGCAGGGCAACTGGGATGTCAATTCCACTTGCAACGGGATAAAACTTTGAGTGATTATTAGATTAGGAAGCAAAAAATCTGTCACTCTTCAGCCCTGCCTTGGAACACTCGTTATTTCTTCCCAGGCGTTTGATTTTCTATTCCGAGTAAGATGAGATGAGAATTATATTAACGCAAAGTACAAAAGTCTGTTGTTCACTTTCAGTCAGAATCGTGTTCCAAGGTTATACACATGTGTGCTAAGGACGGGCCTCCTAATCTGTTATGATTATGAAAGTAGATAATTGGCTATTCCATTAACTTTCTTATAACTCTGAGTAGCAGTGGCTCTTGACGACATCCGCCCCATTTCGAAAGCGAATTTGATGCGAGAAGCATCATAACCGCACTTATATTGATGGGATATATCTTTCAAAAAACACTTTTTATTTGATTTTTTTGAGAAAACTGATTGGGAAGCGACAGTCCTTTGCTTGAAACATGAAATGGGAAGAGAGAGGGAGAAAGGTTGAACTCAGACCAGAGGTCAGCCCTTTTTCAACTGCACGGAGCCTATACTTATAATTTAATTTCTGATTTTTCAAATTGCAATAATTGTGATTCAAAAAAATTCTTTTAGCATTCGGGTTATGCATACGAGTGATTTTCATCTTTGGCACATTTGAGTGCAGACATGCTGCTAATCCATGCACGCTTTTTCAGGAGTTATTTTTGTTTTAAGAGGGCATGAGTAAGGATAATACTTTAGAAAATATATTTTCACTAGTTAGGTTAGTTAGGTCACTCCAACCCCAAGCATGAATACGTAAGTCATGATATTCCTTTTTGTTTCATAATTAATCGGAAAATCCGGGAATGGATCTCTGCGTTTCATTTAATGGCTTTCACGAAAGTACGCATGTAAATCCGCCATTCATGGCGATTTTGTTAGCTTATTTTCTCTATGTCCAATATATTCAAATTTATTTGGCGTTTAATCTTTCGATTGAACAATCTGGAGAGTGTACGCCAGTCTCAATTCCTATGAGAAAATTTCGGGATTCGAGCTGGTCTCTGACATTAGTTTCTTAGAAACTACAATATCCACCTTTAACTTTTATTTAATGGCAAGATACGGTACATTTACTTTGAGCGAAGTTAATTGACGTCTTGATAGGAGAAGGATTTTAGAAATCTCTTCATTCTCCATTTTGATCTTTAACTTTGTTTTTACTTTTCTAAATATAATTATAAAATATCATTATCTTTCTTTGAAGAATCTTTTTGGCGATGATGTGGTGAAATTAGGCGTTTTTTTGTAATTTCATTCTGGAAATTATAAAAATCATAGATTCGTATAATTTTAAAAGTCGTCTGAGTTTATGTTTGTCAAGAAGTACAAAACGTGGTGCAGAGTGGGGGCTACATAGAAACTTTGAAAATTATAGCAATTATAGGACCTTTTTATAATTTCTTTAAACTTCAACGCAAACTTCCTATTAGTTATTTATAAAGTTTACGAATCCGGAAGATAAGAAACAAAAATAATGTCGAAAGACAAGTAAATGTGCCCACGGTCCTAAATACTTAGCTCTCCATATGATACATCCTTCACGCGCATGCGGCGGATTTATTTAAGCTGTCAAAGGGTATCTTAATTTTGGTTTCCGACAAAAATATAAGTTTTCTATATGCATGTGTGCGTAAGGGGCTGTTTAATTAAAAATATGCACATACGTTAGTTAAACACCAATGAGAGCTAACTTGATTTTCGAGGAGCTCGAGGAACGTTGTGTATAGTATCACAACGAAAAGCGCAGTATGTCATGACTTCTTTCAAAATTGTGAAACCATTCACGCCGAAGTTGAACTTTCCATTCCGCTCTGCGTTTACACAATTCCGTTTGCAAAAATTCCGTTTGCACATCCCGTTTGCACATTACTTTCTGTTTGAAATTTAATTTTTCGTCGCCCACTGTGTTTCCACATTCTAAAAATTCAACTAACCTAGCTATTGAAGCTTATACAACGTCGGGAAAAGGTCGAATTCTGATTTTCCAAATAGTTTAGGGTTTAGGTTAGAAATTATAAATTTAGTTTGGTTGTTTTGACGCTGACGCGTCAGTTGGGTGTCACGTTCAACCTGATTCAAAGCCCATTTGATCTGACAGTTTGAGGTCTCGTAAAAGCATTATATTGCCTGAGATATCCCCAGTATTCTCAATTATATTCCTCTACTTTGCCATTCCCCTTCTGTTAACTAACCTGTTCTGTTAGATAATCAGCATCTATGTCCGTGCTTTTCTTGCTCCTGTTGTTTAGCGCTTCTTTATTTGATGGAGCTTATACTTTGGGTAATGAAGAAATAGGGCGAAAGACTTTTTTCACAAAGGCGGAACTCCTCGCCGCCTTTGGAGAAGAAAATGAGGAAACCCAGCTCCAATTCGAGGATGAAAATCAGCTTTTTCAGAATCAAGTTCGAATGCGTAGATCAGACCAGACTCAACAGGGAAAGTTTTTTTTTGGGAATTTAACTACCGCGGTTGGAATCAAGCTGCTCATGGATGCATGCAACAGTTTAGCGGCAGTCAAGATTTTCAACTTGTGCGATACTTGGCATTCCAACGACAAAGGTATTACGAGCACACTTTTGCACTGCCCGCCAACTTCTACACAAGCTAGTCAAGATCCACGATTTGTAAAAGTGGCTCTGGGCGGCGATTCATACTTCCACCCAGGGGCGGTCGCTGATTACCGGCAGAAGACGCCGACGAGCTTGGGCGCTGGGCAGCAGTGCGTCTACAATGTCAACAGAGGCCTGATTGTTGGACAACCAAATGGTGGCTCTGCAGATTTGTATTCTCCTGTAAACTCAAATGTGGAACTCCAGCACATTATATACGACATCTTTCCGTGGTGCTACTGCTGTAGATCAAATACAGCAGCCAATTGCAAGAAATATTACCAAAAAAGACCATCAGACTCTGGCGCCCTCTACACTCCCATGTGAGAGCTCGAAATCATACGCGCAATATGTCAATATTTTATTGAACAGTAAAATTTTTGTTTTAAGATACAGTTTACGTGAAAAAGTCATTTGGCACATGGTCATTTTAACGAACTTTCATTTTGTTCTTTATCCCTTAATGTAATTGAGTAAACCAAAGATACTTGGTATTAGAGCTAAAATTGGAATTAAAGTGTGGGCTGAGTTTAAAAATTGCCGGAGTGAGACCGTTGGAGTAGAGGAAACAATTGGAGATGGTCATTGCCTTCTGCTGTGACCCTTAAATTTTGTTTAGGCCGTCAAAATGTAGGCGAAGGATAGGCGGATCTTTACAGTATTCGCATGTGGTCTCATCATCTAGAGCCCAGGAGTAGTCCATTGTAACTGAGACCCTTAATTTGGCGTTCCTCGAGATAATATTGGATTTCATTAAAAAAAAAACAGAATAATGTCTCCTCACGCAAAGAAATCTTGAATCCATTTATTTCTAGTTAACTTCTAACGCGGGCAGGATTTATAGCAAAGGAGAGCCAGACAGCGAAGCTGAGAGCTGTAGAACGCCATGAGGCCACGTTAATATACATTCAGAATATTCATCTCAAATCACTACTCCAACTTGTAGTAAAATGCTAACAGTTTAGTATTCTCTAGCAGCTCAATTAGACTATAGGTCAAAATGCAGCCTAAAAAAAATAAAGACAAGAATATTGTTTGCATAGGCAAAAAGTATATCTCAGCGTGTTCTACTGAATCCGTATGGGATTTCGTATAGTTGAAATAAGCTTTTACATAAATTTCTCAAGAGAGTACACAACAAAGTACATATACCATTTTCAAATCCACAAGGGATTCTAATGCTAGGAAATTAAGATAACAATTCATGTTTTAACGCTTCCCAAGGCAACTCAAAATGAATATTTTGAAACTGAGTTGTGTGCTCCAGAGAAAATAAGTTTGCTAAAAACTAAATTTACTCTAAATATATTGTGTTTATTTGGAATTATTACGTCTCATTGGAATTCACAAAGTGCTCCTTCGAGGATTCTGGTTTCCTTTGTAATATTATTTGCCAATGTCAATTAAACAATTAGTAATGCGTAATCATGTGAACATAAGAGTCTCAGTATTTAGAATTGATTACTCAACGCTCAAAAATCGAAAACTTTAAAATTAGTATGTACTCTTCTGTCTAATGTGCTCCAATATTTGTCTCCTTTTTTTTATTTTATTATCTTGACCCCGTTTGAGGCTATACTTGAATGGATTTCATCAGGATCCAAAGTGTATTAAACCATTTGGAGAGAATTTCAATAATGAAGAGGATGATCCCAATGAGGCTGAGTGTGAAGCAGGTAATGAATATTGTGAGAATGTTTGATTTCAATGTGAGTGGGGAAGGTGATTGTATTTGCCTCTTGATTCTTAGGAGTATGAGCTCATCATCCGTTGGATTCAGGATCCGGGACCATTTCCCCCAGATCTGATAAATTCCGTGAGCAACTAAATCCAGGAGTTTCCTATTCAATTTCTCAAATGCAGCTCTTGATACGCCTCGTCTAATTCCAATCCTCAAAGATTCCATTTTTTCGAACAACTTTTCCTTTCCTTTCATAAATTTAACATCCAGACTCAAATCCTCCTCTGCCTTACCAATCAAGGCGTCAACTCCCTCCTCATAGTCTAGATATCCAAGTTTGTGACAATCAGTAATGGATTGTATCACTCCGGGGAGAGAGTAGGGGCTCATACCTACTTCTCTTGAGTGCCTTCCCATCATAAAAGTGGCATTCTTGAAAGGTTTAGTAGTTGTGCCAAAAGGGACGGAACTATTTATTTCCCCAAACACAAATGTTTCTGGACCACAATTGTAGCCTGGGTATCGCTTGCCATCTTTTATCATTATTGATTGATGTAGGTATAGTTTTGGGAAAGTCCGATTAGCTCTGTAATAATCCATGATGGAATTGAGTTTCTCAAAATTGGAGAAAGTGCTGCAAAGCCTGGACGTGCTGGGAAACTCGTTCAGCGACCCACCCAAAGTACCCAGCTTACTCTCGACCGTTTCACACGTGTCCACGGCAGCACACTCGGTCTTACAATTCTTCTCTCCAATGCATTGGAAAGTAGCACATAGTGACTTGGTAAAATACGGGTCGCACACTTTGGGAATGATTTCAGAAACGTCAGAATAACAGGAGCAAGTTAAGAATGTCTTTAAATGAAGAATATTGTATTGCCTATTAGCATCAACTTCATGCTTGAGCAAAGCGGCTACTTCTGGGAATTCCATTTCTGTTCCCTCTGTAAATAGGAACAAGAAACCAGTGGTTTCATTCATTCTCGTGTATTTCTGAATGTGGCCAGAATTGGCAGTGAGCTCCGTGGTAACGATTCCTTTGTAGGCATTGACTAATATGATTGACATTAGAGCCCAAATGCACAGCATCCAATTAATAGAAGTCTCTCCAGTACTCAGTCTACTCAAAATGTGTGGAATTGTGGGCCCATTCTCGAGTACGAGTGAAACATCAAACCACAAAGTGTTGAGAATAAATTTAACTTCATCCATCATTGAGAGACCAATTGGTGGTCGCCATTTGTACAAAAAGTAAACAAAGGATGGGATAATGAGGAAAACAAAGGAAAGTATCCCAATCCAAGACCAACTGTCGTATGGAGTTATGTACAAACTAAAACCAAGCTTGGATCTCACCCCATCACACGTCACAAATCTCATAAACTTTGAGCCTGTTGGAATGATAATTTGAGATTTACTAAAATTGAAGGAAAAGGAATGGGGAAGCACTGGCTCCTTTCTGGTTCCCCGTTCTGAAGATGGAAGAGTCACCTGGATGGAACTAAAAATTGAAGGGCGAGATGATGTAAAAAAGAAGAGGGTATCAATGATGGTTCCCAAGTTCTGTAAATGGTCGCTGGTCGGGAGGTAGATGTATGAATTCAAACCACCAAAGGCAAAGTAGGTCATGATATGACCAACCTTGTATCGAGAATTATCTCTCTTGCCGTCCTTGTATTTGTTTTCGAAGGGGCTGTTAAAATATTGTCCGAATATGTTGGATAGAGGGTAAAGGTGGGATCCATTATTGTAAAAGTGTAAATCCAGCACTTCTCCTGCGTAGTACTCAGTCTCGATCAAAAACTCACCTCCGTACCAGAAAAGATTCAAATAGATGTCAATGTATTTCCTGCAAGAAGCCAAACCACCTCCAAGGATGCACGAAGACATTCTACTTGGTTCCTTTTGGATTTTTGGGATGAGGAAGGGACGGGATACTTTAATCAGCCAATTCCCAATATGATACACATCAACGAATCCCTTTCTCTCTATTTCGACAAGAAAATAAATGCTCAATAATTCAATGCTCCGAGTAGTGTCAGTTAGGGGACGGAGAATGAAATCTGAACATCCTATATTTTTGAGTCCTCCTGTCAGGACGTGAACGTAGACTTTGGAAAGGTGAGGAAACTGGGAGCGGAGAGGCTCAAAGTACCTGCTAATTTTTCTACAATCCTTGTATTTCTGTTCTGGAAAAAGGAGGAATATGGAGAAATTGTGATATGGATGCCTCGTTTTCCAATTCCATCGGTTGAGTAAAATCAACTCGGTTATCTTTTCCAAATGATAAATTCGGATTGGAACTGATGTGATGGGATCAAGTAGAACATTAGAAGAAAAGATGAAGAGAATTACGGAAGAATCTCCGTACTCACTCACCATTTCATTCAAGTGCTTGATTCGTTGACCACTCGTCTCTAAAATTGGTAGAAGAAAGACTGCAAAAACTGAGAAAAGAAAGGACTTATTCATATTTTGGCTAATATATGAGAAAGTTAACTTGACAACTGTCTTTATTCTTGCAAGCGAATAAAGATGTGAGAGCCACACTTGCTCCGCTAGCTATGACTCACTACGGTGCTATGCAACCATGACTTCCTAACCCACTAAAAAAAGGCTAGAGTTGACGTGGCGTGATAAATATTACCGTTGAGGCTTTGTTATATATCGTGCCGGCCTCTCTTCCTGTTTGAATAGTTATGCTCCTTTTCTAATCCAGTTTTCATTTCGAGAACATGCGATCATAATATATATTTTTAAGAATCCTCTCCTCCTTCTCCTCTTGAATTTTTAATCCTCTCAAAATCCATCATCACTATTTTTTGATTTGACCCATAAAAATATACTCGGTGCAAAATTATTGGCCAATCCTCAATTCTGATGGTTGTTGCATGATTACGTTGGGAGCTTTCAATCAAATAAAACCGGTACCTTGGTTGACGCGAGGGAACCCCTGGCAAATCCGTAACCTCCAAATCCGTAATTTCAAATCTTTCAAAACACAAATACGTAAATTCACAAATCCGTAAATTTACAAATCCGTAAATTTTTTTTCCGTCAATCACAAATCCGTAACTTAAAAAAATCTGTCAAAACGCAAATCCGGAGG
>Ga0194135_10001626_pt1 | contig 13465 bp, 20 predicted proteins | sample LitLau_LLRF_2013_FD_134024 | JGI IMG/M metagenome (GOLD analysis project Ga0194135, IMG submission 134024) | Freshwater sediment microbial communities in response to fracking from North America - Little Laurel Run_MetaG_LLRF_2013 (version 2) | ecosystem: Environmental > Aquatic > Freshwater >...
CCCCTCGCAGGTGTCGCGTACTACTTGCATGTGAATGGATTATCTTTTTCTTGGAAGAAGGGTTCTCTGCGGGAGTCCAAGGGCCGAGAGAAATGCGCCAGTAATTCTGACTTTGATAGTATAACTCTACTAACAACTGAAGAATTGTAATTTGCACTTCCAAATCTCAGAAACACTTTTCTCTTTCTCTGGTTGCTTTTCCATCTTGCAGGAACTCGAAATGTTGTGGAGTACCAGACCCAGCCTAAATGATCCCGTACAGACTTCCGCTGTGTTATGTCGTTGAAGCTACTCGGAACAGGCATCAGTTCCACATCTCCTGTCTGTAAATAATAATAAACATATTTTCTGTATTTTACCATCATTTTTAAATGTTTGTTATTAATTCATTAAATATTTAAGAAAGTCATGAAAATCTACATTTAAAAATCGAGACCAAAAATAAAACGCTCAAGATATTCTTGTAAAATCGTACACGAGACAGCGGAAGGGTGAACCACTTTTGATTAAATCCAGTTTCATGATTATCCACACGAAATTGCCAAATTCCATCCAGGTTTCTCAGCTCCCTGCTTTCCGACTCTCTTGGGTATAAAATTCCGTCAGCAAAAACTAATGGTGAAAAGACAAGTATTAGCAATAAATGTGCTACACTTGATTTGAAACTCGTGTAAGAACGTTGCTCCAATCCGTTAAGTAAGTTCATTTTCAGGTAACTTTTTTCTAGAAAGGAGGAATGAGAACAGTTTTTTATTCAACTACTTATGATTATGGTCAAAGGCTTCTGAAGTCCAGAGAGGTGAATGAGAAAAGTATAATAAAGTCAACTAACTAACTAATCATGGAGCTAACAAACTGATAAGCGTAGACATAAAGCTTGATGTTTGTAAATAGATACGGACAAATAGTGGGATATCATTTTACTTCCTTCACATAACACATGGAAGGTAAAGGCTTATATAAAATGGATTAGTATAAATATTTACATATGGATGCTTTTTTCAATGCATACAGAAAAACAGATAATGATATGCCGTTAAACTCGATAGCCGTTAGTTGTAAATCGATACCTGGTTTCAATTCAATATCTGGTGGAATATTATTTAAGTGTGACTTGTGCCCCAAACAAGAGCCCTCAGTCTGAGCAGAGTTTGGAAATTCATTTGAAACATGACGAGGAATGTCAAAAATATAAACACGCTTATGAACTTTGTGAGTTGACATTCCAGATGAGGTGGTTTTGAGGAAACACTTAAATGGGGAAGTTCACCTGAAGGAAGAAGTTGAATATGAGGAAGGAATTTAAGTGTTCTGATTGTGGAAAGAAGTTTGGTCAAAAGTTCAATCAGTGGAGACATGAACTGTCCCATACGCATGGTAAAAGGAGGAAGAATAACATTTGTTCCAAGGTGAAAAGCGAAGATTTCTCACAAGATTTGTTCACTCACAAAAATCGTTCATTTTTTAAAGGCGACTTATGTCCAAAACGACTCAAGTCAGTTCCTTCCTAGCAATTTCATCTCGTGAGACTTCACTCAAATGATCCCAAACCGTTTAAAATTGTCAAATTTAAATTTACATACATGTCTCCGATGCGGCGAATGTTTCAAAAGGAAGACTGAATTGAAAGAGCATATAAAAGCAGAACGGAGTTTGAGTAATTTAGACGTCAATGGGAAAGATGAATTTAAAGACAACAAAGAGAATGAACGAATAATGGAAATTTCAAGTGCAAAATGTGTGACTCTTGTATGATGATTCTTATTGTGAATTTACAATATAATAAAGAGTACCTTATACGCTTAGAAAGGTTAGATTTCATATTCCCAATTCATTTCTTATTAGTGATAGACGTGTACTATGAACATTCATCCTTTAATACGTAAGTTTAATTTATGTTCACTATTACTTAATTCATAGGCATAAATTTTGAAATATTCAATTTAATCCATCCAAATCCTCAGCATCTCGATGCCGTTCAATATAAAACCCTGCATCTTCTATGTAATCTTCTTCGTCCTTTACGAATTTTATGACCATCAACGTCATCTCGAACAAATCATCATGCGATACTTTACATCACGTTTCGCTTATGATCCAAAAAATACCTGAATAGTGTAAGCCATGGATTACTATTGTTTTTTAAAAAAAAACTAAAAAACAGTTGGGGCATTGTTGGACTTTACCGAAATATAGCAGGAATAGGCTGATCATTATTTTCACCTTCTTCACTTCTGTCCAATAGGAGGTCGAGATATTTATAATCGAACTCAGCATAGTCTTCTGTTTCATAACTCAAGGAAGGTATCACATTTCTCCCTCTTTCACTCCATCTCTCAATCGTTTCATCCTTGAGCAAAGTTTTTTCAGACTCTGTTCTGTCATATCTGTTTTCTTTATCGTTCCAATCAGTTCCTCGTACGTCTATAAAAGCATGCTCTTTACTCACTCCGGGTTTTCTTTGATTACCGACCGTTACGCTAGCTTTGTTATCTTCCTCTAAATCGTCATGCCTAAAGTCGTCTCCACTACCAATATCATCCACGGACGATCCATTGTCTAGAGACATTTCATCTTGAGGTGATCCATTCTGAACATCACCTTTATTTGGATTTATTTGCTCCTTGTTTGAAGCTTTGTCGCTTCCAGGAATCAACGGCAAGTTGTTTAGCTACTTGTTTAGAACATGGTTATTATTAGCATTAACAATATCAATACCTTACTGAAGGCACAGAATTGAAGACATTCAATTTACCCAAACATCAAGAAGACTCGATTGCCTATCATGTTGAAGAGCAAATGACATGGAGTTGATTGCTTGTGCTTCGCTTCCTAAATAGTTAATAACGTCATTTACATCATTGTATACAGAATCTTAATATTAGGTATACGCATCATATTAATTTACTTACCGAGTGTCATAGTATCAGTAACAGGAGCTAAAGCATCAAATCCTTCAGATCCTTCGTCCACTGGTGGATTTTCCAAAGGATTTTCAGAAACGAAGCTGCAAATAACAAACCCGTATTTCATATTACTTACAAAAATTACCAATAAGTATTTACTCCATGATGACAATGATGAGCAACGACATTACCTTTGACCATCGGAGTCTTTATCTTCATCTCCTACACAATCAAACTCATTGCGAGGCTTCTTTTTCTAAAACACAAGTTAATTCCCAATCCATATGAGAGGACCACTTCCAAACAACGCTTAAAGACTCCATGATGTTCCACAGTGCAAATGATAAAAACCACAGCACTTACCACTTCATGGTTCCGTCCTTTATGACCCTCTTCATCTGACGACGACTCCACATCCCCAGCCATCTCATTATCTAAAACATGATAATGAAAGTCAATGAAAGAGTCCATTGTAGCGAAATCATTTAAAAGTGGCCAAATAAAAATGCTATTAATTGCACACCCACCTTCTTCCTGTTCTTCTGACAGCAAATTACTGTTAAAATCCATGTCTACCCCAGTGGCTGCAGCAGCTCTCTTTCTATTCCTACGAGGAGATGGAATCGGATGGAATTCCTCGTCGTCAGATTCTGCTTCCAGCTCAGGCCCTCGTACCTTCTCATTGGCAGGTCCTGAAGGTCTACCACCAGCACTGCCAGCAGCCTCCGTTTCCTTCTCTCCTCCGAAGATGACCTCCTCTGGGAGTTCCATTTCCAAGTCAATAGTGTCTAAAGGATCTGAAGACATCTTCACAAATGACTTTATTACCCGCAAAGTAACTATTAATGGACTAATAATAAAAGAGACTGGGGAAAGTTCTGAGGTCGCAACTCTCTCTGCTTCCAAATTATTTCCAAATGATGATGATGATTGAGCACATGGACCTACCACCGGAATAGTTTGAGATAGAGAGCGCCGCCGCCGCACCGAGCCCGCCAAACTGCCACACTAGTTCCACACCTCACACAGAAACTCGCGGTTCCACACACTCGCAGTTCGGGGCAACGTGCGAATCACGTCTCGTGTTCAAAAACCCACTAGCCCAGGATTATAAGAAGACTGCGCGTGGCATCACAGAATTGTATCGCAAGCATATCGCAAGTCTCTGAAAGCGCAGGCAGAACTTGATTTTGAAAACACAGATTTAGATTGAAGTGAAGAGCATCCGCCTCTGTTGTATTTGCTTATAATGTCTGTAGATGAAATATGAAAGTTATGTGTGTAAATCATTCAATAAAGAAATGAAAACGCAGTTGGAGCTCAACAACGAAGGAAGAACCACCGTGAGCTTATGAAACGCGTGGAATATCTTTCAGCCTACATATAAATGAATCATCAATATTCATCAAACGGTGGTCAGTGTGGTCAGCCATTTTGAGTTTGTGCTGGAGCTGTGCCACTTCCGTAACCGAAAATACATGTTACATCAACAATTACTACGCATTTTGAATTAATATGAATGAAATGATGAAGTTAGCTAGTTATTTGCAATTACTACTCAATCTAAACTCAAGATATTTCATTTTAGTGATGTTCTATCCAGTCGTAGAACAAGTTGTAGGATAACTTGTTTCTTACTCAACACTCGTACAACTCGTACTAACAATTAAATGGATAACAGTATACTTTTGAATTCCTCTATTACAATGAATTTCACACCCAACGCTACAACATTATTGCCTGAAGACGCACAAATTGCTGTTGTTGAAAGCATCTGGACAGCCACAGAAGTCTTTTTTCTCCTACTAGTCATATTTGTCACCTTGCTCGGAGTAATCGGGAACATTTTAGTAATCTGCGCGTGGACATTAAACGCCCACATATCTGAGAACCCCTCAAACGCTTTGATCTTATCACTGGCTGTGACTGACTTAATGATCGCTTCGTACGCAATTCCATTCTCGCACGTGTTCAAATTAGTCGGAAGATGGATTTTCGGGGAAGCCATGAAACTTGTTCTGGTACTCGTGACTCAGTCTGCAGTTCTGGTCAGTTCGTATCATCTCGTGTTAATTGCAATAGATCGCTACAGACTTGTCCGCCATGGACTTGAGTACATTAAGGACAGAACCGTGAGATCTGTCCTGGAACCCCTGCCTTGGCTCTGGTTCTTTGGACTTTGGGAAATCACTCCGATCCTCGTAGCTTGGTGGCCTTACATGGACCTTTTCTCCTTTGACAGGGAAATAGGCGACATTACAACAGGGAAAGTTTGGGAAACAATTGTTCACCCGACGTTTGTCTCATTGCACCTCTTTCCAATGGCAATCCTTCCTATAATGCTCGTCTCTGTTCTTTATTACAAGACTTTCATGGAACTTCGACGACGTCTGAGGAAACGACTGCCTAATACAACAAGGGGTAGAAATCATATTGTTATTGCTAGTTTATCTTCAGGAGACCATTCTGGGCATTCTGGAGGAATAACTTCTGGTGTCAATTTAAGTGAAGATGAAGATCAAGAAGCAGGGGCTGCAATTTCACTTGGAAGAATGAATAATGAGCAGGCACACAAAGCTGAGAGTTTTGGATCCACTCAAGAAGAAATGCGCAAGAAAAAACTTCTGAAATGTTACGAGCAGGAGAGAAAAACTGCAAAGACACTTGGAATTCTAATTCTGGCTTTTCTCATCTGCTGGATTCCATTTCTGACTGTGAATCTTTTGTACTTTGTCGGAGTGAGGGTAAGCGATGATGCTCACTGGATGACCAAGTTCGTTGGGATGGCTAATTCGTGTGTGAATCCTGTTATTTATGCCTTTAGTAGTAAGGATTTCAATGTAGCGTTTAAAAAGATTCTTTTCCGACTGATAGGAAAGAAATATTAAAGACAAACATGAAACAACTGTTTCTGAATTCGTTCATTCGTTGCATATAAAATCACTTTATTTAGCCTTAAGTTTCTTCGACCTGACTTTTTTGCTAGTACTGGAGCACAGCTGAATTAATTTTGTAAAAAGTGTTACGACGGTGTAGATGAAAGCTATCGTTGCACCAAATATGCTTCCCCAGACATCAAGATGCCACTTGACAGCCCAGGATCTCTCCATAGACAAAGGTTGGAGGTGAGACGTCACTGTAGTGTCATGTCTTAAAGCGTATTCAATCCACCACACAGCTTTGTCCACGGGCTTCATTGGAGTATCCTTCAGGACTTTAGACACTTCTAAGCTTCTTAGGTTCAGTCTGGGAGAAAAGAATATATTGAATATATTTATGCATATGTATTTGCATGATAGGCTTAATAATAGGTCAGTCAATATATTCGCACCTTTTCTATGTACTAAATTCTTGTTTCCAACGTTAAAAAAAGATGCGAATATTTTGACTGAGGTAAATAGGGAGAATATACTGGTCCTTGCGAGACTTACTCTTTGTTAACTAACTTGTTGAAAGAAGCAACAAGCTTGTCTGTTGTCAACTGGGATATTTCTAGGTTGACAGAAACACCCAAGTCTTCGAGCATGTAGCTGTTGTAGTCTTGATCTATTTGAAGAAAGCATACGTAAGACTGATTACAAGTTTCATTCATGCAAATCGGACATAAAATACAAAATACAATCAATACAACATCAACCTCCTTGAACAGGAAGTGTGACAAGTGGAACTGCATTGAAAATAGCTTCTTGGGAACTTGGTCGTCCGGCTTGTGTCACGAACCCGAGAACTTTCGGATGGCCTGTTGAAATTATTTTTGGTTAATTAGTTTTAGTTTATTAGTTTTAGTTTATATTTATAAATGGTTTATGTTTGATCATACCAAACAAGTCTTGCTGCCTAAACCAATTTTTTATGAGGAGATTCTTAGGCATTTCCTCATTTGATGGTTTGAGCTTTCCATCCCATTTCCACAGGAATTGAATGTTGGGAAACTTTCTTATGGCATTGAAAAACATGGATTTGATAGTTTGAGGAAGTTCATCTAACACGACAACCGTTCCCAAACTGATGTAGATGAATCCTGTGTCACTTTTTGCAATGAAACTTTCCACATCCTGAGTAATAATTTTTCATACACGGTTAGATGAGACATTTATATGAATTAAGTTAAATGAATATCAATAAAAAAATGGCATATACTTCTGGTAGTCTGGAATGCGTTTCCTTCACATGAATTCCTGGAACAGATACAAAGTTTGGAGGCAAAGGTCTCCGGTGCTCTTCCAGGAAATGGCCATTAGATAAAACGAGACTGACGTTCTTCATCATTTCTCCAATGGTCGGTACTTCTTCTACGGCCAAATGTTTCCTAAAGAGATCTTCGATTTGTCTCCACATTCTCCGAGTTGCAATATGATTAACAAGTGATGCTAAAGTGGTCTTGATTCTTTGGAACAAAGACAATGGATTGTTGTGAGGAATGAGTAGGTTTGAGATCATCTCTGAAGCTCCACCTCCGCCTGAGAGTGCGTCTAATGTTTCCATAAATGACTAGATTCAAATCATTTGTCATTAAAATGTGTACACAGTGGGATGATTCATAGGCAAGTCATTATAATCTCATACCCCCATCAATTGGAATGAGACAACTTTCGCCTTCAACTTCCAAGCAATTCCAAGACCGCAATCTAAATTTGTGTCCAGCACAACAAGGTCTACTTTATTTTCAGGGCTGCTTTCCGTTTTATGCAACCACTTTTGGAAGTCTTTGCTGGAAAGAAGGGCTTCACATAGAATTGGATTTGAACGAGGACTTATGAGGAAAAGTGGAATGGAACTTCCTCCTTGCCATCCGTTTCCTAAGCGGTATTTTAAACCAAAGTCGTCTTTGCATCTGTCTCCAAGTTCTTGTCCAAGTCCTTCGGGAACAAAAAAAGAAATGTTGGGATGAGCAGACGCGTTAATTTCATCTGGGCCTGGAGTGCTTGACATGTATGAGACTTTGTGTCCTAAGGTATCGAGGGCAGTTGCTAGTGGCCAACTTACTATGACATGACTGTATGTGGCACTGTAGAAAACAACAATAAAGAACAATCACTTAAATTATTCCATGAGTTTGTCCAATCCTCCGCTTCTCCCATTTATTATTGAACTATTGAACATGACATGAAATGAGTTTGTGCTTTCTTACTACAAATGAAGAAAAAGAACGTGAGCTCCTCGAGCAGAAGAAATGAAACCACTTGTTGATAGAATTAATATAATACTCTGTATTTGTTTCATCTTAAATTTAATTAATGGAATTTTGTAATACTGTTGCCCTTTTTTGAATTAATTAAAGGACATGTATCACCCACACTTAACACTAACGAGAGATAATATTAAGGACTGGGAAAGAGTAACAAAAATAGTATTTTTTGCAAGACAGAATTCTCAGTTAATGTGATGGACTTTCCGATGAATCAACTTTTCAAGTAGTCTCAACTACTCTCTCAAGTTCCAGTAGACAGAACAACCATATGATTTCACAAGGACAACCAGAACAGAACCTACTTGAAATAAATAACGTCACAACACAGCCCGGTTTTATCCGTCTTATGAAGAAAACTCAAACGATTGGTATAAATACGATATGCTTGTAATTAATTGATCGATTGCTTGTTAAAATGAAACGTTATGTCAATTCATTCGTGTGTGCAATTGCGTGAATTGAACACAAAAATGCAAAGCGTAGCCCTGAAACTAAAGCAGGAAATTCTTAGTATTAGTGCCCCAAGATTAAAACCGATTCATCACTCTAATTCCGCACCTGCTTAAAAACGTGGAATGTAAGGATTTATTATCTCGTTAACCCTACAGTCACATTTTAATCACATTTTGTTGATTATCATTTACGGGAAAGGCATACGTGTTGGTTAGCTGGGCGACTGCACGGATTCATATGAAGTGCATTGGAAAATTTTTTAGGATATCTGGATGACGACGGAGTCGTTCATTAAGTTCATGTAAATTGTCAAAACAATCCTGCATCCCCTCAGCTAATACTTTAGCTCGAGCAGCAGCCCAGTGAGCGTAGTAAGTAGGGGCTGGAATCTTCACACTTTTGTTACATCGAACGTACATGTAACACATGTAGTAGACGAGCGTCTGGATGGAATCAGCAGAAAACTTACTATCGTCCCACAGAACGTGGTATCGAGTAGGTTTACTTGTCCCCTGAAATTAGAAAATACTTGGTATTAAAAAACATCATACAGAGTGGAATGAAGATATTAGTTCATCAGCTTACGATCATTCCGCGCTGCGACATCAAGTAGAAATCCATCTCTGTCTGATGGACAATTTCTGAGTCGACAACAGTTCCTGGTGGAGCATTTTCAATCTATCATTAAATAAAGAGATAGTGAAGTTTCTATAAGTAGTACCGAAATTAACTAATAAACTTCATCATTTTAATACTACTACACTTACTCGGGTCCCGTTGTGACAAAACATTCGAGTCTTATGTCGCTATTTAAGAACAAATTAATATATTACGGAATTACAATACGCACTCATGCCCAATGTATCAAGAGAGTTTACCTTCTGAACCGTGATGAACGTTATCTTGGGCTCGTATGGTTCGCCGTCAAAATCTTTGAGCTGCATACAGGCCTTTCGTATGGCATTCATTTCCACGTGCAGTACCTACGAGTAAAGTCATGTCTTAGGTCTCAGTATCAGTAGTATTACACTAGCCATTCCATACCTCTGGAAATTGTCCCTCCCCAACGCCATCCCGCATGTAGATTATTTTGCGCGGTCGAATCCCTCGAGTTTTGATCTCAAATTCTCTCAGCATGTTCAAAACGATTTCGTCCAATGATTGGATAACTTCGGCGGCACCCCTCCCAGCTTTCCTTTGAGCTCGGATGTCCATCATGTATGGCATACATGTCTTATCAAGGGTTCCTGTCACTGCGGAAAACGAAGGGACTTCACAGTCTTGTCCTTTTACCTATTTACAAGCAGCAGAGTTAATTGACATAAATAGAAGTGACGAGCTACCAAAAAAATTTATTATTATTATTATCTACACATATGTCTACACGCACCGTAATCGACGACCCAGGAGGTGGGTGAGTAACATCTGCCCCGATTATCAGGATTGGACAAAAGAGCATATTGAAAACCTTCAACATTTTTGCATCATCACTTGGCATGACCACTTGGTTCACACCTCCAAGCTTGCTGTTTATCTTTAATAGGATGTTTTGAACCGTGGCAAACTGTCCTTTTGACACGGTTTTCCCAACCACGCATTGAGTTAAGATTGTTCGATCATTGTTTCCATATGCTAATTCCGACGCTTGCTTTACATGAGAATAAATGGATGAACCCTTAATGGGAGTGATGACGAGAACAATTTGACAGTTCTTTGAGATGAACTCCTTGCTAAACGTTTGACGCAGAGACCATACGTTTTTCGGATCATCTTCTCTCAAGTTCTGACTTCGCCGCATAATAGGCTGATTAGTGAATTTGATACCTTTTGTGGCAGCGTTATCCATCAGCATCTTTACAAACTTCCTAAAATTGAGATTTTTACTTGCACCTGTACCTTTACTTAACATGTAGTATGTTGATTAAGCAATAATAATTTACTGAATGGCCTGATCTTCGACTTGACAATTTCCAGCTTCCAATACGCCCCAATTTCGTACTTCAGGGACGCTGCTGAAGAAATTAAAATTGTGGCTCCATATATCCCACTGTCCACCTTCGGGGACGATCAAGGCAGATTGATCCTGCAACAATTAACAAATAGAGATTTGCTAGCGACTGACATTCGACACCATAGTTGTTCGCTGTAAAAAAAACTGTTTTTCTTACTCCACTCTGCGGCCCTGGACCATATAGTAACTGAGGTGGAGCTAAAACTCGAGTTTTGTCGAGTCGTAACATATTTACTTCAACGTCCACTCCAAATTCTTTCAAGATCTTAGCCTGATCGCTTTGTCCCTGTTGCGGCCTTAACTTATTCACCTACAAGGATATTATATTTCATTAGCAAGGTATAACGAATTATATTGACCCATAACTACGGAGCTACACTTACAGAGTCAGTGATTTCTCTGTGCAGGACATCCGGATTTTTTCTCGCTATGTCTAACATAGATCGGGTCTGAAGTTCATCCAATTTTCGGTTGAAACTTTGTCCTTTTTTTATGGTACATAGCTGTAATAATACAGACCATATGCCAAGGTAGGTTTCCTCAAGTGAAGAATTTTATAATCGCGAGAAAACTTTTGTATTATTATTACCTCGGCAGGGATCTTACAGTTCTTTCTTATTTGCAATGTCAACCCATCCGGGTATTTCAATTTAATGCCGTAGACTTGTTGAAAATAATCTGCAACTAAAAATCATAATGTGGTTGTACTAAACTTGTTTAAATTCTTATGTCTGTAAAATAGAATCTGCAAAATTCGATACCTGATATTTTCCTTCTCATGTATTCGAAGATTGTGTCCTTCGGTGACGTAGCTACAACATCAGTTACAGGACCAGACCTGGTTTCGAAGCATCCGTTTATTTTTCGGACTTTGTACATAACTTTCACGTCTAAAATCATCAATGAAATTACAACAATAATTTGCTTTAATGGTGTTTTGGAAAACTTAACTCACTTTTAAGCGATCTCAGCAATTTATCGAAGTCCTTCGAACTCCAGTCCCTGGCATTACCGATTTCATCAAAATTTCGCAATCTGAACTCGTTTTTGATGGCTTCCAATACACTAATATCTTGAAGAAAGACATTATATGCAACTAAAAACAACAAATTAGTGAAATTAACAATTAATTCATAATTCTCATAATTCCGTAGTCCATCAAGAGTAATTAACGGCATTATATTTGCTTACTGTCTACGTTAAGGTAAGGCTGCCATCCCATATGAATGTTTGACGACATTCCTTTCCACGTATCAAGTCTCCAGTCCAGCGCTGAGCCTCCTTCTTCCGGCCAAATTGCCAAAGTTCTTGGTAACGCGAGAAATCTGAAATTCGGCATACTTTTGAGTACAGCGTTGTACACCATTTCAATTGGAGTCTTCAGATTCGGCGGAAACGAGAAATCTTTAAAGCTCCGGAACTTTTCCAACTGTTGTTGAAGGCCACTTGTGTCGATATGAAGCTGTGATCTTTCAATTTTGACTTTGACCTCACCGTCATCAGTTTCTTGCAAAATTGTTTGGTCTACATGTTTCATGCTAACGATCAGTTCCATACTTACATTTCCTTCTAATGGCTTTGTTGAGTACAAATTGTTAGAGTAGTCAGTCACTATTCCATAAAATTTCATCTCTGTCCTAATTCTCTTAAGAACAACTTGAAGGACAAGCTGGGGAAATGGTTTAGGCATTTTCCGCGGTGGCCCAGCTGCGGCATCTACATCCCCTCCGTCACCGCCACCATCATCGGGTTTTGGTTTTCCTTTCGCACCGTCTTTATCTCCTTTCTTTGATTTATTGCCTTTAGTTCCCTTCTTGTTGGGCTTTTCAGTCTCTTTAGCTGCCTCCTTTGAAGGTGGTCCCTGTTTGGGTTCGCTTTCAGTAGTCTTAGTCTTATCCTCTCCTTCTTCCCCTGGCGGAGGTTCTCTTCTGACTCGTTCAATTGTTACTTCATAATGATAGATATTTTTAGGCACCTTAAAGTTTTTGAGTCTGAAGTGATTGACGGATACTGATATCTCTCTTTGCTTCAAAGTGGCAGCAGGTCCCTGGTAAGGTTGAATAATTACATCCTCCTTCGCAGGAAAGTTGAAATCAAGCCAACCTGGACGATTGATGATTTTTAGTTTTGTTTGATGTTCGTGAGACTCCGTATAAAATTTAAAGGGAGGGACCCATTTTGGAGGAGCACCTCGAGGTCCCCTATGAAAATTAATAATTTGAAAAATTTGAAATACAAACCACGACTTACTATACTTAGCGAGAATAAGTAAGCAGGCTCGCAGGTTCAGGAGGCATACAATTCGTAACTATGCAGGCTTACAAAATTGAAGTAAGCAGGTTCCGATTTCTCACTAATTTATATATTAATCAAGAACATGCGTACTTATAACCCCCCTGACGCTGACCCCCCAGCATCGTAGAAATAATGCGTACGAAGTCAAATTACCGATCGGATGCGCCGTGGGGCGAGAACCTATGATCTGTTAGCCGGGTCGGGCGAGAACCTATGATTTGTTAGCCGAGTGGGGCGAGAAACTATGATTTGTTAGCCGAGTGGGCGAGAAACTATGATGTTAGCCGAGTGGGGCGAGAAACTATGATTTGTTAGCCGAGTGGGCGAGAAACTATGATTTGTTAGCCGAGTGGGGCGAGATCAGGGGTGGGTTAAAATCGGAACCCGCTTACCTTAATTCTGTAAGCCTGCCCAGTTCCGAATTTTGAGCCTGCTTCCTGATTACCGATAAGGCGATAACTTTCTTACAAATCTAGAGAACTGAAATAAAATACTGGATAACTTACCCACGACCTCCTCCTCCGCCTCGGTCACCTCTGAAACCACCACCACCACCTCGGTCTCCACCACCGCCGCCACGAAATCCCCCACCGCCGCCACCACCGCCTC
>Ga0194135_10001627_pt1 | contig 13451 bp, 5 predicted proteins | sample LitLau_LLRF_2013_FD_134024 | JGI IMG/M metagenome (GOLD analysis project Ga0194135, IMG submission 134024) | Freshwater sediment microbial communities in response to fracking from North America - Little Laurel Run_MetaG_LLRF_2013 (version 2) | ecosystem: Environmental > Aquatic > Freshwater >...
CGAATAGGGAAAAAGTGCACAAATTTCAAAAACGGTCTTAAAATGATCTCCAGTTCATGATCGGCGTATATCCGGTGAGAAATGTCGAGGTTGAATTTTTTCCAGCTTGACCTCGTTTGGACGTTTTTTCACCTTTGACCTGACCCCATGACCCCATTTGACCTTCTAGGAAAACACGGTAATGGTAACATTTACTCGTCTAGTACTGGTCTACAACATGCAACTCCTTTTTTGGGGTCAAGGGGTGATCCTAACTTTGACCTTTGACCCTGACCTTGGATGACCTCGCAGGTCAAAATGTAAGAGGAAAAAGTTGTTCCCCGCACCCTGTTTCATAAGAAGGGACCGTTGGTTGGGGGGGTAAACAGGGAATGTACACCTCCAAAAATATTTCTAAGTCCCGTGCTCTCGAGGCAAGAATTTTTAGTACGTTAGAAGGGGACCCTCAGTACTCTGTCTATACATACCATACACTTGGGAGACTATACTCTCACTCTCACAATCTCACAAGTATCCCGGTTAAGTATGCGTAGTATAAGTTTCAGAAAAAAATGTAAGTTGCCGAATAATATTCTTCAGCAAAGAAGCCTCGAATATTTTTTTTACCAAACAAGTATTTGTTTTTCTGCTTAATAAAGGCGGGGTTGTTACAAAATAAAAAAAAACAGAAAATAACTTTTGGCAGGTGTATTCTTCTGAATAAAATCATTCACTAGGGAGACTGTACTCTCCCACTCTCACAAGTATCCACATAGTTATATTTGATAGAAGTTTTCAACATGCAATAAAAGTTTAATAATAACATTCTTTGGTTAGAAGAGTCAAGAATAATCTTTTCATCTTTTTATCTAAACAAGTAAATAATATTTTTTCTTACCACAGTAAAGTTGAAGATTTATTTCTGCAATAAAAATTTAGTAAAAAATTCAAATTGAGATTTCACTCTTCATTTGCCCATTAAATAGCTCACTTAAACTATTGCAAGCTCTGATTTGGTGCACTAAGGACGGTCAAGTACAGATCTGGGCCTTGAACTTGAAGAAGCACTAGGTTTGAAGGCCAGTTTCTGACTACCAAAAAGCAGTGTTGGAGTTGGTATGGGTGTCTACTAGACCAAGCTAAACGATGGGAAGTGGTTTTGCGGATTCGATGTATTCAGGAAAGAGATATCCAGGTCAGGTCAGGTCAGGTCAGGCCTTGATCTCTAATAAGCACAAGGCTCCAAGACCAACTCTTGAGTTTACAGTTGCAGTACCCACCGAGTTGGCTTGTGGGTCTACTATACCAACCTTAATTGTACGAAGCTGTTTGGTCTGATTCGGTGCACTAAGCACTGATGTGTCGAGGTGAGGGTCTTGATCGCTAATAAACACTGATCGTAAAAATCAACTCTGGACCAGACAATTTCAGGACTTTCGCATTTGGCATGAGTGTCTTCTAGACTAAGCTTAACAATAGGATGCAATTAGTACTGATTTGCTGCACTGAGTAAAGATGTAAAGAGGTCAGGGTCTTGGCTTCAAATAAGGTTGTCAGAAGAAAAAACACTTATTTTCTACCTAAAAATGCCTTTTATTTCTACATTTTAATATTAGTTTTCTTGAACAAAATTTATTTATATTTAAAGTTCACAAAATACAAAATATTTCTGGGCAGGGTTTTTTATGACCATGCATTTACATTAACCATTCACTTGGGAGACTCTACTCTATCATTCTCACAAGCATCCCAATGATTTGTACGTGCCTCAAGTATCTGTCATGAAATATACCTTAAAGAATAATATTATTCTGCTAAAAAAAAGCCAAGATTTTTTTTGATATAAAAAAGTTAGATGTTTTTCTCAGCAGAATATAGTTCCAACTATTTCGCAAATGATTCTCAATCGTTTCCGTCAATTAAAATCACTTATGTAGTAAATCACATTTGTAAATGAAAAAGCGTTAAGGTGAACAATAGTAGAGGAAGCAAAATAAGAGACCGTAATAAGTGTTTCTGTCATTTAAGCCGTATTTTTTTTGTCCTGCTGCTCACACACATTCATTTCTCTCTCAAGAATAATTTATAAATAATTTTTATTACGTGACCCAGCAAGCAATTTTAACCATAATTTTTACACCTGTGTGAAAACCGAATCCTCTTTAACGATAAATACAACTATTAAGTGTCCCTGACAACGATACATCCTGTTTGAAACCGTTTTCTCTACCCTTAACCTTGGCTCGTTGATGACTGGACTCCTTATTTTATGCAGATAAGTTCATTTGCATTGTATATGCCAGCCTTTTGCCAGCTTTCCTCTCTGTCGATTGTGTGAAGATACTGTCACCACATTTACTCTGCTCTAGGACTCACTATGTCTGGAGCTGATGGCAACAATGCTCTCCGTCCCCCTAAGAGCAAGCGTCCTAGATCCGCACCAGGAGCTGAGTCGTCGTCAAGTGATGAAAGTGACTATGACGTTGACGTCAAAGATGTGATGTCTCTACTTAAGAAAATAAACAAGAAGATTGAGAAGAACCTGAAGGACACCAATGACATCTATCAAGATATGACGTCCATTAAAAAAACTATCAATGCTCATGGAAAGAGACTAGATGAGGCCGAATTAGGAATTTCTAAACTTGAAAACTCTGTGGACAAGATCAATGATGAAAGCAAAATGATCCAAATTGAACTGAAGAAAGTCAACTTGATCATAGTTGGAGTATTTGATGTCCAAAATGAACCTGAACAACAGCTTTACAGCAAGATAAAGTCTGTTATTGCTGAAACTACTGATCTGGACGTACCAATTGACACATACTATCGTCTCGGAAATTTCAACATTGTGAAGCCAAGACCTATAAAAGTTCGCTTTATATCGGTCAGACAGAGAAACCTAGTGTACAACAACAGATCTGAATTATCTCCACCAATTCACATTAGTGAAGATTTGCCTTACACCACCCGCAGGTCCAGTGCCATCCTCCGTAACAAGAAGAAAGAAGCAATAAGTAATGGAGTACTACCTGACGACATCAACATTAATTATAAGATGAAGCAAATATTGATTAAGGATAAAACATACTGTATTACGTCCCTGTTATCTGGAACTATAGCTCCCATCGCGTCTAAAAATAACACAATCCTACCGAATGATGGTTTTTTTAGGAACACTCCAACCAATCAACGATTCACAACCCCTAGAGTAATGCAATTATTCGCCCAATCTGATAAGTTTAATGCAATTAAAATAGGGCACCTCAATACGAACTCACTTACATGTAAATACCACAATGTTGATGCCCTGTTAACCCTAAAAGACATCGATATTCTATCTGTGTCTGAATCTTGTTTAAAATCAGACAACACGTTTCGTAAATTCAGTAACTATGCTATTTTAAGAAGAGACTCATTTGATTCAAGTGAAAGGGGTATTGCAGTTCTCTTTCGATGCAATATATCTGCTAAAATTCTAACCTTACCAGAATTGAAACCATCTTCTAACTGTGAATATACGTGTATTAAATTTCTAGTCAAAAAGATCAAATCATTTATTGTTGTTTGTATCTACAGACATACTAAATATGATCTTTCAAATCGTCGTAGTGACTACGAGTTTTTTCGTTCCCTTATTTTATCTCTGAGAAATACTGGCCTTAAATTCTTCTTACTCGGTGACTTTAATTTACCTAAACCTAATCATATTAATCCCCTTAATGCAATAATTGAGGAGAATAACTGCCACCAGCTGGTTCATGAACCAACCAGAAGCAACAACATTCTGGATCTTATCATTGTTAGTGACATCTCTTCAGTGTACAGTTGTGAAGTATATCACCCATTCATTTCGGATCATAAAATGACAAGCTGCAATATTCAATTCAATAAACCTGAAAGGAAATTCACCACTATTAAATGGAGAGATTATTCAACAGTTTCTTCCGGAGATATTTCGAATCTATTTGAAATTAAACCTTTGTCTTATTCTGAAACCCCTAATGACTAACTACAATCTCTTATTGGTTCCTCTATTAAGTTCTTCGATTCCTGTTGGCCACTGAAAAGTCGTCAAATTAAATACCCTTCTTCGAAAAAGTATTTATCTGATGAAACAAAAGCTCTGATCAATGAACGCGACTTATTATACTCCAGAACTGGGCAAGTAGATCCAAATCTTAAGAAAAAGCTATAATAAGTGACATCAAGCAAGAAATTGATAAGGGGATCAATACTGCCGGTTTGTGGTCCACCTTCAAAAAGCTTCATCCTGTTAGCCTGATAGACTCTTTAAAATTCGACGGCTTTACACCTGACATGATTAATTATGTTTATATTGCTAATTCCACTCCTCCGGCTAATGAATTGAGAAATCTCATAGCACCGATTAGACCATCTTCCCTGCCTGATTATAATCAATCTTTTTCATTTCAACACCTATCAACCCAAGATGTATTTAAAACATAGATGAAAACTCGGAACAGACAATCTAAGCATGAAGACATTCTTGGTATCAGCCCTAAGATGCTATCTATGATGTGTCAACATTCTTCGACCTTAGAATTAATAACTAATACCTTCAACCACTGGATCAGCCACGATGAATTTCCCTCTCGTCTAAAAATATCGAAGATTGTTCCTGTCCCGAAGAAAACAGTTCCTACCTCACCATCAGATTTCAAACCTATATCTGTCCAAACTAACATTTCTAAATTATATGAAAAGTGTTTGTTCAATCAATTGTCGTCTCATCTCAAAAAGAATAATATGATATCTAAATATCAATTTGGACTTAGAAGGGCACATTCTACTACACATGCCTGCATTGCTCTCTCTGACTTAATATATGAAGCACTTGATAAAAACCATGTCTGTTTCGTTGTTGCCCTTGATGTTGCTAAAGCATTCGATCGAGTGGATAGGAAAATCTTACTTCAGAAGTTAGCGTGGTACGGTATCGACAGCAAGTTGATTCAATCTTTTCTACATGATCGACGTCAATTGGTCAAATTAGTACTGGAAAATAAGGAACTATCATCATCTGTTAAAGCAACATTACTGGGGGTAACTCAAGGTTTTTCACTTAGCAATCTACTATTTATTCTTATGGTGAATGATTTACCCTTAGTTTTGCGACATTCGTCACCAAGCATGTTTGCAGATGACAACAACCTCTTCTTCAGCTGTCCAATGAGCCAAGTTAGTGAGATGCTTGAAAAAATAAAACATGAAATTATGCAATGTACTTCCTGGATGTCTTCAAATAATGCCTCCCTGAATATTGAAAAAACAGAACTTTTAATCATCGCTCGGCCTCATAATCTCTCGAAACTTCGGAATATAGAGCTTATCATCAATGGAAAACATATAAATCGTGTATCATCGCTAAGAATACTTGGTGTAGTGTTTGATGAATCATTGTCTTGGTCTGTTTATACCAAAAAAGTTATCAAATCGTGTAATTCGGCTTTTTATTCTATTCTGCCTTACAAAAGCACTTTATCTCTTGATAGTAGAAAGATATTTGTCAATTCGCTTATTATGAGTCATATAATTTATGCATAAGTTGTTTGGTCAAAACCCTACTGCTCTAATTATTCAAAAATTGATTCTATGCGACGTCAGTGTGCAAGGTTTGCTGCTAATCTTTCCAAATATGACTCCGTCTCCCAGTTCATTACTCATGACATGAAGTGGCTCTTCTGCAAATATCTCTACAGACCTGAAGTACTCAAGTTTGTCCACGCCATAAGACATGATTATTCACCCTCTTACTTCAAGGAATACATGGACTTAAATCCTGTTCTATTAAATCACACCAGGTCAGGTCAATACTCTCAACCGGCTCTTACCACTGCATCGAGATATGGAACAATGTCGCTTTGTTTTTCTGGCCCTTATGAATTGTTCAGGATACCTCCCTCTATCTCTCTTGATTCTTTTCTTTCTATATGTGTAAACTTATGCAATGAATACCTCTCCAGTTTACAAAACAATGAATATTCTCCTAATATTGTTACTGATGGATGTTATTTGTCCTGCATTGATGATGTGATTGCCTCACTTTTTAATGACAGCTAATTTTATGATACTTTTTTGTCTACCTGCCTCTATCACTTTTACTCGTATGATTATAAAATGAACTTTTTGATAAACCTTATCCTAATTCAATGTAACTCCAGACAATATATTTCTAATAACACTTCTCACTTATAATTCTTAATTGATGATTTGTATACCTTGTGATGTAATAGCCCTTTTTCAGGGAAATCACTCTGTAATAAATCATTCATTCATTCCTGATAAAAGGATATCGAGAGGTATTAAGGTTTGATGAATTTTGTATTAGGAAATCTTTACTATGTTCATCAAGCTATGTTTAGAATGAAATGAACACTTAAAATACAATCCGCCTGTATTGGCTTAGGTGAACATATTTTAAGTTAACTTCCTCTCACGAAATTGGTTGGAAGTGTTTTACATCTCAACATTGTGTTCATTTTGCTGGAATGCGTACTTTAATGAAAACTTATAATAAGTCATAGATGGGTCAATTTAATTCTTCTAATATTTGCAAAGTTGCATGACAATTAAGCACATCTAATGGACGGCTGATGGACGTTATTTCTGATGTGTGTGTGTTTGATGTTACGGTTGCATTAATGTGTAGACATAGGACCTTGATCCATGCTCTTATTAATGATTTTAAGGAGTGAGTGAGTTTGTAATGTATTTCTTTTTTACTCGATTTATTGGGAAGTTTATTGTATACATATTTTTATGTACTCGTAAAAGATGGTAAACTTATGCTGGTTTAGAGGATTATAAGATTATTTTTTAAATCTACGAGTTCCCTTTGTGTTTTTCAACCAATTGGATAATTTTTCCAATTCAACGATTTTTCCTCTAAAAGGCATTATTCGCTGAAAGTTGAGAATAGTAAGCTTGGTATTTTTCAAAAACTGAATTGATTCCATTGATGAATTCTTCTATTTCTTAGCTTGTGAGTACAGATGCAGTATTTCGAGAGAGAAACAGTAACATAGTGTGAGAGTAGAGTCTCACAAGTCTGGCTGAGGGATTGTAGCCTTCAAAGTGTTTAGTAAACTATAGAAATAGAAAGTATTCTTTGGAAAAAAATGCCAAGGAAAGTTTTAAAAATACATGCCAAGAAGTTTAAATTATTTATGTTGATGAAATAAAAATTCGAATTTTTCAGCCTTCGAAACAACATCTCTATATTTTCAGCTCAAAGCATTATTTCAGTGAATTTTATTGGTATTATTCCAAACTTCCTGACTTATGCAAAGCATTGGAATACTCGTAAAGATGTGAGAGTAGTCTCCCAAGTGATTGACAATTGTAAATGTATGCTTCCGAAAAACCCTCCCCAGAAATATTTTTTACTTCGTGCAATGCAAATATAAATATATACTTTAGTAAAAACATGCAACCAAATATTCATGAATAATATAATGACGATAACTTGAACCTCACAGAAAGCATTGGGATACTTGGGAGAGTGGGAGAATAGAGTCTCCCAAGTTAGTAGTATGTGTAGAGTGTATTTGTATATCCTCCTGCCTATCATCATTACAGCTTTTCTTTTTGCAGAAAATATCCTAAAATTTAATTTTCTGGGGCAAAAACAGATAAAAAATCATTTTTTTGTTGAAAAATTATTCTTGATTTCTTTCTGATGAATATTATTCGTTAACTTTTATTTCATGTCTGAACCTTGAACCTCCCAGAAAGCATTGGGATACTTGGGAGAGTGGGAGAATAGAGTCTCCCAAGTTAATAGTATGTGTAGAGTGTATTGGTATACCTACCTGCCTATCATCATTACAACTTTTCTCTCTGCAGAAAATATCCTAAAATGTCATTTGTTGGGGAAAAAACAAAAAGATGAAAAATAAATTTTTTGTGGAAAAATTATTCTTGACGTTTTTCTGAAGAATATTATTTGTTATTTTTTTTCCATGTCTGAACCTTGAACCTCACAGAAAGCATTGGGATACTTGGGAGAGTGGGAGAATAGAGCCTCCCAATTTCATAGTATGTGTAGAGTGTATTGGTATGTCTACCTGCCTATCATCATCATCATTACAACTTTTCTTTCTGCAGAAAATATCCTAAACAGCTTGTTGAAAAAAAACAAAAAGATGAAAAATACATTTTTTGTGGAAAAATTATTCTTGACTTTTTTCTAAAGAATATTAATCGTTAAATTTTATTTCATGTCTGAACCTTGAACCTCACAGAAAGCATTGGGATACTTGGGAGAGTGGGAGAAAGCAGTCTCCCAAGTTAAAGTCTGTGTTGAGTGCATTGGTATATCTACCTGGCTATCATCATTACAACTTTTCTTCCTGCAGAAAATATCATAAAATTTAATTTTCTGTGGAAAAAAATTAAAAGATGAAAAATAAATTTTTTTGTGGAAAATTATTCTTGACTTTTTTCTTAAGAATGCTATCCGTTAACTTTTATTTCATGTCTGAACCTTGAACCTCACAGAAAGCATTGGGATACTTGGGAGAGTGGGAGAATACAGTCTCCCAAGTTAATAGTGTGTGTAGAGTGCATTGGTATATCTACCTGTCTATCATCATTGCAACTTTTCTTTCTGCAGAAAATATCCTGAAAAGCTTGGAAAAAAAACAAAAAGATGAAAAATACATTTTTTGTGGAAAAATTTTTCTTGACTTTTTTCTAAAGAATATTTTTCGTTAACTTTTATTTCATGTCTGAACCTTGAACCTCACAGAAAGCATTGGGATATTTGGGAGAGTGGGAGAATAGAGTCTCTCAAGTTAATAGTATGTGTAGAGTGTATTTGTATATCTACCTGCCTATCATCATTACAACTTTTCTTTCTGCAGAAAACATCCTAAAATTCAATTTTCTGGAAAAAACAAAAATTTAAAATTTAAAAAAAAATTAGCCCGGTTTTCTAGTCAATTCCAATAACATCCTTTGGCTTTCAATTAAATCTGTGCACTCTGAACATTTTATTGACCAATTGTGTCCAGTTTTTGGCAGATTTATTAGTTTTGTGTTCAAGTCAAAGCTTTCTCTCAGAATTTAAACACTTATTCAAATTCATTTCGAGTTACCACTGGAAAAAAATATTGCAGTTAGACATTGAGGACGTATTGCAAAATAATAATATTGCAATCTTCTACCGAATATCCAGGTCATCTTCGTATCATAAGTAACTGTACTATTTAAGATTTTATAACAATTGCTAGCTCTCGTATTCGGTTTCTGATCATGTGTGAAAATGAATGAAAACTGGATTACTTGTATTTGTAATTTTTATTACAATCTCGGTCTTCAACAAAAGGAAAATTGTCGTACAAGATGTGAAGTGAAATACTTGTAAATCAAAACAGAAGTACTTACAAAACGTGAAGAAACCCTGATAAGAAGTAATTTAAATTCAAATGTTTGTCATAAATCTAGTTGACTGATTTTAGGACAGTTGTTGAAGTTTGAATTCTAAAGATTCGCTCATTCCATAGGTAAAGATCCATTTAAAACGGCGAGGATTATAAAGCGACGGTTTTTTATAGTTATTTCGATGCCCTTATTTTCATCATTTGAACTACTGTGTGCTAACAAAATTTTCAATTCAACCCAACGACCCATAAGATTCACTTCGTTTGACTTCTTCTTGAAAAATAGAACAGTAAAATTATGGTTCTAGTGGGATTGTATTACAGGTAATCTCCGCTAGCAGGTGACCTGCTTACCAACACTGCAACATACGGTAGGAACTAGGAAGGGACTCTATTTAAGAATATTTGTCCAGATTTGTGCTCTCTAGGAAGAAATAAATGAAGAGTACCTGATTATTACAGAAAAGTTTCTTACTTTCCAAAAGGTATTCGGATAGGACCTATGTTAAATTTGAGTATTACATAGATTTTTCAAATTCTACTATCCCAACTTCAAAATTTCTTTTAAAATAATTCAAAAATATTTCTAAACTGTGCGAGGTCATTTTGTTTTATTGCAATCCATATTAAAAATTAATTGCAGGTGCTTTTACTACCGGCTCAAAATAAAATTCCAAAAAGTCCATCAGTCAGTCCAAAAGGTCAGCTTTCTTCTTTGCAAGTAGATCTTCTGTTGAATATCCTTATTTAAGATCATAACTCTAATTGGCATCCCATCCCTATATTATAATCATATTTCATGGGTAATAAAAGTAATTAAGTTAATATTCTTAAGTACTTTTAAATAGCAGTAATTTATTCTCAAATTACAATGGTGTTTCTAATACCCCAATCGTGTGTATGAAGAATAGATGGAAATTGATTTGAGCCATGATGACTCCACAACCAGACCAAAGACAAGAAATTAATTAACAGAAAAAATATTCGTAAGAAGTTTCAATGGCAATCGTCGATTCTTAATTACCTTACATTTAAACGGTACATCGAGCACGAGTTGGTAATTAACAACTGTCGGCTGAAGTTGTTGTCCAGCACCCTTTAAAACAACAGGATTTCAAAGTTTAGATCGACATTGTGCTTATAAATATTCTATAATTAGTAAAATAAGTTTTTATGTGCTATGACTTAATTTGTAAGTAAGTCACTGTTAATTAACAAAAACCTACACCAAGCAGATGTCTTCTTCGATCCCATGTAATTCTTACACTTGTATGAAACATAAGAACAGCAGGAACTTTACTCTTTATCCTTCAATTACAATTGTTTGGTTACTATAAACAATACTAAACTAAACTGCATGGATACACGGACACTTTACTTTTTGTAGGTTTAAGGAACTGAAAATTTCCATCTTTAAGCTTAATAATGACCGCAAATAACACGATTTTTGGATTTGACACACAAAATAAAAACATTACGACTGTTAATATCTATAACGTATCAAAAAATTGGAGGTGGAGAGCTCTTGGTTGTAGAGTTATTAAAGAAAACCTTTTGAGCCATGCTCACGAACCTTGTGAGTCACCAGAAGCGATTTTGGCATTTATAGCTACGTTGCTATTTGCACAAGCGCTTTTTCTGCAAGACCACAAAATTCCCAGTTGGTTTGATAGGAAGTTCCGAAGATATTCGCGATTCAGTAAATGGTATAACACACACAGACACCGATATCTTGCAATGCTCTATAAGCCCAAATTACCTGGGCTAAAACTACAAAACTTTTAGCCTTCAGTCAACTATAAAACCACTTCAGAGCGGTGCAAGACCACCAGTATATTTTAGCAGCTGAGTACCCATGGCCCTACAATTCAAACTTCAACATCACAGTTTGGTAAGCGTTCTGAAGACAACTGTCCACCCTGTTCATTGGTTCTGGTTGGTCCTAGTTAAAAGCACGATGAACGTTAGATTCTCACGGAATAATACTTTAGAGGGTGATATTGGACTTCATTCGTATTTCATAAGCTGTACTTAAAAGCTCAAGCCAAATTGCAATTTTACATGTAATCAACTGATTGATTTAAATTTGGAATACTTAGCAAGAAATCGCCCAAAAATATGCACAGTAATCTTTGAAACGGTTAAAAAAACAACAAATCGCAATGGCTTGTTTTTGGCTTCATTGGACAAAATGAAAGAAATTGTGTACTTACAGAAACGTCAAACGTCAATCTGATGTATCCCGGAAGTCCTCGAACAAAGAATTTTCATATACATGTGTGTTAACTCGGCACCTTTTATTTATTTTGGTGGGTTGACAGTTAAAACAAAAAAGGAACGACAGAATTGCAGCAAAAAATCTGGGTCTTATTTTATAAAGAAACCCTCACGGTTCATCCCGTTTGTTACTTCTTTTAGAGGTAAAAATACGCCTGTGGTTTCACATTTTAAGATTGAAATTAATTTAAAGAAATTGGCTGGATGTCAACGAAATACTTATAGAATGATTCAAAAATATCAAACATTTAAAGATCAAGGACCAGGTACAAACGTGAAAGAAATCTTCAGAACGACATTGTTTATTTAAATAAATTCAAGATTCTACAATATAAATATTGCTGTAACAGTAGGCTATTAGACACGTAAATCAAATCTACATTGTCCAAGATGTTACACAAATGATATTTTGAAAGAGAAATTTATATTAAAAGTCCACACCGTAAAAGTTTACTCGGGTGAGCTGCGTAAATTAAGCTACACTTTAAAATCGATTCAGATTTCGCGATTGAAAATTCTTGCCTGGAAAGTTTATATTTGGCAGCTACCGGTGCCTTTAGTAAATGAAGAATAATTAAGAAAGGGCATCATAAGCATACAAAAACACTTAACTTGAAACCCAAAAAGTTTGATCTCATATTTGCGGCTAATCACCATTTGTAATCCCATGCACTCTCAAGCGAAAGGACGCATTGCTGTGAAATCTAGTATGAAGTGCTAAAAATTAAATCCTTGATTTCAGATGTCAGATGGCTGGCCCACAGATTACACAAAAACTGAGCAAGAATTACAAAGAAAGGGCTGTCTCCTCGGCTTTCTTCAACTTGTTAGAGATATAGGTTTTAGAATTATGGTCAGTTGATTTGAATTTGAAAATCTATAGTTTAGGTAAATTAGCTTTTTCGAAGCTGTTTAATGTTAAATTATTTGTCACTAAACCACTTTAAGCTGTCTGTGAAGAAGTTATATCTACCAAACCAGAGACATGTCTGCATTTAACATTACTAGAGTTTATATTATATACTACTTATACTTCCTAATTCGAATTCGTCTAGACATGCATCAAACGGTGAGACATAAGAGGCGTTAACAGCTTCAGAAGCTTTACCTAACAACAAGTTTAAACAGGTGCATTCAGAAAAAAATGCATGTTTCATCATCACTGGTTTACTAGAACTTCTAATTAATATAATTACTCCACAAATAAAGTTCAAGCAACCAAGGTACAAATGGTAATAAAGGAATGTGATATTCTAATACTCAATCTATAACGACCGATAATACTTACTAGTATCTTGGTCAACTTTACGTGAAAATTATGCAACAAAGAGTCAAATGCTTTTTTAACTAAATGCACTTTTATGAGACATCCATCCAAGTGTATCTCCGGCACCTGACAATACAACGATCAGCTGAAGAAATCTGATGAACAATATTAAGAGTATTTTCCGGCTTAAGATAAATAATGTGATGTATACTGTGTATTATAAATTCAACCAGATTACTATAACATCGTTTAGCTATCTATTTAGTCAGGCACGAAAATTGTCTGAAATGAATATCCAGTTATACTGCGAACGTAACGCTAACGCTACGTAACTATACAACAGCACAAAAAATTATTTGTTCCCTCATTTTAAAACCGGGGTAGAAAAAAACATCTTGACAGGTAGGAGTAATCGGATACAACAAAATTCGTCTGCTAAAAACTCGTTATGACGAAGATTTGTCGAAGATATTCTTATTAATAATTAGAAACTATTATGGAGCTACATCGTCACGGTTTTA
>Ga0194135_10001628_pt1 | contig 13449 bp, 13 predicted proteins | sample LitLau_LLRF_2013_FD_134024 | JGI IMG/M metagenome (GOLD analysis project Ga0194135, IMG submission 134024) | Freshwater sediment microbial communities in response to fracking from North America - Little Laurel Run_MetaG_LLRF_2013 (version 2) | ecosystem: Environmental > Aquatic > Freshwater >...
CATTGCAATCGCTCAAATTGTGCAAATACAAAAATGAGATATAACATTGTTAAAAAATATAACTATCAACAAATAGAAGAATAGAAGCATATACAATTGCAAGATATTTTTCAGACGAGTGCGCACAGCATTTACAGCACTCAAATTTGAGAAACCAAGTGCGTTTTCGTTGTTGCTGAAACTGTGTAGATGCAAACACGTTGTGCACGTGCAACAAAGGAAAAGCAAGTAAAAACAAGTGTAGAAATTAAAATGTATGTTTATCAACGAATTAAGAATCAAAAGAGTCATCGCTCATCGACGACGCTGAAACGGCAGACATCACATTTTATTATGCTTACAAGACAACTGTCACAAATTGTGAATTTTGAGCTGAGCTGAAAATCACAGATTGTGAACAATAAAGTGAAAGGTGTGCATTATGAAAATCCCATGATTACTAGTTATACCCCAATCAATGGATGCCGTTTTGGAGAGAGTTGATGAAGGAGTCCCCAACACAGTGAATTAGATAGGGGACAATGTCCTTCATTTCGGGTCCGTCGGAAGAAAACAGAAGCGACAGATGCTTCACCCACGAAATGGAGATTTAACTTGAAGTCTTTTTGTTCATCCAAATCAGGATTCAGGAAATGATGTTGGAATCGCTGCACTTTCTGGTGAGGAGAGGTATGGTACCAAGTTGCACTTTCCCAAAGGAAATTATTATTATGAAAATGAAAAGCACCAAGGTAATGAGGTGGGAACCATCTGCTATTTTCCCAACGGGTTGCTACAGAATAGCCGTGGAAAAGAAAAGTGTGTGGAAATTATGCGCAAGCTTCTTCAGTGATGATTTCACTTCCCATTTTGGTAAATTTTAAAAGTAAAGGAAATAAGGATCTGGAAAAGATTGTTCCGATAATCACCACCCAATGTTCTCCACTGTAAGATGAGAAGAAGGAGTTTCTCGATTTAATTCTGACTTTAGGATTGAAGGAAAGAACGTCAGGTGCGTCTCAGTTGCACCGGTTGTGAAATATAGAAATGGGAATCTAGCAAATATGGCTGAAGAGGGTGTCGTAATGTCGGTTCGATTGTAGTCAAGGTCTCCCATGAGATTGGTTGGTTTACCGTCGCTACCGAGGCCGCCTGGCCCACTTGGCTCACGATGGACAACGTTAGGAGGCTAAAGGTGAAAATGGAAGAGGATTCGGTAAGCAAGGCACAACGCCTACCCGTGATCTTGTGTCTACTTTTGGAGTCAGGAGTCAGATAGGGTGAGAGAGACTTACGGGTATCTGAAATCCCTCATGGCAAAGATGGTGGGCACTATTACTTTACTGTTACTATTAGACTTCTTTTTAACTGTCATCTTTCTAAGCTCTTAGTCTATTCATAACTAGATATATCCGGAGAGAACTTATTTTTACTTTCATTTACTTAAGATTTCAGACTTTTTCTTTCTAAAGAAAAATTCAATTCAGAATGTGTTCATGTTCATGTTGAATGAAATGAAAAAAGACTAGGACTGAGGTGACATAAAGTTTTATTCCTACCTTGTACAGGTAAAAAGTTACCACAATAAATTTCTCAGTGAGTTGGTGTTGAACAATATGGGAAAATGTCTCGGCGGAAGACATATGTTTAGTTTTTTTCTTTCTTGTTTACACAATCATCCAACATTTGACATTTTTTTCTCTCAAGTGAAAGTCCATACTCCAAATTTAGGCAGTGAGTGAGAGAAAGCTGTAATTCTAAGTCAAATTTTAAGTTTAGTCTTGGGATTTAGGTGTGTCAGTGGGGTGCGGGATGGGGGATAAGGCGGGGGGAGGGTGTATGTCGTTAGAGTAAAGTGGCTATTGATTAGAGACGAGATAGAGGCACCGGCACACTGCGTTCAAGTGTTTTTCAACCCTCTTTCTCCTTGAGAGAGCCAACAGCGTACAGAAACATTGCATAAGCATTCATTCTTTCTTACTGGAACCAATTTTCTCCATGGATATCCCTTTCATGAGAGGCATTTCTAAAATGCCTCGTGTCACTTTCAGCCTCCTATCTCGCTTGACGACTCGGAAAAGGAGCACAAGTGTACATAAGTGCATGTCTCCGCTTGGGATTAATTGACACACTCAACACCTCAGCACCTCTTCAGTCTTTAATTAGTTTAAACAACCTCTTCAACCTTGGAACTTCGGCAGGAGGTTGGCCTTGTGCAAGAACACCTGCTGGTTGGGCTTGTGCATGAATATCAGCCTGTGGCGCTAAGGCAGCAGCCGGTCCAGCTTGAGACTCAGTATCGGCAGAATCAGCATTGGACGCGGCCGTGGTAGGGAACATCATCCCTGAACCGTGCAAGGGTTACTTCCACAGATGGAATCTGGATCCGGTACTGGTAGAGGTCCTCGCCGTAGCATCCCAGCCTCTGACGAAGGTCGAGAAGTGTCTGGGACAGCGGCAACTGCTATGTTGTCAGTAGTCGTGACTCCTGCCCAATCGTCTGCTTATAACCAACCCATCTAGCTCAGTTTTTCTAATTAATTAAAATAACGCGGAACGCAAATTTTCGCCTTTACAGAAGATCCATTATTTCTGTTCACCAGTTAAAATTGTTTTCTGTTTTGGTCGAGTTTGGTTTTTGGGGATATGTAAAAACTTGTTAAAAATTTAATGGTATAACATATATTTTTTGTATTTCAATGGTAAGGCGTAAAATATTTGGAATGCGGGTAACATGATAATATTATTCAGGTGAACAATTTTTTCTCAAATGGATGAATGTGACCAATTTTTTATTCTCTTACCGCTTCCTCCCGCCGCGCCTGCTGTATTTGGTTTTGAAGAATTTTGCTCTATTGAAAGCTTTTAATAGAATAAATGGGAAGGTAGGAATGATTCATGAAATAAGTTCGAACGTAGTGAGAATTCTTGTGGGAGGAAAGAGTTTTCCAACAAAGGGAAAGGGGGGAAGAAACCTGGAATGAGGCTATTCTGTCTTTGGATTTGGATTTTCCCGGATGGAGGATTTCCCTAATGAAGCGTGAGGGAAGAAATTGGTGGATTTGTCTCTAGTTTACTTTCCATTTTTTGGCCCTCCCAACTCTTATTTCAGGAGAAAGTTTATGGAACAACTTTCCAATTTATGTTCCGTCTACCATGTGACCCGAATACGGAAACCCGGCGGAGTAAGTGAAGCTTCGTCGGCGACTAAATTATTAAAATAATGATGGGATTATTTCTTAGATGGCTGGTTGGCTGTCCACGGTTCAGTTGTTTCGTTCTCAACAGTTCCCAGTTCCAGTTAAAACCGGTTACGTGGTGTGTCGGTTAAAGTCCAGCATTGCGTTACTCCTTACGCTGGGTGTGTGAGTGTGTGTGAGAAATCTACTTTCACTTCTATTATTCACCTGTCACAGTCGATACAAACAGAAAGTTGGAAAGTGTGGAAATAGGATAAAGAAAGTTTCCTTGCCTTCAACAAACACGGGAAAACTTTTAATATCGTATTTGATGCGTTTTCAGAATCTCGTTTTCAAGAGTATATAAGAACGTTTCGTGTTCTGATTTTGGGGAATGGAAGTGACTGGAGATTGATTGAGGCAATGACTAGAGTAGACGGCGGTTTTTGTACGTGATGGAAGGAATTCGAGGAGTCTATCATTACTGCAAGGTACAAATCGAACGTTAGCAATCAGAATTTCCCATTTGCCCACCCGAAGAAGGCGTGGCTGAAGTGGGAACTTCTAACATGACCACGCGATCTCCCTTCCCACGACCTTGTGTTCGATTAAAAAAGTTTTTTCAGCTTTTAAAGATTTTAGATCTTTTTGTTGCTGCGCCTGTATTGTAATTTTTTTTCTCTATTTTGTGTAAATTTTGATGAATTTATTATTTAAATATTTGTGTAAATTTTGTGTCAAATTTTGTATAAAGAAAACTGGGCCTAAAAATACGGTGGTATAGACGGGAAATTTGAAATATAAAGTTATTGTCTCGTAAACTTGGGAATGGCGGAGGCGAGAGTTGGGTTGGTTGACTGAATCAGCATTCATTGGCTGGTTTTATGAGGAGGGAAGAAATAAAGCCGCGACGGTCTGAGTCCTCTGTACCGAGGCCAACACTCCCCTGAATGACCCCCTATAAAAGTTTATGTAAAATACGTCTCTGAGGAGATATCCAACAGCAGTGGGACTAATTCGCCTTTAAGGGTCCAAACGTTTCCCCTTTCGAAAACCCTTTTCCAGCATCTTCTCGTCTTCTCGGCCTACGAGTATAAACTTCTCAGCATTCCATGTAGGCAACTCCTTTCTTTACATTACAGGACTGAAAATTGGAATAAGAATAATAACGTTGTTCCAATGAGAAGCACGGAGGGAGCTTTTGGTTAGCTATTTTATTATCTTTGGAAATTGAATTCCGACTTCCGATGATCTGTCCAAACATTTATTTTTTTCTACAGATCCAGAAAAAATGAAATGGAGAATTCTTGTTATTTTTCCCGAATTGGTGTCCAGACTTTTCTCAGAGTTCTGAAAACAAATATTATTTTTCGTGGTCGGGGGCCACTTGACTTGCCTGATTACTTGACTTTTGAAAATGGGTTTCGTGTCGGGCGCTGATTTCGGATTTGTCTCTTTCATCTTATAAAAGGGTTCTTGGTTTCCAAGTTCATATAAACCAGAAAAGGTGATTAAATCCAGTTTATGGACTGGAAAAGGGAATTTCCAACTCCGTAATCAAGAGTGAGCGTAATCTCTGCCAATCAAATTCTACCCAAGGAATCAGTCGATTAAGTAAGGCAAATGATTCCAGCCTCAATGTCCCTACTCTCCTCCTCCAAAGACTTTCACTTTAGTTTGGAAGACTTTCTCCATAAAGTATCCCTCGACTTTCCACTTATTATGATCACAGGAAATAAACGTCCGAGCCAGGAAACAAAAGACTTTATTTCACTTATATCCCACTCTCCACTCCCTCTTTCTCTCTTTCTCTGTTCTACTTTTCCTTAAACTAAATTATGGAATGGACACTTTTAAGCTCACAATCAGGGAAACGCCGAAAAATAAAATAAAAATCATATAGTGCCTTTCATATTGAACAATATAAAATAACTATAAGTGTTATTTCACTGATCATATTTTTAAGATTATTTGAGTTAGTAATCAAAAACTTAACGTTTACCTCTGGTTACTTGCAACTCCCAAAATGTTAAGGGGGTTGAACAAAACATATAAGTAAACCAAAATGGGATGCCAAAAAGGAACGAAAATATCATTAAATTGGCAACTTTTGCAAGCAGACCCTGCTCCATCCTTTTTCCTTTGTGTGATTAGATTAGAGTTGCCAGTACAAAGAGCAGCCGCGGCTTGACATTGGTGTACTCCTAAAATGTGCATACGTGCACAGGGTGAATAATTAATCCATCCCTCTAAATGATTTAAAAATTTTTTAGTTTATTTACTCTTATTTAGTCTATTACTTTCACTTCATTATTTATAAGCCCAAAACAAGAATATTAGTTCAATTCATATACTATTGACTAAAGATTATCAAGCTCTCAAACAAAATTGTATTCATGGGAAATTTGCCTAAAGATTTCATTTTCTATTAATTTCCATTAAAATGCGAAGAAATAGAAATAGTAAGATATTCCTTGCTTAAGCCTGATTATTCATTTCTGGCAAACGGCGATGCTGGGCATTGCACTTTTCAAAATTTCAAACGAGGTGTGGATGTGATGAATAAAATTCGTTTTTGTGACTTGACTGCATCCTGCTGGCGACAACTTTAGTAATGAGGAAGCAGAATTGTTTCTTGGAAAACAAGATATAGAAAAGCTTTTCTCTTGGGGGCAGGGGAGAAGATAAGAAATGATTAATGATACGTAGAGAGTTCCAATATTGAAAAATCTTTTCATAAATCATACCTCCGAAATTGGCCGACAGGAAGCCAGTCAAACTGTCCCTCACAGCATAAAGGAATAAAATAATAAGGAAAAGAATATGTAATGCCGCATGGAACCCGTTCTTAGATGTAAGTAAATTTGGAACTGAGTAAGTAGTGAAATGACATTGCAAAACTTTTAATCCGTTGTAAATAAATTCCCATTACTTATTTTTCGGTCACCGGGATGTCACATTTTGAATGAAATTCAAATGCCAAAAACATTACTCTGGATATCAAAAACCTCCTATTCCTATATACCACTTGGAAATATTTTCCAGAGCTTTAGGATACGTTTAGGATAGGATTTGATTTTAGCTGAACCTGGTGAAAGTAGAATCCTTCACTCGAAACAACACATGATTCAACTATCCTCCTCATCAAAGCTAACAGAATTAGGAAATCAGGACTGAGAGCTCATCAGGAAATTCAACGATGTAGAAAACTGGTGCTAATCTCATCAAGGTTTCCATGTTCCTCCATCTAAAATTATTACGTCTGCCATGATTTTAACATTTCCTTGCTCAAGGGATATTTGAAATTAATCCTTAACGAAGCATAAGCTGATAGAAAAAGGGACGGGGAAAGTGAGCTGTATGAAGCTTGCATGTTCTTTGCCGAATTTCGTCAGGAAAATGAAAGGCTTTAATTCTAGGAAGATGAGTTCAATAACACCTTTGTATTCTTAATTAATTAAAGTGGGATTCTATGCAAATATTTGACGCATTGTAGTCTGCTGTGTTCCCATACACTTCTCGGCTTCCAGAAACACCCTCCTTCGAATAAGAAACCATTCACAGACAATTTATGTTTACTAATTCTACCAATATTTACATTTAGCCTTTATACGTAATTACAAACTGAAAGAAATTTAATATACCCGTAGATTTGGGTGCTGGCATTTCTTTTGCCTTCGGATTTTCAAGTTTCCCCAAAACTTTTGTTTGTAATTCAACTATTTACATCACGGTGGGTTCTCCATCTCTGTGCGAAGAAAGTAATGAAGTAGAGAGAAAGCTCAGGGAAAGTAGGTAGAGAACCCTGCTGCAAGATTTCACAATGCAATTTGCAGTATATCACTGGAATTTACGTAATCTATGTGCATTATTTCTAGATGCTGGTGATATTTGCTTGTAAACGTCAGTCTGTGACGTTGAGTTACGTCAAAATGTATTGCTATTTTCCTGCCATTCCAATCGGAACAATTGATTTGGAATTATTTCAACCTTACTAATTAATCTGCCATAAAATTCGTGAAATTATATTGCCAATAGGAAAATGTTTAACCTTGTAATAGCATAACAAAAAAGTGTTATAACCAATTGCAAGTTTTCCCCACTAAACCACAGATAAGTTTCTTCATTTATAGGATTTACACGGAAAACTTTAAATATCATGGAGACATTCTAAAATATGATAAAACTAATTCCAAGTTACTGCCTAAGATTGGAATTTTAATAAATTTAATACCCATGTATCAAAGACGCTGATGCGGATTGGGATTTATGGAGGCTGGATTAAAACTGAAGATAGGGTGGCCAACATATTATTCTTCCCTTCACGCAAACTAGACACGACAAACGAAGAATAAGTGTTGTGTTGCTTAATTACATTCCATGGCTAACCGCACGCAAGCTGGGGTTTGGAATTTGAATAATAAAAACTTCAATAAAAAAACCTGCGTCTATGCGTCTGGTTATGTGGGAAATGAATGATGGGCTGAATATTATGTTGAAACTGACGAAGTGATGAAGGGAATTACGAAATCAGGATTTTTAAGCGAGCTGCTTCAATTACGTGTAGGATGCCTTGCGTGCCGTTTCTTCTGCGGTCTTGCATTGTTGCTGAAGTAAGTTTAAACGAGGGAAAGAAGTTAAGGAGGGATGAGAGGGGTTTCCATTACTACGTGACCCCTGAATCCTGGATCCACATTTCACGACTCATGTTGTCAGTAGTATTCCCATTATCAGTCTTGACCTCGCGGGGGCAATAACTGTGTCACAAGTCGGCAAAGCCTTAGGCATTGAGCATCTCTTCCTCACTTCAAAGGGACCGAGTTTCGTGTTACACTTGTCACAACTATCCAGTAGCTATACTTGGCCTTTTGCCACGGGTCACAAGTTTCCGCTTTTTGCTCAGAGTTCATTTCCAGATTAATTTGCCAAAAAATAAAATAGAATCGGCCCATTATTCTTTGAGTGGTTTGAGTAGTTACACACAAAAACAGAAAGTCTCGGGCAAATGGTGAATCACTTGAGACTTTGTTCATTTGTTTTCGTCCTATCCCTTACCGTCAAATTCACAGATTCATTAAGAAAGGTAAGAGCATTCCTTCATTCAAAGTCAAAAGTATCTTCAGCAGAGTATTTTTGAATTAATTTCAGTTTTCAACGACGGGAAATTGTTGTAGTGTAGAAGTTGTGGGCGGAAAGAGAATTCGGAAACGTTCAACTCCTTCATCTGTGATTTTCGACGAAGGGATAAATGGGATGAAATGGAACAAGAAGAATATTACATACAGAATCAGCGAATACTCGGATCAGTTGAGTAGAATTTATGTGGATACAGAAATTGCCAAAGCGTTTCGACTCTGGTCGGATCATGCGGATTTGGAATTTATTAAAATCAACAATCACGATGATGCTGTGAGGAGAATATTTCTAAAAGTGGTTCACAAAAGTGGTCATAACCTTTGTTAAATTAAAATTTTCAAAAAAATATAACAGGTTGATATTGATATTCGATTCTGCCAAGGAGATCATAATGATTCGACACCATTCCGGGCTTTTGACATTGCCCATGCTTTTGCCCCCGAAGAAGAACTCGGAGGTGATATTCACTTCAATGAAAACTTTACGCATTGGCATGATGGCACCACTTTCCTTCACGCCGCTACTCATGAAATTGGTTTGAAAATGCAAAAACAAAAATCGCAGTCATTTCCAATTCTAATATCCTTTTAACCTAGTTTGTATTTCCTGATTTCTTTTCTTGTCCGATAAAAGTTCACTTCAGTCTAAACGTGAGTTGAGTATTCTTGTACTTAGGTCATGCGCTTGGTCTGAATCACATTCCGTTAAAGTTTGCTGTGATGAGCCCTTATCAAGGTCACGCCGGATTCCCCGTTCATTTGGCCCTGGAAGACATTAAGAATATTCAAGTAGAATTCCACTTTGACTTCTATAGTTTTAATTTTGGAATATCCATGCGCCTTTAACATTAACATTTTGAATGCAGGCACTCTATGGGAAGAAGCCGTCACTAAGGCTTTCGGGGCCGATAATTAGACCAACTCCAAAGGTACAGGAAGAGTCAACTACGTTCAAAACTACCACGCCTGCGCCGTCATTGCCACCGGAAATACACATTTTCAAAGAGGATTTTAATAAGCCGACAAAAAGTATTCCATCAACAGAGAAACCTTCAGGCAATCACCCAGGTTTAGACAAATCTACTCAAATGCCAATAACAACGACAACGACGACACCGCTTCCAACTAATTTTCCTACGGAAGCCCCCACGAGCGGTACGCCTATGGTGAGTTTGTACGACGAGCATCTTAGGCAAGCATTAGAAGACGTGGAAGGCTCGGGAGAAAATGAGATCTCAGATACAGAAAATGATGACAAAGGAAACCTCTATGCAGAATCCATGGCACCTGCCCCAGAAGATGATTTGGCAATAGTGACAACAGAATCCGACATAGTTTTAGAGGAAACAAACGACAACGGTGGGAGTGGGAATTATAATTACGAGTACGACTGGAAGAATGGCATCTCAGGGGTCCATAAAAGACCATTACTAATTACTACTTCATTTTGTATGTGTTTGGTGCATATTCTACTATGAATTTAATTACTTGCTTGAAATTAAATCTTATGAAAACTTGAAAATTTATTCGAGGAACACTGAAACTGTGGAAAATCTGAATTATGCTTACCACACAACTATGATTCACAAATCACAAATTGTAGATGTTAGCGCAAGCATGATTTAAAAATCACAAATTTTGCAGAATAAAGTGATAAATGTACAAATTTTGAAATCACGAATTAACAAACCTAACTACGCAATTGAGGATCCGACCTATTCTTGAGTCCCAAATATGGATATTATTCTTTTGAAAATCCTTTAAAAATCGCAGTGGAAATCCTGTAAAGTACTTGAGGAAAGTATAATATGAATCTAGAACCGAAAAGAACTACATTTAATAGGTGCTAGGAACCTAGAGGACGGAAAGTAAAGGTATTAAGGTTTTTTGCAATTCCTTTAATTCGTGTTGTTTGATTATAAATTCATTTTAAAGGTTTTATTAACGTTAAATTATTTTACCAATTGAGACGCAGGATTTTCTGGAAAGCTTACACTTGAGCATTGGGGCAGCAAAGAAATGCAATGTTGTTCAAAGCTGTGTCATCCGCTGCAAACATATTAAACGATTACCAGAATTCAATAAAGAGAACAAAAGCAAATAGTTTTGTATGTCACTGCCGGACATTTCTAAATGGAAAACATAACCTACTCAGCGGCCCTTGGTCGGATTCAACTTGAGTTTTAATTCCGCATGCGGCGAAGCCATCACCGCAAATAAAAATATTCCGCCAGAGCCCAAACCCAAGTCCGTCTCCTTCTATTGAGCCATTGGGATTGTCCGAGCAGAGGATTCGGATATTGTTAGTGGCAGTCATGTCCGGTTCACCGCCTTCCTCGATCCGGAGTTGAAATCCTTTGATGACGCCATCGCTGTCGCACCTGTACGTATTACCCCAAACTCCCCAACCACCTTCATTGCTAGTCACACTCTCCTCAGTCCCGGAGCAGAAGAGGCGGAGGGCATTCATTGCAGTGTCATCGGAGAAGGGAGTCTGGTAAGATTCAGTCTTCACCTGGAACCCATTTGCAAAACTTCCTTCTGGACATCTATCCACCGCATTTGGCCAGTTCCCGAAGTTAGTTATGTTATCAGAATAAATCAAATAGGAACCATCTGAAACAAGAGTAAACTTATAAAATCCTGCAGCAGGATACTAATGTCACACAGGAGGAAATATAACTAGTTAGCAAAGCTACCATGAGGTGGAGGGGTTCCCTGTGCTGGGCAACTCGCTTCCAAGCTCGTAATCTTGAACATTTCTTTCATAAGTAGCTCGTGCACATCTTTCTTTCCGATCCCAAGGCAAGAGACTAGATGAATACGCTTAGGATTAGTTATTACAAACATCTTCCTACCCGTAAATGATAAACTCACAGTCCCCGCCTATTAAAGTGTAAATGTTGCAGTCCTGGAAGAAGAATTTCAGTAATTACGGACAATGAACTAGTACCTCTTGCTTTAGTTTTATACGCACCTTGAATATCTCATTGCCAATTCCTTTGACTGCCTCCTCGAGTTTGGGTTTAATTAATGGCCAGATGCTGTCGAACAGATCCTTGATTTGAGCATTGAATTCTTCCCACACGATTGGCTCTCCATTTACCAATGCTTCGGTGGCGTTGAGCGCCAGTGCACCAAAGGAGAGATCTATGGAGGCTTCCGTGATCTCAAATTCTCCATTGAGGCGAACCATGACTTTGATTTCCGCTTTCACATCGCCATCAGTCAAGTCCACGGTGTAGTGCCCACTGGAAATGAGACGGAGGAATCCGTTCATCAAGTCCAAGTCCACATCGGCCTGACCTTCGACGTGAAGTGAAGGGGAGTTGAGTGCATAATTAATGCGTGCCGGGATATTCAGGGAAAATGCCAAGTCGTCTGTGATTAATGAAGTCCCGGTGACAACAGAGTTACTGGAAATGGAATGAAGAACTTTAAAAAAGTGGGTTCACTGAGGAAGATGATGCAATTGATATGTCGTGCATACCATAGTGTGGCTGTTCCAGTCAGATTACCCCCTGGAAGCGTGATATAAATGTCAGTGAGTTCAGCGGGATCCGGGAGCGTTGGGATAACGGGAATCAGAATATTTGCAGACTTCCCTTTCTCCGCAACCCTATCAAACAACACCACGGCAAAGAGTCGGGAAAGCGTCTCTGAAAGGAAGAAGTATATTAACTAATTTTGTAATTTTTTAATCGGTTATTAATTTTCACTGGACTTAGAATTTTTCAAGTTCCTTTACCTTCCGCTTGATCTCGTTTGAGAAGAAGCGACTGCTGTCTAAGCGGTGAATGTACATTCGAAGCTGCAGAGAATGCCGCAAGTACTAATACCAATATGCCAAAATGGTTAGACATTTTCTGGGATTATTCCAGCCTATTAGCTGTTGACTTTCAATTCTGGAATGTGTGAGGCTTCCTGAGGGCTGCTTAGTATATTTATCTTTATTCGTGAAATTGGTTAAATTTGATTCAGATTAAATTTTAAAGTGGTTGGATGAGATTTAGAGTTGACTTTGACTGATATGAGGGAATTGACGCAGACTACATTTTAAAATCCAATCGCAAACCCGCAACAAAACTAAAAAATTAATTTTCTTCCACTTGATATGCCTCTACTAATTACAATTTGAGGTTTTAGGAATTAGACATAGAAATAATTTCAACGTAAAATAATGAAATGAGGTCTTTTGGTCTAAACCAACGTTTCTCCTCCGAAGGCCAAGGTCTAAGCGTTTGGATTCATTGTGCAAAGACACTATCAAAAAACAAAAATTCAACGAGTCATGTTGACAAACCAACTGAATCGTTTTCCGATTGTTTTTGGGGAACAAATAACGATTATCGCGATGGCATTCAAATAACGAGATATGGGGATAACCTGAATTTGTACGCGCACAAAAATCTTTGTACATATGCGTGCACAAAATCCTATTGTCAAAAATGAACTAAAGTATTTTTGTAGTGACACTAAAATTGTACAGGTAGAAAAAAACTGCAGAGCAAAATGAACATCTTCAAAGATAAAGTAAAATTAGCCATTTGTGAAATTCAAATTGTGCAAGTACAAATAAAAGTGTGCATAGCAAAATGAACATCATTCAAGATAAAGTAAAATGAGTCATTTGTGAAACTCAAATTGTGCAAGTACAAATAAAAGTGTGCACAGCAACATGAGCATTATCAAAGATAAAGTAAAATGAGTCATTTGTGAAACTCAAATTGTGCAAGTACAAATAAAAGTGTGCACAGCAAAATGAACATTATCAAAGATAAAGTATGAAATGGGTCATCGTTACACCTGAAATTGTGCGAGTACAAAAATTCGTTGAAGTATAAATGGGCATATTTGTAGTGACGCTGAAACTCTGCAGGTAAGTGCCCAAAAACTGTGCAGAGCAAAATGAACCTCATCAAAGATAAAGTATAAAAGGAGTCATTATAGTGAAGTTCAAATTGTGCAAATACAAAAAAAAGTGTGTACATCAAAATGAACATTTTCAAAAAATAATGGATAGAATGAAAGAAATGTTGAATCTGAAATTGTGCGAGTGTAACAATTTTTGTATACACAAGCGCATAAAAAATACATTTTATCAAAAATGAACTAAATGAGCCCGGTACACGCTGAAATTGTGAAGGTACAAAAAC
>Ga0194135_10001629_pt1 | contig 13449 bp, 5 predicted proteins | sample LitLau_LLRF_2013_FD_134024 | JGI IMG/M metagenome (GOLD analysis project Ga0194135, IMG submission 134024) | Freshwater sediment microbial communities in response to fracking from North America - Little Laurel Run_MetaG_LLRF_2013 (version 2) | ecosystem: Environmental > Aquatic > Freshwater >...
ACTTCTACTGTCAACTCTGTAGGATTAGGGAATTGCGATTCTGAAAAGTCAAATCTACTACGTGCAATCTGATAGATGATTACCTGCCGGAGCTCGTGGAACGCAGTAGTAGACACAGCAGAGTATAAGCAACAACAGAGATGTATATACACTGATCTAGCAACATCATCTGTACATTCTTGTCATTTGCATTTGGTAGTCCTGCTTGATGTTTGATAAAAGTAGTAATTACTTTGAATATTTGAACTATGGCGTATCTATCTGTATATATGCTCCGATGTTTTGCGTTCTGGGAGAGCATTTCTTCACGTGGAAAGAGAATCGTAGTCAAATCAAGTCATACTGAAGAGATACTGCTTGTTACAGTCAGAGAGAGAGAGAGAGAGAGAGAAAAAAAGAATGAGACAAGCCATCCTTTCAAAGTTCCGGAACCAATTCTATCTATCACTAGATTCGGTTCATTCTACCATCAACTTGAATGCTTCTTTTCTTGTCTCTTTTTCTTGCACATCAAAAATCGAAGAATAAGTCAACAAAATACCAAGTCCTTATCCATTATTTTGTGTGTTTCCTGACTTGGCTGTCCGATTCATGTTCATCTTGTTTCATTTTATCAGATAGAACAAGGGAAAGAGGACAATAACAATTCCTAGAAAGGAACCAGAGAACTCTCGATTCTCTATCGTGTGTGTACAATACACTCATCTCAACATATCCAATTCAATTCAAATTCTATCCAGATCATGACTACGGCGCGCGGTGGTTACGTGCATGAAGCAGCTCAGCTCAGCTACTCTTATCGTGCTTCCTTCCTCTTTTCATAACCCATATACCGTATATATGCATGTGTAGATCAAGGAACTATATATGTTTACCTATACGCGAGTGTATCATAGATACGATATCGATGACAGGCAGACGCAACCAAGGCGTGCCTACGTACTTACTGCTACATATCTCGATATATAATGAAAGGGAATAAGGTAAGTCGGAGGAGGCTTTTGCATAAGGAAGGTGTGTTGCACGGTAGACATCGTTCGCGTATCTGACATGAGCTCTCTCCTACTTTCTTTTGCCTTGATAAGAATACTAAGAATTGAATAGATTTCCAATCCATCTTTTTATTCCTCTAAGGAAAAGGAGGAAGCCTGAATGTGAAAGTCTCGCTTGTCCTACCATGAAGAAATATTTCCAAATGACGGGATATCAGGAATCCTATTACATTTTAAATAGCCAAAAAGGAAAAGCGAAGAACTCTTCTTCTTGGACCCTTTCATTTTATGTGGACACTGGACAATTCTATCCCATCTCCTGCTGTCTTCTTCCATGTCCCCGTTGCTTTTTGAAAGCGATCTGTCATTTCCAATCTTTCCTTTACCTTCAGCTCTCGTTCGCGTCTTATCGCCATGAGCAAGTACATAATATGGAGGTATGAAGAGTGATGTGTCTTCGCGTACAGAAAGAAGCTGGCGAGCGTGTAGTACAGAGAGATTCAGCAGTCCTCAGTTTCCACCCATGCCTGCCATTATTAAAAGAAACCAGCAGAAAAAGTTCAATGAAATTGCCCAAATAGGTATCCATTCTCGTTGAAATCTCAATTCTTTTCTTTACACACAAGATGCATACAAAATAGAAAATGACATTTTCCAATTCTCGCCCACTGTCAATCATCCGTGGGTCCTTTGTGTTGAAATTCCCTTAAAACCTTTTTACTATTTTCCCCGAGCCCTTATCGCCTTCCGTTCCATTACACCCTTCGTTTCCTTTTCTTCGAATCATTTATTTTTATGGACGGCTGGCCCCATGAATTTTTCACTGAAATACTGTTTCCTTCTGTGTAGAAATGATGACCAGTTAATTTAAGAGTCACACTGAGCAAGTTCTCGAGATACGGAAGAAAGCTGAGTTCCACTTTTGTAGTAGTCCTCCTGAACGCACACACACACACACACACACGGGATATATAATAATAATAAGTTTTCAACTCTGAATATCTCTCTTTCTCTCAGTATGACATTCTTTCAGACTGCAAGAAATATATTTGATCGCGGAGTAAAAGTTAAAAGTAAAATGTAGTGAAGGTGGACGAACAACAGAATATTTACGTTCGTGGCCATAAAATGCAGTAGATTTTATGGATGCTTTTATCTAATTCTCCAAGAGAAATCACTGTCACATGAATAACAGCTTTTGCCTTCTTGTACCTTGAAGCAACCCCTCCCTTTTCCCTTTCCAAGCAACCTATAAACCTTTGAGTTAAATCAAGACCTAATTAAAATGCATAACGTAACCTTAATCTCGAGGAGTACGAAACCTCGTACACCAAAAACTCATGAATAGACTTAAAGATTCATTTTAGCTTACCTTCAACCTTATTTTCTCTCTCTCTCTCCTTGACTATAAATGTCTCATATAAGGCAGTTCTTTCTGCACTACATGGTTGTGTGTATGGTGTGAGTGAGTGTGTGTACATATCTTCACCATCAGAATAGTTTAAAGCTGTAAGCATACGGCCGATTCGAAGCAAGTAGTTGTCTAGGGCTGTACAAACCCTATCGTTTCCTTCCTTTTGCATGACTTGAGTTCGAAGGTGGGCGTAAGCTTTCTGTTAAAGATAACCTAGGCGAGTCCACACAATCCACCATCATCTCAATGAGAGAGAGAGAGAGAGAGAGAGGAAACGGTAAGTAGAAAGTTGGAGACCTGGCGGTTATCTTAACTTGCTTGCGAGACAGAAGTAAGTACAGCAGTAAAGCAAGGAAACCCATAAAATAAAATCAGACAGGGTGCGTTAAACATGGCAGGCAAGTATATAGTCGTGTGTGTGTGTGTATATATCAGGATAACACGAAGAAAATGTTAAGCAACCGTCGTTTATTGTTGGCTCTATTGAAGGATTTCGAAATCCGGATTTTTTGTTTTAAAGGCCTAAAGAGGAGAAGTGGCAAAAAGGAGTAATGCTCTATGAGATTCGATTCGATTTACAGATTGGGATTGAAGGAATATTGCATTACTAAGCGTTACAAATAAAAGTTAGGAATAAACTCCTCTCGTCTACAAATGTAAGAATTCGATGTGACATAATTTAATGCGCAAAAAAGAGAAAGTGCTTTTGGTGGTAGTCGCAATATAGAGAAAGTACTCGAATTGAATGCCTCCTCATCCCTTCGTGTAGAAAAAAGAGAGTATATAAGGCCGGAAGTGTACATGTTGCAGGGGGATGGAGACACACACACATTCACATTTCACATACACATTCAGTATTCTTTCTTCTCCAGGAAGGTTTGGCAGTGCCATACAGAAGTGCTCAAGAAACGATAAATCTTTGAACCTCAACTGAGCCAGAAGGAAGTAGAATGACATGGGTTTCGCACAAAAAACTGGTTACTTAAGTAGCAAGCCATGAAGAACCAAGTTCTCCTGGCTTCTTGTACAATTTCTACATTTCAATGGAGATATGAACTTTCTCCTTTCCTGACAAAACCAATGTTTAACTAGAGAAAGAGAGAGAGCGAGAGAGGTGGGGTGGTGTGAGTAGGAACGGCTGTGGTAAGACGTACATATTTTTCCGTCGCCTACTTACATACTTCCATGTTGACTGTTGCATATTTGAGTACTTCAAGTGAAGAAAGTGTTTCCACATTTTTAAGTCCGGAAACCTTTCTCCTGGCACACACACACACACACGCTCCTTTCAAGGTTCTCATGTACTTTGGTGAAAGTTGCATAATAAGCGTTTGTTGTAAGGAGTAATGAAAGCGTTTATGTACGGTGGGAAAAGCCGAGTGTGCTCCTGTGTGTATGTGTGTGTTAGGAATTTAGTTCCTTTACTCTGATTTAATGAGACAAACTGTTAGGTAAAATCGTAAAGAAATAAGATGGGAGAAAGGTGATTCTGACACAAATCGTGATGAATAGCTCCCCATCCCATAAATTAGCACTAGATTAGGAAGCAACCTGGGAAAAGTGACTTGCCTGCATTAGACATGGTGACTTTTTGCCCATCCCTCGTAAATCCTTATGACAGTCTTTACCTTATTGAAATTCGATCCAGCCGAGAAAGAGAGTCACACGAGGAGTTTCTGTCTCTCCTTCTATTTCCTTCCTCTATTCGCCTTCAATTTAAACAAGTCTAGTGAAGGGGAAAGGCGACAGACTGAGGAAGAGGACGATAGCAGGTCGTCGCATTGAACATGATACACACAAGATACTTTCGAAAGGCCAACCGAATAAATGAACCACAGCTTAGGGACAAATAAATTTGAATCAAATATTAACCTTTTTCTGCAGTACTTTTGAGGAAGAGCTCACTCGGTTTTCTTGGGTGCTAAATGGCCTAGCCACAACGTCAATTGATGGCAAGAGACAAAGTTACACCAACTGCTGTCGGTTCTATTTTGTCTTAATTTATTCTCCCCAAATAAGAAGCATATATAGCACATAAAATGAGTACACATATATATTTAGTGTGAGTGTGAGTATGTACATGCACCATAAATTACTTTAACACACAAGTACACAGTCAGTCTCGAGCGAAACACAACAATTTCATTAAAATTGGATAACTCTGTAAATACTACTGTAAAGTAATTGGACGTAAAAAAGTGAACTCCTATGTTAACTTCATAAACAAGTCAAATTGGCACACGATAAGACAAAAAGGGACCAAATTCGTTTCTAATATGAAAACAAGTTGGCAGCATTACACACAGTGATAGCAATAAACTAACATACTTTTCAAGAAGGATATACGTTGAGAGAGTGAATGCAGTTCCATGCCTCTGCCATACCAGCAGCAGGACTAGCTCCTTGTTCCTCCATCTCTAACTGTCTACTATTTCTTCTTATGCTTATCCCTTCCTCGTAGCTTCCACAGTCTCATTTTGTCCTTCCAAATGCAATAATTTTTTTAGACAATTGACTTTGAATCCTCTACGGGAATTTATGTCTCTGTATCTCGTTTCATTACATTGGATTTTCATTACGAAATTGAGTTGCATCAATAAATTACTCACGAATTGTAATGCAGCAGCAGAAACAACGAATCCAAGCTTTTAGAATAATTTGATACAATTTAAGTTCAACGATAAATTCATCTTCTCGATCGTACATCAGTCTCTCCATCAATATACAACTTTATTAATTAAATTTTAAAATAAGTGTAACCCACTATATAAATCAAGGCACACTTGTAAATTATAACGAAAAGAAACTGGTGCAATAAAATCGATGTTTAATTTTCCACGGACGGGACACCAGTTTATGTTCTCTAAAGTTATATTTGCAGTGAAAAAACGAAATCAAATATATTCACTTGAGATGCAATTGCTCCTACAACACAGAGAGAGACTGTGAAAGAGAAAGTAAAAAATATGAGTAAAAGTTGAAAGTTCAATGCATTGTAGTTCATTACGAAACACTTGGTAAACTTAGAACAACCTAATTACATAACCAAGTTGAATTACAATACCAAATAACTCGCAAAAGTTTTCCAATAACATCTTCCAAAAAAAAGAGATCTTGGGCAACCGGGTTTTTTCCCTGCTTGCTTTTGCTTTTTTGTTCATATCGTATTTTTGTGAATAAAACTTACTACCTGCTGCGGTTCAAAGAACAAATACATTCTCAAAGGCAAAAGCTATTTTTATTCTATCCTGTGTGTAGTAGATGCAAAGTACGAATGAGTGAATAAAAAAGTCAAATTCTTAGGATTTCTTTTTGTACAAATAAAAGTCAGCACCATTTGTGACTCTTTTTTCTTTCGTAGACCTTCTTCTTACTTCAAATGATTTCTGTGTGCATCTCTCCGCCGACACACACACACACACATGGAGCTCTAAACTTTCTACTTCTGCAGTAAAAAGTTTTCTTTTTATCCAGGTAATAGTCCCACACAAAAATGTATGTGTGTGAGCAGTGGTGTACATACATACATGTATATATATATATTTAAGCTACATCTCCCCGCTTTGGCTTCTCTGGGCTTTCTGTGGAGCCGAGTAAGATTTTCATTATGGATTCAACTCAATAAGGGAGTTTGATTGAATTCAAAGAAGAGAGAGTGTGTGTATGTGTGTAGTGAAAGCAGTTATTGTACTTCTACAGAGAATTCTAGTGGAATGTATGTGTAGTGTGTTATGAAAGCTTTCTTATTATTATTATTATATGAAATGGATGGATGATTGAATATGACGCCAGACACTTTGTACACTTCTCTGTATCGGGGCTTTATTATTATCCTACACGCGGTATATGACACGACGGAATGAATAAACGGGTATTGTGTGTGTGCTTATACGAGTTCCTTGGTGAATATGTACTTGGCAGACTAAGTGTTTTTATATTTCTCTAGAAAGCAAGCCATTGGAATTGGAAACATAACTAATGGAGAAAGTAAGAGAAAGGAAAGTTTGAGGATTTGAAGGGTTCTTGAAAACCTCCGTGGTAGCAAAATAAGAACTTGAATAACCAACCATGAATGACATTCGCTAGTGTATAGACTGACTTCACATCTAGTTGGATATATAGATGCAGCAGCCGCTACCGCGACCACCACTGCCACCAGTTCGTGATATTGCCATCAGCATCCTTAGTTACTCTTTCGAGAATATCCACACACTAAGATATCCAATATAGAAAGAAGAGTGATTCCCTGAGAATGTATAACTTTATGGAGTGTAGCTTTTTTATCCATTTACTCCGTGAAGTAGTAGGTGTTTCATATCTAAAGAATAGAAATTGTAGGTGGACGAGGGGATTTTTAGGAGAAAAGTTCAACTTTACGCCGTTCCCTTTGGCAGCTCCCACCTTAAGTTACTACCTCATATATGCCCCACTTGACTTATATTATGTACCCTACATTACTTACATTACATTAAATTTTTGTCGTTTGAAAATCCAGGGTGGATCGGGATTCGGGGAAAGTTTGAAAGTGACAATGTGATATCGGAGAGAAAGCAGGTATGATCACCCACCCTGAATCTTTTCAATACTAGAAAGTGGAATCACACAAAAGGAAGAAACAAAGAATAGAGAAAGTTGTTCAAAAGTCTCGTATATTTCAGAAGTATTCATTCCGGAAAAGGAAAAGTGAGAATAAAACAGGTCGGTCTTATTATAAGAATGAAAGTGTAAGAGGGAGAAAGGTCGGACCGCTCGTTCGTCATAAAGTAATGGGCCCTTCCTTCATTACTGCCAAAAGAAGTAGGAAAGACAAGGTCTTTACTTGGAATTTACCGAAGCCGTCATAAACTTTGAGTTATTCTGAGAGCCTTACAATTCACAATGATGACCTGTGTGTATTACGTACCAAGAAACCTTGCCTCTCCTTCTGAACTCTCTCTCCCTCCTTGACTCTTCAATATTATTGAAACTAAAACTTCCAAGTCATTAAAATATCTCACTTTCCTATTTCCACCATATTGAGGGGAAAACTAAAGGACACGCAGCGAAAGTCAATCAGAGCAAGTGAATGATACTACTTCCAGAAAAGGACATATGATTATCTTATGCATTGCCATCACGGGTATTACATCTTCTTGAATTATTAGAAGTGAGCGAATTCCGATTTCAGAGTTGACTAGTAATGTCCTAAGATATCGCCAAAGTTTAGCTTAGGAAAGAAATCATTTCCATTCGTATAGTCGAAGTATATATTCGTGAATGGAGTCTATGTAGAAGGAAAGAAGTATAGAGCTTCCTATCCGGTCTAGTGGACATATTTGTCTTGAAATGTTGCACATATTTCATTCAACTTGCACAACCCAAGCACAAAGCACTAAATGGGCATAAAGAAATCTGTAAGCTTGTAAAGCTTTAGAAGCTACAGTCAGTAAATTGCTTTCCCCATTTCAACTTACTACTCAATCGCCTTAGTCTTCAATTGACAAATGAGGATATTCTGAAGACAAAATGTATTGCTTTTCTCCAACTACATTCGCCTAATTGTCGGAACTAGCCTTGTCGGATTTTTCAATACACTCTCTGCTACGTATCACGAATCTTCATCTTTAACGGCAATTCTTCAAAGAGCACTTATAGGTTAATATTCTTATTTCTTAATATGCATCGGAAATCTCAAAAATTCATCTTAATAGTTTTTTGAGACATGCACTAAAAACGGAAACTCGTGCTTTCTAACTAATCCTGTCTTACATGCATTAGTCACTTCTAATAAAATATTTTGATTAGAGTGAGACTCTACGGCGAAATAATAAATCGAATCATTCCACAAACCACATGTTCTGACACGGATAAGCCTCTGCATTCAAAATTTTGCATGAATTCATCAATTTAAAAGCAAATCACGACGAAAGAAAGTGAGTGAAGGATTTTTGTCTTACTCTTTTATTCCCTGGAGTCAAACAAAATCAAAGAAACCCAATAAAACAAAAGGATTTGTTTTTTCATAAATAAAATCTGAAATCTGCCATAAAGTTTGAGAGAGTAAAGAGAGCACACAGAATTTGATTAGAAGAATGAAGAGATGTGGAGAAAGCGGAGAAAAGGATTTACACACAAACAGGAAGGAGACAGACACAGCAAAAATTCTCAATCTGTTCTCCTCCTTTCGTATCGAATTTGCTTCCACTCTCAGACTGACTATATATTGTATATATATATACCTATTTGAAAAAAAAAACGGAGATTCAGACTCTACATTACCTAAACCTAAGTATAAGCCTAAGTCTCCGCCGTCACTGCCACACGTATTCCCACTCCACACGTGTCTGTTCTTCCTTTCCTTATTTTTATTGTTGAGCTTTACTTCCAGGTCATAAACTGTATTTTGTCTATCACTTGCCTTAGTCATGAAGAATGGTACATGTCTAATCTTACACACTTTGATAGCTAAGGTAAATAAAAGTACTTTTTATCTCTCCTCTCAGCAAGAAAAGTGGTGGGGTAAAAGAAACCTTAAAGAAATATTTTAGAGAAAGGCTCCTCATACATATAAACACACACTGCTCCACGTTTCTTCTTCTTCATACATACGATATGTGTACAGTTTACTTTCTACTTTGACTAATATATGCGTGTGCAGTAAGTGTACATTTTATTCCCAAACTTTTCATTTCTTGGTAAACATAATAAAATCTGCTTTCAAATTACACCATCTCCCATAAAATTAGCCAAGTTCACTCGTTAAAATAAAATGAAAGTACATATGCACACACTGGGAAGACGTCTGAAAGTAAGTTAAGCATATATAAAGTAGATTCATGTACATAAATACATATAGTTCACGTTACAAAGAGTAAGCAAGTGACCTGCGGCAAATATTTCCGGACTTCAGAGAGCCAAACTCACATTCATATTAATTCTATTAGGGATTGAAACTAATTGGGATCCACTTTGCTTTCATCTTCTTAATGATGAGAAGTAAGTATGGAAAGACAGCATGAACTTTCATTGGTAAACGAATATCTCTTTCGTGGAATGGTATAGCTAAAGAATACTATATATACTTTAATGGCAGTTTTCTTAAAGTAATGAGGGCTTTGCTAGTTATACGCAATTCGCTTTCTCTCTCCCTTCTTCTGGTTGATTTGATAGTAGGTTGTGTGTGTATGTTCTTTTTATAGGATTTTAGTAAGAGGTTTTGCTCTCTCTCCTCTCTCTCAACTGCCCGTGGTGATTGTAGTAAGAGTAAATGATAAGTATCAGACTCTCTCTTGGATTCTGTGAGACTCATTACGTCAATTTTTCATTCATAAGGAATTCGTCGAAAGTAGTAAGCATCGTAGTTGAACAAGGAACATGATAGTTGTAACAGGAGGAGGGAAAGGGCAGCAGCTCAGCTTTAGAACTCTGACTGAGAAGCAATAGCATTTGGTAGTAAGGAGCGATCATCTTCAACTTTCTTCAGAGTTTTTGGCAATGATGATAATAACCATAATAATAATGATTATGAGAGTAAAGACGGAGACAAGGGTTAAAAGAGTAAGGAAATATGGAGAAGAAGTACAGAGAGGGAACCGCACACACTACTATATACGCAAGGAAAGCTCTATATATTCAATCTCACAGTAAGTAACAAAAGTTACTACTCTCATCCTACACACACAGCTACCTATAACAAAGTTAACCACTCTTCTACTATTTGCTTCCGTGCTTCTTCCAACTTGTCTTGTGCTATTACAATATTGGGTTATTATCCTACACACTACCACATCATCCCACCACCCAAGCAACTCTCTCTCTTACCATTCCCTTCATCATTATTCTTTTGTCCGAATTCCTCTCTGCATAACTCTCTCCTCACAGTAGCACCAGAAGCAGCAGCAGTCTAAACTGTAGGAGAAAATGCTCTCGTCTTTTCATTCTTTGATATTCTTAACGACTTCTTAGGTATAGCTCCTCTAATAGGCTCTTCCACTCAACTTTCTGAATTAAGATAGCTCCTCAAATACCGACGACAACGACGACGACGATGATGATGATATTTTTACTGTTGAGTTTTGGTGGAAGCCTCTGCCGATTCTTCTTCTACACAAGCTCGATCTCACTACTTGCTATATGACTATTCTGTGTGTCATTGGTGAAGGTACACGAACAATTTACAAAGAACATTCTGCTTACTACAACTTATCTTGACTCAAAAACTGATTCAAAAATGATATTATTCGTTTCTGCATTTAGTGGCTTGCTTTTGTGTTTCACACGATTATAGAAACTCTTTTATGTTAAAGTTTGTTGAAAACGAAGTCGCTTAAAATAATGCTGAGACGTGAGAAAGACTTTCAACCCAGGAATTGCTGACAACGCTGTTATATTTGCCATTGAGGAACTCGAACTTCTCCTAATAAAGGCAATCGGAAGACGTTTTAGAATTGTGCGTCCCTATGTTTGGGAAATGTAAGATTGTTCCGAAGGAAAAGTAATAATATTAAGGAATTGTTAAAATAGTCTCTCTTGTCTAGTTGTTTACATTAACATGGCATTTCCCCATATATTCCCCGTTCTAAAAGGAGAAGTCACTTAAATTGTTAGTGCGAAATGACACTTTGAAACTCTCCTTCCTGCATTACTCCGATTACTCTAACTGTATTCGCATCTATTAAATAAATGTGGATTATTATGAAGATGAAGATTACTCTGGCAATGAAGTTGATGAGATGACTTCCCATTTCATTCCTTTTTGACTGTAAACGAGGCTCTCCTCTTCCATTTCGTAAATAATACAACTGAAACAACCCTCACGCAAAAAATTGAAACTCTTCCACTTCTTCTTTTACTCTCTCTCTTCTCTCTCTGGTTATTTAAACCAGCACAAACTGGAGAACAAATGAACTCTAAATACACGGATGACAGACGTACAGAGATGGAGAGAAAAGGAAAACTTTGTGTGTGGAATTGTAGAGTAATTTTTGTGTACATTTGTGTGCATGTGTATCTATACATGTATAAAATATACTGCTTTTACTTTGCTTAGAAATTCTTTGGTTGTTCAGTGAAGCTTCTGTTTTTCTATTTTTACAGCATTTCATCAACAGCAGTTATGGTTGAGTCGAGGTTACATTTCATAGGGACACAGACGTACAATCTGGCTTTTTGGAAGTGGTGGAATGAAAGGCAGATGTATCAACATAAAGCATGATGGTACACACTCAGAGAGAGATCGCAAGACACTCTGCGTTTGGTACTAGTAAGTTTGGTTGTTGGCTGCCAGAAGAAACAGGGGAAGGAAGAGAGTTCATATTTTTTTCGTTAAAAAAGTCACTTTTTCATTTTATTCAGTGAGTGAAGATGAGTAAAAAGCTGAGCAAGTCTGTTCATTCATTTCATTTGAGTTTATTTCCTTTTTCTTCTCTCTCGTTTAGTATTTTTCCATCTCCCTAACTGTCCCCTTATATGTAGAGTTTGTATACATTCCGATTTCACGATGAGGCCAAAAGAGAAAGATTCCTTGTATCAGCATTACCACCACTCCCTTCTTGTATATAAACTGAATGAGAAACTCTGTAGGGGAAAGAGAATACTATATGCCCAAATATCTTTCCTTACTTTCCTTCCTTCTGCTTCGTCTTACTAATCTCCACTTTAATTCAATTGAAAAATTTACATTTTATCATTGCTACGAAAGAGAGAAAGACAGAAAGAGAGAGGGAAAGAGGAATCTAATTCTACACGAGTAATATTATTATGCTTTATACACTCTAAGAGACTCTCTACTCTTGATGGTGTGGTCTCTTGACTCATGTGTTATATAAGTGTAGCCATGTAAGTTTATTAGACATACAGCATTAAAGGCTCGCCGTATGCTTTCTCATTTCTTTCCTTGAACTGGTGAAAGTACTGTGAAACAGACTGACTACTCAGGACTTTGAGAGTCTCTTCGTTTTATAAATCAAGAGCCATCGCTTCGCCCTTCCCTCACGTACAACCCATTTGTACCAGAAATACCAGAATACCGGGCAATGCTAACCCTTCCCATATACATACATACAAATGTATCTTATTCAACTTTGTTCGAAAGAAATTGCTCAAATGCTTCACATCATGTAAATACATATTTTTATATATAACATTCGATTTGACTTTCACATGCATACCTTACTCACCACGGGCTGTGATGTACCCAGGATTGATATCATTTGTATCAAAAACTACTTATAACTAACTATACATGCACATATATAATTATGAATAAGAGACGAAGCTGTACAGACGCTGTGTTCTTGTCGTACTATTCGATTTCTTAAATAATCTTGACGGGAAACGTCTCATTTGCATCATCATCCACTTAAGACTACTTACTCCGCAGAATTATTCTACCAACTGGCATGTAGTAGCATTGAATTCTCAAGTTTTAAGGAAATAATTGAATTTTCTAAGGAAGTTGAAGAGCAGAAAACAACTTTATTACACTTATTTGTGTCAAGTAGGTGGTTGTGTATATTGAGGACAAGTTTATAGTACCTAACTAAACTACTTTTCTACTTTCAATGTACTACGAAAACATAGTGAGAGACAAAATTGGCAGGAGTCTATTGGGAAAAACCTACCTAAGAAAACACGACAAGGTTTAGGTTTCGTATAAATCTAATTTATTTGGTAAGCATGATAGAGTTGGATGGTAAAAACAACACTAGCGGAAACTAGGAAAGAGCTACGAAAACTTTTTTCCCAATACAGATTGCTACAGTTGAGTGAATTCTGTAGTGTATATTATTCCACATTACAAAAAAAGTGTGGAATGATGTGATGATGAGAGTGCGAAAAAGTTTGTCTTTGGCAAACTTGATGCGGAAAATCCGCTTGGGTTGGATCCAATCTGGGTTAAAATATATACTTTCTTCTCATCAAGGAAAGTTGAGGAAGATTACCTTTTTAAAAAAACTAACTTAGCACATAGACACAGTGTGTTCATTCGTTAACAAGAAATTCCAAGAAGTCACTACCATGCATACATAATAATAAGATTCTTATGAGTCAGCATAACTATGA
>Ga0194135_10001631_pt1 | contig 13447 bp, 8 predicted proteins | sample LitLau_LLRF_2013_FD_134024 | JGI IMG/M metagenome (GOLD analysis project Ga0194135, IMG submission 134024) | Freshwater sediment microbial communities in response to fracking from North America - Little Laurel Run_MetaG_LLRF_2013 (version 2) | ecosystem: Environmental > Aquatic > Freshwater >...
GAATAAATGTATGTATCTGAAATGTAGTGAGAGGTAGGAGAGTTTGAGTTGGACAGAGTAATCCTTAGGATTTAGTTTGAAGCACATTCTTCCGAAGAATCAGGTCAAAGGATAAACTATAGGAACTTTAAGTGCCTAAAAGGCCCGTATTATACAAATACATATCCTTCTCTGTCTGGCAAATCATAGACAAGTAGAATTCATGACGATCTCATTGTTGGCAGCGTTGATAGCTCGTTGAGCTCTGACGCCCTCTGCCAAGGTTATGCTCAAAAAGAGTACGCATGAAACTATTCGATATAACTTGATGATACTTTTCTCTAGATAGTTTGCAAAGTTTTGATTACCAGGAGATCTTTTTGAAGTAGATTGTGTGACCAGGTCACGCGAGAGTTTTATCAGGAAAGGTAATCTATGTGGAAGGGAAGCAAACAAATACCCGAGAGATGAACTTTGTCATTCAGTGAATTGAATGTGGTTGAAGAGTTTGGAAACTCCCGATTCTGATAGCTATATTGCTGCTTAAACAATGATCATGAAATGAATCAAAGTGGATTGATTTGTGTGTGTGGATTTAATTTCAGCTGGAGAATCTATGGACAGTCAAGAGAGCTTTGAGTCGGACAAGAATCCTTCCATTGGAAGCCGTGATAGTAACGAAGCCTTAGAAGACGACTCGGATGACTCAGGATCCCCTCCAACTGGAATGTGCAAAGGGTCTCATCCCAGCAGTCCCCACGTGCCAAACGGAAATGTCACTCCTATTCTCGTAAGTTTCTCCAGCTTTGTGACAGATTGTGTCTACGTTTCTTTAAGGTTATCACTGACAACTGTCTCAGATTTCGCATGAAGAATAATAATAATAATACAGAATAGGAAATCTGGAGATGCAACACATTTTGTACTTATGTGATTTTATTAACGAAGGCACCCAACGCGCGTATAGGAGCAGATAGGGTTTTATACTAAAAGATTTCATGCGAGAACAAACTGTACGTGTATATACACTTTACTATGGATCACGTATAACTTCTCATTCATTCAGTTCAACTTATTCAGAGTGTATATACAGAGAACTTTCAGACGCAGATGGTTCGTTTTTCGTACACCTCACGTAAATAGAAGACAAAAGAAAACGGGTGGTGGTTGTATTTGAGTTCTCGTATGTGTGGAGTATCCAATAAATTCTGCTTTCTCTCTGTGGGGCTTTCTGCTTGAGCAGATGGGAAATAAAAAGATGTTGACGAGACTCAAGTTATTATATATCATTGTAATAACAAACAAGCAAAAGTCAAGGAGAGATTTATCGTGTAAACAGGAGTTGTGTACGTGCTGAATAGGTATTCATTTTATAAAAGTGTTTCTCATGTTACCCCTCGTAGGAGCATAGTAATTGCATAGCAGAGAGAGCATAAGACAAAGCAAAGTAAGACAAACGCGCATCTCCAGAGTAAGAAATTCATGCAAGCTAAGCCTGGAAGCATAAGGAAGTAGAAATAAGAGAAATGGAAATGAGAAGTTCTTCTCAGGAGGAATTCCGGCAATGGAGAAAATAAAGAAATATAAGGAATAAAGCAAGGGAAGTTTATGAAAGTGAAAGGTAGCGCTTTCACTTCCTCATACAACTTCGCTCCTTCTTCTATTATTATTGCTTTCATACTGAGAACTTATTCTTAAATCCTTCCTGTACGTCTTAATACATCGCTTGAGGGTGAGTGTGTGTGTGTATATAATATATATATACACACACACACAATATATATACGTATACTGCATGCGCGTATATATAGCTTAAGCGGTGTAATGAAGACATAGTGCGTAGTCTTTTCATAATGAAGCTACTTCTCAGGCAACACACGAACCGACACATAAATTTTGTGGAGTAAAATTAGACCTTTCTCCATCTTCGCAGATAAATATTTCACCCGAAGGACACCAACGGGAAATGCGCTTCTTTGACTTAATTTATTAACGGGAAAGCGTTTTACATGTATTTTTCGGAATGAAATACGCGAGTTTTTCATAGCACAAAGCCTGCTCGTATCTTGTTTCATCTGTCATGTGTCTTTTGTTTTTAAGAAGTGGGTCGCTAGATATTAAGATTTTAAGGAGGAGGGAAAGAACAGAGAGAAGTCTAAATGAAAGACAACTGGTATTATTATGTATGCCCCATCACTTCAACTCATTCTTTTTAATAAGAGAGAGAAAGAGATTTCGAGTCAGTTTCACGCGTCATATAAAATATAATTAATGCAGTGGAGTCATTTGTAACAGTACGAGTAGAATGTTGAAGGATGTTGTTGAAGGGTTGAAGGAAGTATAAGGCTTTATTGAGATTCATCCAACTGCTTTGAACAAAACTCTCTCCAATTCATTATTATTATTGAAGTGAGAATTGAAAGCGATAATGTATGAATTGATAGAGAGTGAAAGGAAGGAGGAAAGAGATCAGTTGTCAGTTATTTGCAGAAGGATTACTTCAACCGGCTTTTATTCTTTTTAGTCTTCTGTTCAAACTTTTAAACGACTTCTCTGAAAGTTCGGAGAATGGGAATAGGAAACATTAGATTAGGTGGTCGTTGGTTTTAAAGACTTTCGTCATATTCAGTAGTGTCAGAATGAGGACCCCTGTGAAATGGGTTAGACTCCAGGAGGATTATATTATTGGAGGGAAAGTTATTAGAGGACCGAATCTCAAAATTGGATTTCCTTTTGGTCCCAAAGAAGAAGTCTGAAGAAGAGTCTACGGTGAAGTACAAAAGAAGAGTTGACGAAGAGTTTTGCTAGAGAAAGTCTTGGGTGAAAATGTAACTCAGCAGGAAGGCAATTAGTTCGTTCGTCGTATGACTGTCGTTGGACGAAGACGGAGAGAGTAGACTTGTTAGAAGACAATTAATTAGAAGCTTGTTGGTTAAAATGAGCGAGGTTTTGTGTGTGAGAAGTGAGCACAAGTGATCAATTGGCTTCGTTGTCAGCTTCATTCCTATTAACTTAATGAGTAGTACACGTCTGACACTGAAGTCTGGGACCTCAAAAGGAACCTTACATAATATACATAGGTAGTAGGAGGTTCACTGAAGATATTGATCTTCCTTTAGGGATTCTCACGTAGAAGGAAGGCATATGGTGGTGGTATTAATTTCATCTTGGGATTCTCATATCAGAATTCATGCAACTATTAAGTAATATACATGTGGGAGATGCAATGAAGGGAACTTGACATTCTCTAACCTAATCAACTCTCATCTATGGATCATATCAAGGCATTTTCATGATAGAATTGAATTGAGGGATTAAGTGAGTGCAATTTGTAAATTGCGGTTGATCTCTTTCTCAGTTCCCAGAGTGTTATTAAAGTAGGTCAAACCTTTTAAGAATGATATGGAGCAGAAGAATTGATGGATGAGATTTGAGCGTCCTTCCTGCCCGAGAGTAGCTGGGATAGCTAAATCATGTTCGAGGAAATTACACTCCGTTTCCTGTTACGAATTCCGATTTTTATTTTCCATTCTGCTTGATAGAGATTTTTCTCCTTTACGACGTAACACATAACCAAGTGATGGAAATCGACGGCCATCGATATCCTCAAATCTGTGGGAATGATTGCAGGCTATATAAAAATGCAATACGAGATAAAGTGTCAATAGCACGGATGGTTTATTATCGTATTTCTTTAATAGTGGTGTCGTATTTTCGTTTTTTATATTTGTGGTCTGGTGTCATATCTGCAAAAGGCAATGTAGTGTGGTTAATGGAAATAGTAGATAGATAGGCGTCTGTTGGATTTATGTGAATTGCAAGTCATGTCGTCAACTAGTGACTTGGAGTTTTACGACTTCACCCAACGTGTGATGATGAACACCTCACACAACAACATTTACCGATTGGGGATTTTCCGAAACGATAAAGTGCAACTGGAAGCCATGAAGTAATTCGAGACTGAATGAATTCTGGTGTGATGTCGTCGTAACATGAAGTTGGTTGACGAATGTGAACTACAATTCGGGAAATGGACACGCAGTGTACGAGTTTTATAATGAACTTGAGGTTATCAGTCTTTGTATCTGTTTGACATGCAGCGAGTTTGTAGACTCTCGTGGGAACTAGGAATCTATAACCCAAGTGGGTGAATTATTAAATTGCTTGTTCATGTCTTAACTCTCGTGGCATATGGCAAGAACAATTGAACAAGTGTTGTATGTCTGTGTGAATTATTACAACGAACACGGAGCGAGCTTTGAAGAAAATCCGTTCCATTTTGTGTGACACACGGAAGTGGGACTGTCTTGGATGTAAATTTGACACATTATACGATTCTGCTAATGCTGCCCGTACTTTCCTCTTCGAAGTGAATGAGATGGAGAGGTGATTATCGCATACTTAAAATAGAGTGTAGATATTAAGTACCATAAAACCCATAAAAAGAAAATCCCATCTTACTACGGTAATTTGCCCATTTACGTCACATTAAACTTGATACTTTCCGTCTCCTCTTTTGTCATGTTCAATGCAAAGTGTACGCAAAGTAATGGTTGATAAATTGACTTAAGGATGAAGTTGGAAGTAGTCGTGTACTGCCATTTCCTCAGTTAACATACAAGGATAATAATAATTCCCGGGATTGCTTTTACATCAAATATTTAACTGTGAATTTGCATTAACGAGGATATCATGCGACGTCTAAAGTCATTATCATTGCGGTGGTTGGGGAAGGTTAGGAATGTGTGCGAAATTCTCAAAAATTATAGGGACAATTTGGTTAAGTGTTTTCTAATGTTTTTATGCCTTTTATGTTTGCTCACAGGTGGAAGACCATGACTCATCCGAAGATGCTGTCAAAATGAGAACTGCAAGGTAAGACGAAGCAATTACTTTAATCTTTGATACAGTTAAGGCTGAAAATAACCATTAGCTCCCATTTTATAGGGTTCATATACGTATTCAATAAATTGGGTATTCAATTATTCTAACAGTATGTGCTTGATTAAATTATACTTGACCTTTTAAAGGCTTAAAACACAGAAGCGACAAAGATAGAGTCAGGAAGAGAATATGATATTAACGTGAATTGCATTACTAAATGTTAATAGGCAATATCCGTGTGGGTTGGACGGATGAACGTAAATAAATATGGTTAGCAATTCCATCAAAAAGTTATTAATGGACATGAAGCAGAGTTAAAAGTAGTTTATTTCAAGGGCAGGATATAATAATTGAAAATGATAATAATAGCACTTTGAAATCGAATATTAAACGCACCATCTCTCTCTCTCTCTAAGACCAGAAGTTGGAAGTAGTGTTTTAACTGTAAGGAGAGATTAAGTTTATGAAGAGATCACGAGCGTATTTTTAATAGTTTCTGGAATTACGGAACAAATGGATGATAAAAACAGGATTATCTCTCGCGATGATTTACAACTAATATTATGTTGTTCTCTGTTAGAACTTATCAACAGGTATTTAACATTTAACTGTGAAAATTCCCTTCAACTTGGATTATTAAATGAGTTAAAGATAATCTTTGTATTGTGAGTGTGCGAGTGTATCAATTGAAGGAAGTTTGTTACGAAGGACTCTTCAATAAAATGATTACTTGAACGCATCCACAGTTCCAAGTTCAACTCTTAAGACTATTACAGCACCGATGAGTGCCATAAAACGATAAAATTACAGCAAATCCTACTAACCTCCTCCTGCTGGTACAAATGTCTATCAGTGGTGCAATCGATCTGCCAGCAGAAGAATTAAACAATAAAAAATAAACCCCCATTTCCTATCACATCTTGTGTGTTCATCTCAAAGGTGTTATCTTTTGTTCTTAATAATCTTAATGGATGTTTTTGAACCTACGTGTATATACAAAGCACACACTTCGTGTGTGTGTAATAGGTCATTAACTATATCCATCTCTCTCACATTGAAGAAGAAGATGAAAGAAGATGAAGGAAGGGCGTATACATAACAATATGAATATCAAAGGAGACTGCATATAATATAGATATTGTTATATTTTTATACATATTGCCAAATACAAAACTGCATTTGAAGAATTCATCTGAACTCTGATTATTATTGTGCAAGAATTTCGCATCCCTTGGTTAGCATTGCTTTTTACGTTATATACAGGATCGTGTGGTTAGAAGAACTATTAAAGATAGAAGAACCATTATCCTAATAATATTATGTGTAAGGAGAGTGTGCACATCGTCTTCGGTATACCTTGAGCCTTGTTGTGTAGTAGGCCTTCATTCTTGTACCACTTTAGAGAGAGACACTTATTATTATTATTCTTACACAGCGATAGCGTATAGATATATTGCGAATTCCTTCCAAGTGAACCTTCTCTCTCTCTCTCTTATGTGCAGTAAAATATAATTCTATTTATGGGAGTTAAGAATCCACCTGCTGCTGCTGCTTCGCTTAAGCTGAATAAGCAACTGTTGAATAGGACGAAAGGATTGCATATGCATTGGAATTGGAAAGAGAGACAGAATCAGAGACTGAGTTGTTAGTTGGAGTGTGTGAGTCAAAAGATCTTGTTTTTACTGCTCGATCTCATCTGAAAGAGACTTACAAAAGTTACATTAACTCAAAAGTAGGGTAAGGCCAGACTGAGTTGTAATTCAAGTGGAATTCATTCATTTACTTGTTTTTTAGTTGAAGTGCACTATTAATGAGAAAAAGGTGTGTGTACTGTGTATGCACGTAAGTTGTGAGCAAGTGTAAGATTCGCTCCAGAGAACTTCTTGGCTGGCGATTGAGCTTTAAAATTACCTGAGAGTTGTTATCACCATCTCATGTACTTCTTAATAATAGACATATAAGCAAGCAGAGAAGTATTACGTGGTGTTGACCATTTATGGTGTTTTTCTTCGGTGTTCGCACATTACACACACACACACTCCTTGCTTAGAGTCTATTAGTCTATATTATGAGTGTGGGTAGTCAGGAGTTGTATAGTCAGTGATCTACATTTTGCAAAAGTAACCAGAGCTTTTATTAGAGACACACAAAAAGTAGATGAGACTTTAATGGGAATACCAAGCCAAGGTTTCGTTGAGAGTGGATCGTGTTTTCTTTGTGCAGAGGTGGTGGTCAAGTTTGGAAGTGGCTTGAAAAGACTTTGAGAATTCGCAGTTTTGATAGTTTTAAATGAACCGTTTTTTTAAGATATTCAATTCAATTAAAAGTTACTTAGCTTTATATTGAAAGTTTTAGTTAAAAGTGACTAGGAACGAAAGTCTCGTGGACTGTGAAGGACATTCTGTGGGAGCAAATAGAATGTCAAGTATGTGAACCTGTATAATATACATGTGAATAACGCAGTGACAGTTGTGTATCATTTTTTAATTGATCAAGGTACGAATTTGTGTTGCGTGTGTGGGGTTGATTGAAAGATGAAAGTAATATTCCATGTAATCTTTAGTAGAGATAAGGCTTTGGTGATAATCTTCTTTTGCTGTACGGGTGGAGATTTACATTTGCCGTGAAACTGATTTTGTGTAGGAAAGGACGAGATGGGAGTCCGATTGATTTAGTGTTGAGGTTAAAAAAGAAAAAATAGAGAAGAGAGATGCTGGTGGCAGTTTATTGGTAGTTGCCAGTTGCATTATATAAAAAATAGCAGGCAATAAAAATCGTCTGTGTGTGTTTCCTTGTGGTTTGAAATGGTCTTCGGAGCTCTCATGATTTCTCCATAAGATAGCATATAAGTATTGTATGAGTATACGGGTAAGTGTATTTTTATGGAGTGTCAGTACAATTGGAAGAATGGAAACTAATCTCTCTTGAAGTTCCATCTCAATGGTTTCTGTTTCTAGTTCTCTGCTGATAGTTATTATTCTCTAGTATTTCTAGTAGTTCTATCTTATTGAATGTCTTGCTCCGAACCACAAGGAGCCATACTGAACCTTTTTGTTGTAGTAAATCACAAAGGAAATAATGGAAGGAATAAATCTCTATTATATTTAGGCATCAATGTCCTCCGACAATTGATTTGTTTCTTGTGATATTGAGATGGAGAATAGGAGGAGGAATCTCCGGAAGACCAGATTTCGGTTGCGTAAAATTGAGATTTATTATTTAGGAAGGTAGTACAATAAATGGAAAGAGGTGTCTTGATTTTAAGTGCTGTACAAAATGTTGCTCAGTACTACACCGGGTGTGAAATACTTGTGGATTTTGATAAACTACACAATGTAGATACTAACACAACCAAGATGTTACAATTTACATTGGTTTGATGAAATTGTGCATATGATTGTGATTATGTATTTGATGATAATTTTGTGTATTTTTAAATTCTAGTCCAACGCAAAGCAACAACATTCCACTGATGAGAATTGTGCAATCTGTGAAGCATACGAAGAGGCGTGGATCAAAAGTCACCAAGGAAGGTTGGATGGTCCATTGTACGAATAAGGAATCGTCGGTAAGAAATAATCTCGTCTTGTCTTTGTGTATATGCATTTTTATATTTAACTTAAAGACACGACTTGCTCCGTGGTAATCAAATCACTAGCAACACTTGAACTGAACATTTCCTGGAGATTCTTTTCTTTCGTCCTGGTGGAGAAAAATCCAACTTTTTTCTAACTCGCGTCTTGTTTCTAATTTTTATTTCCAACTCTAATTATTATGGAAGAGTAACGCGAGTAATTTTCCTAAATCGAAGAAGTTTTAAGTGTTCCAAGAGAAGTTTCAATAATTACGACAAATTGCCTTTTATGAAAGAACTTTTTTGTTACAAAGCAAAAAAGGAAGTAAGCTTTGAGGCATAAACGGAAGTCTTCATCTCTCTCTCTCTCTATCTTTTTAGAAGTTTTTGTTGATTAAAGTTCAAATTTTGTTTTAAATTTACTTAAACCTTTCTTTGGCAAAGTCTCGTGTACTTTTTTTGTTTAACATTCATGTAATTAATATTAATAGCAAGTCAGTACAAATTGCACCTCGTGTTTCTCGATCAAATCTCTGCTGGTTGTGTTATTAATTGTCTTTGAAGTTAAATTTCCGCAGAAGGAAGGATCTGCGAGGGGAAATGTGTATTTAGTATTTTTATCTCATGTCTTAATTTAAAAGAATACGATAACACCAGAAAACACTTTGCTAATGTATTTCTTGTTAAGATACATTATATGAATACGTTAAGACAAATATGATATAAACAAATTAATGTGAGCGTAATAATGATCATTAGCTAATTGAAATGAAGTCCACTGCCCATAACAATGAGAAATGAGTAGTTTGAATTAATAATAAAAATTAAGTTGCGTTTATCACAACAGGATTGAGTCAGAGTCACGTAGAATATTAATGAACACACATGCACAGGCGTATTTCAGCAGAGAGCAAATATATAAATCATTCGTTCATCAATTTCTGATAATGTAAGGTCGGTAGTGTAGTTGAGATCCATGCAAATCGTTAGTTAAGTGTTTTTCATTGCATGTTAATTGGTGAAGCAGAAAAATTGTAGCACAATGGAACTTGATGAACGCGTCTTTTGGCTTTATCTCAATCTCAAGTGCATACACTTGTTAGGCATCTAGGCCTCTGCAGATTTGAGATCTCTGTTCATATTATTATTAGCATGGCTCACTTGTTCTTGTTCTACATGTTAGCACACATTATTATTGTAAGTTGTTAGTTGCACAAATGCAGTTGAAACTGCCAACAAAACATTCTTCTTAGTTCATATTTTATTGTTAAAGTATAAAGTGCTGAGGGTTTTTTTGTCTTTGTTTTCTGGCAAACCTATAGACATTACGTTAAATGTTTATGAGTAAATGTTGTTAATTCTCGAAGAGTATTTTTGCCTTTAAATTTTAGTTCTTGACTTTTATTGCACTGCTAACGAGGTGGTAGCATGTGCATAAGTGGCTAAGAAGTTAAATGTGTTGCACATGTGTTTATTTTGTAATAAATGTTACACAGTTTAGACACTAAATAATAAGTGTGGGAGCTTGTTAAGTAAGTAGAAAATCTTTTCTTGAGGCAATTGATTGGAAATTGGAATATTATACTTTTGGTTGAAAACGAGAGAAAAGTTGCAAGCTAATTTTGAAAGTAAGCAAGAAGCGAAAATATAACCAATACTGTAGTATATAGCACTTACAGATTTCCAGGCTGTATTATTTTAGGGTTGTATTCAGAGAGCATTTGTGTTTTGTTCAGAAGAAGGATTGACTATTATGTAATTGAGAGTGAGACTTCAGTACTACGTGTTTCTGTTCTCATGAGTTCCAATTTCCAATAAATTGGAGTTGACTACATCCGACTGTGAGTTTATACACTGCTCCTTGCACTACTGACTCACATAATAATAGACATCTCCGTGTTACTATCACAAACTATATATATGTGTGCTTTCTGTTTTTGGATTCGTTTTCTGGGAAAAGACATATTGGTTTCCACTCCATTCCATTTTTTACTCACGACTCTATTTCACTCTCATCGTAATCGACCTTTTACATGTTACGTGCTACATCTAACAATCTAACAACTTGACTCGTCGTCGAAATGATGATCGTTACAAAAGTAGTTGACAGCTTTTTCGAAACTAGAGTGAAATGGAGTGTAGCGATTGCGGTGTACAGTTGAAGACATGTGTCTGATTTTTTCTTTTGATGTTTTACAGAGAAAGCGACACTACTGGAGGTTGGACGCGAATGCCCTGACTTTATTTCAGAGTGAAAGTACCTCGAAGTATTATAAGGAGATTCCATTATCAGAAATCCTATCTGTGGAGACAGCCAAGTCACCCATCGGAGGAGGTAAGGAAAAAAAGTCACGAAGACTCTATCGCATCTAAATCCTTCTTCTCTGATCAACCATAAGCCATCAAAGTATTGGATTTCATGTACAGACGAGTACTTGTTCAGGAATACACGCGCATTACATAACATTATTATTGTACATATAGAGAGAGATCACGAGTTTAGATTGCAATGTTGAGTGTTAGTGTTCTGAAATTCAATAATGTTCTCTTGTATCTTTGATGGAATTATTTGGTCTTGAGTGGAGACGATACATGTGTATAGTTTGTGAAGGACTTCCACTTCAAGGAAATTGAATAGACCTTTTTGATAACCTTAAGTTGAAGCATTCTCATGCTAAGGAATAGGAAAGTGGAAACCGTAACCTTTTCCAAAGTAAATGGAATTTGGAATGTGAGTCTTATTTGTCGATGTTATTTCTCGAATTTCGAGAACAGGAAAAGAGAGAAGGAGGAAATGTTAAGTCGTTTGGTTCTTGGAGAAAAAAACGCATTTAGATTTGCATGAATAATAGTTAGAGAAGAAAAAGTAGTAGAGATGAAGGCAAGAAAGGGTCGGATGGAAATGATGAGGATTTAGATTTGGCTGGAGACCTTTTATGTAGATCATCATGATATCTTCCATGTTGATGTACAGCAGAAAAAACAGCTCACATGTATTTCACAATATCATCTTCCTTCAAAGTTTGAAATTCAAGACTCGTTTTTTAAAAATGCTTTTAACTTTTGAGCGTTGTTGTGCATGTTCTCGGCTAAAAAATTGCATACGTTTGCAAGAGAAATTTTATTGGGGTTTATTTCTGAGTGAGTGAATTGATATTGTAGAAAGTTTAGATAAGATGAACTTGCGTTTGACCAGAAGAACTGTATAATAATAAGAATATCATAGGAGGAATAGTTTTGTTGTTTGTTCCCGGAGGAATACTTCAACTTTTGTATTCTTGTGTACAAAGAGACTTAGGAATTCAGAGAAAATGGGTTTTTGTCTCGATCTATCATCATTATTAATCGTAGTAATAAAATAACCATAAGAATCTACGAGTCCCTCGATACAAACACTGTGACTTGTTTTATCAGATCTTGGTATGTAGTCCATGTATATTATTATAACGATCTACACGAGAATTGGAGTAAAGAACTTCTGGAAATGTTTCTGTGTCTGTACACAGACTTATGTGTTGTATAACTTTGGTATCAGGAATCAGGACAAACGGTTTATTATGCCGAAGAGAAATTCAATTAATTACTCTGGATAGCTTGGCAAATGAAACGTCAGCGTTGTATAACTCAGATGATATCGAGTTTCGTATAAAGCTTTTATTGTTGGAATTTCCAATTCGTTTTCTTCCTGACAATCTCTCGCGATAGACTTTGAATATAAAGGATTACTTTGAATTATTAGAGCTAGAGTTTAATAGTTTAGTTCGAGTGAGACCAGTTCAAGGAATTCTCCTTGCATAATAATAATAGCCAGTGTGTATAGTTTGAGTAGATTGGATAGATTCTAAGGAGTCTCTCATTCACACATGTTTTAACAATTTCCTTGAAGCTTGAAGAGTTAAAGTGTCTTACATTTTAGAACTTGTGATTTAAAGTGAACTTAAAATCTTTTCGTTCTCATTCCTTCGTTGTAGTACATATATTCATTTGTGTGTGAGGAATCCGGAATTCTTCGCAAAGTTTGAATAAAGTTGGCAAAGTAAGTTTACAAGAAGTAGAGAGAGAGAGAGAGAGATACTAGAATCGTTTTTACTATCTAAGATATCTTTCCCGAATCGTTGTGAAATCGTGACTGTAATCTAATGGACGAAATATTGTAGCATAGAATAAGATAAGCTGCTTGGTTATTCTCTCGTTTTAAATAACTAAGTGGACTGAAGGAGTAAAGACGACACGGGCCATGAAGCATGATGACTTCTGAGATCTTGGAGATCATAACAAGGGAGGCAGCGAGTGTAAGTTCGCATGGACTTATATTCTATATGTTTTTTGCAGAGACGATGCACTGCTTTGAAATCAGAACTGCGAATGTTGACTTTTATATCGGAGAAGACCCGCTGTTCGGACAGAAAGACCCGTCGAAGGTCACAATGCCTCCTCCAGAGTCCGGAATCGGAACTCATTTAGCAAAATCTTGGGAGACAGCGATTAGACAGGCTCTGATGCCCGTTACACCCCAAGGAAATAACAACATCCCTACCACTCGTAAGCCTCTCTCTTTATTTGTGAACACTTACACACGAGAGTGTGTGTGTGTCTCCTTTGCCCTTGTCTATACTACACACGAAATGAAACAATTTAATTCCAAAAGACCATTCAGACTGTGTTCGTGTACTTTGAAACTCAATTTGAGTGTACTGCCTTAATTGCATTGTCCACACTTTTTATTACGTATTTTCTGGAAACTTGTATGGAACTACATTCAAACTCTTCTCCAGAGTTTGGAAACGAAAAAATATGTAATTTGGATGTGAATGTCTTATGAGAGTTTGTCTATAAAAGCAATGTTAATTTGTACGTGCAGGAAAAGACGATGAGCGTGAAGATCGGATTACAGACATCAGCCAGCTGTACCAAATCTTCCCAGATGAAGTTCTAGGCTCTGGACAATTCGGAACTGTGTATGGAGGTCGGTTGCACTTTTTTAACTCATCAACTCTCTCACACTTGCCC
>Ga0194135_10001632_pt1 | contig 13445 bp, 4 predicted proteins | sample LitLau_LLRF_2013_FD_134024 | JGI IMG/M metagenome (GOLD analysis project Ga0194135, IMG submission 134024) | Freshwater sediment microbial communities in response to fracking from North America - Little Laurel Run_MetaG_LLRF_2013 (version 2) | ecosystem: Environmental > Aquatic > Freshwater >...
TAAGTATAAAAGTATGGCCTTTGACTTGCCCCCCCCATCCCTGAGGAAACGCTGAAATTAAGCACCACAGGATTATCTCAATTTTTACTTATCAAGAAAATCACCTCAAAAGTAATCTACAGAATTATATCATACTTTTAGATGGACGGTAACGAGCTTTCTGAGTTGCTGACTGCTTGTCAAAATGGGGAAGATGACGCTGTCGCTAACATCGTCAAGAATTCTAATCCTGATAAAAGTCGGTTCTCTCTTAACCTAAACCCATTGTTTGTAGAAGTTGCAACCCCTTTGTGGGTTGCGGCTTGCTGTGGTCATTTGAATGTGGTCAAACGTTTAGTTGATGCCGGGGCCAATGTCAACCACGCTGCTATGTCGATTTCAACGCTTCCGAAACCGAAGAGTGAAACAGGTATTTAAATATCGATCATCAATAATCTTTTGAGGCCAGAGCCATAATATGTAGGGTATCTACTATTTATATATCTCGGGCAAATCCCAGCACTTCTTCAATAATAGGGGGTCCACGCGAAAAATTGAAAATTTGGCTGAGATGTATTCCCATTTTTCGTATGGGCCCCTAATAATTCTACGTACTACATAATATGATTCTCTATGGAGACAAAAAGTAGGTGGTAGGTACAGGTTCTTAAGAGAAATAAAAGAGGTCGACGCGATCGGTTGTAAATTTTCCCCATAAATTCGGTCTCACGGCTTCACCCATGTTTAACGAGCAAAATTTCGTATTTCTTCGGAAATTTACACAGCAATTCCATTGTGTAATTTCAATTTACAATTTTTACGAGCGATCGCGTTAACCCCTGGTATTGAAATTTGGGCAATGAATGATAGATAGATTTATATAACCCACAATTCAAAATAGTACTCCATCTAATCGTTGTTCTTTTGAGCTGAGTAGATGACATTAAATCAATCTAAATTGACTTCCCTATTGTGTTTTGCCCCGTTACAACCAAATGGTTTTATTTTTCATGCGCTCTTTTTAAGACGAAATAAAAAGGTAGGTGTACTAACAATCGTAAATTTTATCGTGGGCAGTATAGTGTGCTATCGATGGTAGTACATGTAGGATATAGGTATACCTGCCAATATTGTAAAACAAAATAATGGGGGCATCTTGTTCAGGTATCTTCAAATGTGGTATTTCTTTGTCGTTCCTCCTACGAAAATGGAGGGGGTCATTCTGTGTTCAGGGTTTGTAAATTTTCATATGGAAGTAGGGTAACCTCTGAAATACCCTCTTAACCTCTTTAAATAGAGAATCCTATATCTATAAAGAATTGAATGCTTACATTATTCAATTAACATACGAAATTATAATAAAAATAAAGGTTTTTTTTCTGATTTTAGATAAAAAGTTTGATGTAACATGCCTAATGATCGCTGCAAAAAATGGCCATAGACAAGTGGTATCGTATCTTTTATCAAAAAAGGCCAATCCTAATTGCTCAACTAAATGTGGAAACACTGCCCTGCATCTGGCAGCCGAAAATGGAGGCCTTGAAATCGTGAAAGAACTTTTGAAATTTTGTAAAATTCAATCGCCCGATGGAAAAGGTAAGTTGGATATCGTTATGTACCTATTTATCTATGAATAAAATAAATTTATAAAAAATAATAGCGACGACCAATTCATAATGTCTTATTGGTACCTATCTCACTAGGTACAGAGTTATTAACTTTGATACTGGTCGGAGCTTGGAATATGAAAATTATGAACAAAAGTACTGTGCAACGTGGAAATACTGGGAAAAGGCAAACGAGAGTCCTCTGCTTACACACGGGATTTTCCAACTTTCGATTATATTTTCTATTTTCATGTATTAACTGGGTTGTTACGTTTTTTCCTCAGGTAACACTCCGCTAATGTTAGCTGCTAAAGCTGGTCATGGAGATATTGTGGAGTACTTAGTCTGCAAACAAGGCGTTACCGAAGAGGAACGAACGCACGCGCTGGAGCTGCTAGGACAATATCTAACTCGCGGAGACAACGGCCCATTACAACGGGAAGCTGAACTACTAACCGAAATCTTCAAGTCAACTGTAAGTGCAACAAATGAGTGTGTTGATGAGAGACAGGCTATTAGGGGTATTATTAAGAAATATACTTCAGAAAAGCAGTCCACTTTAGTTCAGGTAATTAGTGAAATAGAGAAAAGTTTTAATAAGTCTCTAAACAACATTGATAAGGCATACGTCGAAAGAAAATATATTAAATATTGTGCTAAATTTTGGATTGATGAGACAGTGACATTTTTAAATCAAGTTATTCATAGTAAAGATCGCAATGTATTTGAGAAAGTTTTGAATTCACTTGGCAAAGTTCAGTTTCTATCCGAGGTTCCTAATATTTTTGAGCGTATGAAATACTACCAACTTCTTATAAAACATGGAAAATATATCGATAAAATAACTGAAAACAAACTTGTTTCTCAATTCCAAGAGCAATGTTTGGAACAAATTATGACTTTTAGTAGCTCTGCTAAAAGTGAGGTACTATTTCTGGAATCAATCATCGACTATTTAAATTTATGCACGAATTTTGAAGCTACAGTTACTGTACTGGGCCTGAGAAAATTTGTAGCTGATGAATTAGCATTTGATCAGTTGTGCCGAAATATTATGAATCTCGAAAGAGTTGCCCATTCTGATAATTTACAAGTTTTAAGGCAAACAGCAAGAGATTTAATTGGAAATGATCCCTTTATGAAAGATAAAATAAAGGAAGTGTTAGCTGCTCACATTAAGCCTGTTACTTTACAAGAAGTCTCTGTTGATAGCGGTAGCAGGTTGGTTATTGAAGTCTCTGGAAAATATATTGTAGTCAGTAGCATAATAAAGGAACTTGAGTCAAAGTTATCACAAAATGCAAAGGTTGACGAAGTGCGCTTTGTCGGATCCAATGTTTTGCATATTGATGCTGATCTAAATACTTCAGTTTGGCGAGGAAAAAATGTGGCCGTCTTTACTGAAGTTATTAAGATTGATCGTGAAGTTATTTGGGAGGTCTCAGGAAAAGATAATGATCACTCTTATTCAGACAATGCTGGTAAAGATAATGATGGAAACGGGAAACAGGGGAGTGACGGTTATCCAGGGGAAAGCGGTGGAAATGTCCTGATTATAGTGGACAAGTTCGAAAACCCGGAAAGGCTAACTATAAAAGCCAATGGTGGGAAAGGAAGCAAAGGCCAAGATGGCGGACACGGGAAGGATGGTGCGGATGGGAAGGGATTCACAAAGCAACAATTTGAAGACTTGTTCCCCCCTGCGTCTCCCCTTGATGATGTTAAAAGAGTCCAGCGCGTTTCTGACACTGTTGGGTACATAGACCGTTGGAAAAAAAAAGTGAACATCCAGTGGTACGAAAGATACATAAATGTTTTTAACACTCCTGTATTTCATGAAAATATCGTAGAAAAGGTTAAAGAAGACGCTGATAAGTTTCCAGATATGTTTGTTGGAAATATTTTTTTTGATGCCGAGCTGGTTGATGGGAGTCAGATGATATTTTCATATCAATGTCCTAAATTGACTGTAAATTGTCAGTCCTTTTTGTTATGCAAATGGCCAGAGGGAGAAAAGGGAAAATTGCCGGGTGAGTTCGGATTAGGTGGCCAAGGAGGTTTCGCTGGCAGCATTATTGTTACCAACCGAGATAATTCTTTCGAATACTCTTTGGTGAAGAAGGAAAATGTCAGTGGTCAGGATGGCCCCTCTGGAAAAGGGGGCATTCATGGCGAAGATGGGAAAAGCGGATGGGATATTGGCTATATGGACTACGCTGTTTCTGGATTTTTTACAGAGACGTGGCCAAAGTACTTTGGGACGGATTTAAAGAGCAAGCTGTCGTTGGAATATTTTTCTAGTGGATCTTCGACCCGAATATGGTCACCCTACAGAAGGTATAAGGGCTACAGTGCTTATACCGACATTAGTAGCTGCCGCGTAGATAGGGAGAAGCGCAAAACATACTCAGAAAGAAAAAGTACTAGAGCCAGCAATGAAAGAAAACACCATGCTTTGGCTGTAGGGAAGAAAAATATAACTCATGGGAGCTTGGTATCGAGTTACTCTCATATGATGACGTCATTTTCTGGCTTAGCTATAAAATCCGATTTAGAGCGAACCCAGCAACAAGCGTTGGGGGCTATGGCAAATAATGAGAAGCTCAAGACGCGGGACTCTATTTCATTAAAGACCCAGCGACAGTGCACTTATCAGGCTAAAAATAAAGCCAAACATGAAAGCAGTATTCTAATTTCTTCATTGGCTCCTATCAATGCGGTAGATGAATTTGAAAATTTAATTTCTAAATTAAAAAAGGCTTCTTCATTTGATCAAAGTATTGATGACTGGTTTCAGTTGAGAAATGTGCAGACAAGTTTACCTCTGTTAGAAGAATTGTTTTTAGTTTTTGAATCTCATCAGAAAATAGGAACGAAATCAGTGAAAACTCAAACACGTATCAAAGAAGTGCAAAAGATTTTAATTGAAAAATACAAGCTGGCCCATTTGGAAAAAATTGACAACCTAATAGCTTTTCCTAAAGTTGAAGCGGATTTAAAACAAATAGTTCCCGAAAATATGGCAAAATATCTTGTGGAGGTTGAAAAGAATGAAGTTGTCTCTGATCTTATTTTTGGAAATCTGGATCAGTATCTCTTTGACAGGAGTGCTGAGAATGAAAGTAAATTTATTAATTTGTTCAAGAAAAATATAAAAAGTATAGAAGGTGGTATTAAAATATACCATAGTTCCTTACAAAAATTTATCTTGGAACTGGGAGAATCTCGCGAATGCACAAAAAAGTATTTCAGCGAATATAAGGAGTTCAATGAAAAACAAAAGCAACATCTTAGCCTTGCCTATGAGGCGTTTAAGAAAGAGCTCTCTCAGAAAAGGGTTGCAAAAGTGTTTGATTTATGGAATAAATGTGTGAGTGATCGATCTCTCCTGGTTAAACTCGAGGACAAAATCAAAAAAGACAAGACACTTGGACCACTTTACGATCTTCTCAATGAACAATCAAGACTTAAGTTTGATTGGAACCCATGTTTCGGCGATAAAACGATTGAAATAGAACATGAAAAATACATGCAAGAACAGGGAGTCACGTCTGGTAGCTTCAGGGAGTTGATCGCTTACGTCTTTAAAATAAATCTGAGAGTGTATGCTGAGAATGAGAACGGAATGTTGTATTTACATGATAGTCACAACCCCTCTTCCATAAAAACGGTCCACGTATTAAATAGAGTTGTAGACTTCTTCCAAATGGTCATCGATGAAGGCTATTTAAAGTTAGAAGCTAACCGGTTGGATCTCGATGAAACTTACGAACGAATTCTCCTAACAACTGAGTCGCTACTAACTAGAAAAGAATTGATTGATTATTTCAGTAAACAAAATTTCTCTACAACCCCAAATATGTTAAATGAAGGATTAAATGAAGATGACGATATAGCAATAATTGCCGACTTGTTCACGGAAAATGGACCCCAGTTAAAAACTAGACTTCTCAAAATAAGATCTGATTATATTGGGAAACATAGTATTTTACGATATTTGCGTATGCGTTTTAACAACGAAGGAGTTTATATTTCCATTCAAGAGCTATATTTCTTGATCACCTCGGTTATAACATCGGTTATTGAAGGGAGAGAAGAACTTAACATTTTTTGTTGGATAGTTGCCGCTTACTCACAACAGAAGTGGATCGATGAACTGATATTGCTGCAGCTTGAAAATTATTTTAAGCGTACGCTAAAAGAAAAGACTAAATGGCGGCAGTATTTGGCGGAAATTAAAAATAAGGACATTTTACTACTATTCGATGTGAGATTAAACCAACATAGGTCGTTTAATACTATTTCCATTCAATCGGTAGATGAAACTTTGAGACTATTGAGTTACATTCCCAGCGATATTGTTAATGTGGGGGCTTTGGATCTCTCTGAATGGACGTATGCGTTGAAGGAAAAGTATTGGACATGCAAGTTGTCCGGTTTGATCGATTGGCCCAATGATGACTTGATAAGAGCTTCCTTTTACCTCATTGGGGTCGAAAATTTATATGGCACCGAATCTGCTGAGCGACTGATAGTAGGTCTCCAAAGGCAGACTAATAAGTTGTCCCCGACTGTTATCAGTGAAATATTATCGAATTGCTATGGGGAAAAATGGAATTTGACTAAAATCGAGCTAGATGCATTAGATAAACTTGAAATTTGTGAATGGATGTTAGAAATGCAGCAAAAATTTGCAGTTACGAGCTTTGATCGAGACATAACGCAGCTGATTAAGATAATTGAGGGAAATGAAAATACTTCCGTAAACATTAAAAACGCGCTGTCCCAAATTGAAACAGCCATAAAGGAAATCTCCAAAGAAAACTACACAGTATCCTTGAAAAGCGTAAATATTTATTCTGAAGATGATATCAAAAAATGGTCCGATGCAATTGATAAAAACGCTAAAGCCAGGGCTACATTTCAACAGCAGATTGAAATGCTTGCTATGGTAAATCATGCAATTAAATTGAAAAGGAGATTTCACTTGCGCCACACTCAGATGTTGTCAGTCCTTTCGTTGCTTACCAATGGCCGGAGCACTTTGGCCCAAGTATCAACTGGCGAAGGGAAATCTTTAATAGTCGTGGCTGCTTCCATAATAAAGGCTCTTTGTGGTGAACAAGTCGACATTATCACGAGCTCGTCAGTGCTGGCCAAACGGGATGCCGACGGAAATCGGGACATCTACAATTTGTTTGGTATAAATGTTTCCCACAACTGCAGTGAAGATATTGAAAAGAGAAGGGAATCATATTCGGCAAATCAAGTTGTGTATGGTGATTTAGGAAATTTTCAGCGAGATTATTTACTGGATCGATTCTACGATAAGCATATTTTAGGGGATCGAAATTTCAACAGTGTTTTTGTCGACGAAGTGGACAGCATGCTTCTCGATAAGGGAAACAATATTTTGTATTTGTCTCACGATCTGGCCGGTTTAGACAAGATCGAGTCTGTGTATTTGTTTATTTGGCAATGGCTCAACCGACCGGCAGTTGATATGGAGCAACTTGAATACGCATTCGACGTACAAGCAATCCAGAAAGGAGTTATTAACGATTTGTATGGGGTTGTGGATAAGTCCGACATTGCCCGGCTTAATAATGGGCTAAGCGAACACGATAAAACCATTATTTGGGAAGGGCTGATTAACAATAAAGTGTTAAACACTGAGGGGAGATTGTTGGTTAAAGATCTGTCAGATATCCCACTGGAAAAAGTACTTTCCTCTGATCTAAAAAAGTACCTGGACCATCTGAAGTTTCTACTGAAAAACAGCATTGAAAGGGAGCGGTCTATCCATATTCCTAACTATCTTCGAGGTTTTGTCGAGCAACACTTAGAAGGTTGGATAAACAACGCTAAAGTGGCATTTTTTATGAAACCTGGGGAGGATTACGTGGTTGATGTTGACAAAACGGGAACCAGTCCTGATCGAAATCCCATAATAACAATTCTCGACCGCGACACCGGTACGGATCAGGCGAACTCTCAATGGGACGAAGGTCTTCACCAGTTTTTACAGCTCAAACATGGTTGTAAATTGTCTTTACAGAGCTTAAAAGCTGTTTTTATATCGAACGTATCGTTCTTTAAATTATACAACAGTCTTTATGGCCTAACTGGCACTTTGGGCTCACAGCGAGAAAGAGAATTGTTGCAAGAAATTCATAAGGTGGATTTTGTCACCATACCACCTGCAAAAAGCAAGCTTTTCGTTGAAGAGACCCCGATCATTTGCTCATCGAAGGATCAGTGGGCAGATGCTGTATGTTGTGAAATAAGCAAGTTTACTGATAAACAAAAAAGGTCTGCTCTAATTATTTGTGATTCCGTAAATGACGTACACATGTTTTATAAATCTTTTAAGGATCGAAAAGTGGCAAATGTCCACACCTATGTAAGGGACTTCGAGCAGTTTGAAATAATTAAAGGCGACAAAGAATTGGAACCCGGTCATATTATTATTGCTACTAATTTAGCCGGACGTGGCACTGACGTTAAAATTACACAAAAGCTAAAAGAAGCAAAAGGGCTGCATGTATGTTTAACATATCTTCCTAACAATCTGAGAGTGGAACAGCAGGCGTTTGGCCGCGCAGCGAGAAGTGGAGACCCCGGATCAGGACAGTTGATCATCGTAAATGAAGCCGGCCAAGAATATAGCAATACTAGAATATTTGAATTGAAAAAAGAGCGTGATGCCCAAGAATTGTTTCCTCTTTCTGACGTAAAAAATCATTACGAAACTCAAATCGTCATGGAAGAAGACTGCTTTAAAGATTTTCAAACAGTGTACAACGTTTTAAGGAAAGAAGTCGAAAAAAAGAAATTTCCGCCAGAAATTAAAACAATTTTATTGCAGAGCTGTATTGACAAATGGAGTTTTTGGTTGGATGAAAATAATAAGTATATAAAGGAAGCAGCTAATGAACAGGATAAAAAAAGATTCAAATTGAGACTCAACTCATTTCTTGCAGAGTTAAAGAAACTAAATACTGGTAAAGGTGATAAATGGCTACCATCCCATGATTATTCTGCTTGGGTTGCTAAAAATCCAGTTCAGATGGTTAAACTTGGAAGGGAGCTTTCTAAAATTGGTCAACTGGACAACGCTCTTCAATTATTTAATGGTGTTATTGATGACGAGCCGTATTTTTCTGAATCTGCATATTATTATAAGGCGTTTGCTATCGGTAGGAAAATCAACTGGGAAAAAACACCGGTTGATAGAATACTTTATGGAAAATTCAAAAAATCATTAAGGGAAGCTGCGAAAATGCTGCAAATACACAGCAGGTTTTGCATGAGTGCAGCCAGTGTCATTGGCAGAATTAAGAAAAGCAGTGATGAGGGTATCCTTAAAATTGATGCGTTTGAAGAGCAGCAAAAAAGCCTCGCAAATCTGTATTACATGTTTTCGCAATCAATTGATGACATTTTTGGTCACGCTGTCACACCAGAATCTCTTATTAATGGTGATGTTATGGAAGAATCTGCCGAAGATTTATTTAAAGGGCTACTTTCTAAAGGCGCTTTGAAAAACTCCAAAGTCAAAAATAACATTAATCCAGACGAACTTAATTCAGTCTGTGCTGGATTTGGGATTGATGTCAAGGACTTGACAGGATTTCTATCATGCTATGAAGGAAAAAATATAGAACTGGACCGTTTCCGAAAGACTTTGAAGAAAGGGGTGCCTCTTCCTAGTAGAGAATCATTTTGGAAAGTTCTGATTAACCAATATATTCTAATCGAAGAAGTTCAATACATTAAAGTTAACAGGGCAAAGTTGGAAAGAATTGATTCATTATTATATGGTACGATTTCTAATAACATTGAGAATGGAAAACTGGTAAAGCGTGAATTAGTTACTGATAGTTCTCATATGCTATTGTACCTTGAGTGGCTATCTGAAATGAAAGACAACGAGTACCTTTTTTTAAAACACGATTTTGTTGAAGTGGTCGGGCAAAAGAATTTTAAAATGTTGAAGGATAAAGGTGCTATTATGAGCAATAGGCGTGCTTCCGTCGTAACGAGTAAAATTAAGAATCCGTCTCTCCCTAAATATGATTCCATGACTCTGCAAGATCTGATGGATAAAGTAGGGATCTCACGGAGCGATGCTGAAGATATTATAGCAGACATGGTCCAACAAAATGTTTTAGAAAAACATAAAGAACATGACATGTACAGTTTAAAAATCAAATTTGATGATATTAAAATGATTAATCTGCCAAATCATCCAGTTTATGATAACGCCGTGAAAGAAGTCTTATTTGCATGTTTCATTTATAGAGGAACTATTCAGAACATTGAAGAACAGATCGCAAACAATACCGCTGATATAAAAGTAAAGCTAATGCCGAAACCTCATCAATGCCTATTTTTAGAGCTGTTGGAACAGCGAATTATCAAACCAGTAACCGTAGCAATCACAGATAAAGATGAACTCGAAAAGGTTGTAAAGGAAGTATTGCATAACTTGAAAGTGATGAATCCTGATGATGCAACTAAGAATGTTGTCAGGGCTTTAAATCGTGCTGCAAGCTCTTTAAAATCATTAAAAGTACCGAACTGTAAGCTGGAATCTTTCAATACGTTAAGTGGTGAAGGCGACTTCGGCAATATTCAAGAACGGCAAATTCTTTCACTTAATGGATTGGATTATCTACTGCAGTTAGACGAAAAGAAATGGACGTGGGAAATGTTAATTAACACTGGAATAGTTATTATTATGGGGATCTGTCAAATCGCTCTTGGTACTATTATTGAACTTTATTCTGTGGGGCTTATGACCCATGTAGGAGGAGCCCTTATTAGTGAAGGTGTCAGCGATTTAATGTATGCTGTCAATGCGTTGCGAACAGGGCATTTTAGTTGGAAAGACTACAGACAATATAAGATTGAGAGTATAATGATCTCGGTGGCAACTGCTGGTGTAGGTGCATTACTCTCCAAAGGTGCGAAAGTATCACGGTACGGTCATAAGTTGTATGGCCCAAGTTTGGAACTGGGGAAAGCTTCTGGCACACAGCTCATTAAAATTGCTGGTACAAGAGTGATAGCAAAGGAAGTGGCTAAACGAATCGCATTGAAAGCTGCTGAAGGGATATTCATTGGAGCAGCAAATGCTGGAGTAGATGCCCTTGTAGACAGGTATATACAAGGCTTTGCTGAAAGCGTGGCCTCCGGCCTAATGGCCAGCATTGAGGCGAATGTCGATGAGCATAAAATTAATGCAACACTCAAAGAGTTTTATGAATTGCTAGGAGAAGAAAAAGCATCGAGGTTGATTAATGAAGCAACTCAAAACGCATTTTCGGAAAAAACGTTTGCTTCGCAAATCATATCTTTCACGAATAAAGTGGCTAATGTTTTAACACAGGGAATAGCAAGTGCAGTAGAGAAAAGAGCCATGACTGGTAATGCGTTAACTATACCTATTCATGTCATCAGTAAACTTCTTGCATGGAAAGACCGGGCTACCCATGTTGCCGAAATATACATGATTACTGGCGAATTTTTAAATAGGATGGATTCAAAATTAACTGAGAAGAAGCAACACGTTGAGAAAATAAGTAAAAACCCAGAGGGTCAACTTGATTTTGAAAGTTTTAAGAGGAAGCACACCGACCAGTGGAAGGTGTTGCTTCGCCAGCGTGCTGGTCAGATAATTTCTCAGAATCTCGTCAGTCCTGTTATGAAAAGTGGGGCCAACCGTTTGGTGAGATGCATTGGAAGACAGGTAAAGGGAGCATATAGATCGTATAAGGAACGCTGCAATGCAGAAAGTTTAGAAAAACTAAAGCAGGAACATAAAGAGTCGTTGCAGGGCGTACCACAATGCAGCGAAAGATCAACCATCGTCACGCAGCTCACAGAAAAATATCATAGCGAACTGCGCAAGTTAATGGTGAAAACCAGAAGTAGTGCTTTGCTGGCTAATATAATCCGTGAACATGTTGAAATGGACCTAACGTGTGTACACGCATGTGCCAAAGTCATGGAAAAGATCTTAAGGGAGCACGGAATACCCGTTTCAAGTTTCAAGATTGTAATTGAAGGTGAAAATGGATTGAGGGAAACTTTTTCTTCAGCAAATGACTCAAGTTCCGAAGTAACGGTCAAACTTGACCTAAAAGATAATCATTTCCAATTCTGTGGCAGTGGTGAATCTGCCAGTGGAAATAACTCAATCAATAATAATTGCCTTTACGATGCATTAGTTGAAGCATTCCCTGAACTTAGAGGAAGGATTTCGCCCGAAGTCTTCCGAGAAAAAGCGGCCCATTGTATCGAACATGACGAAGAAATAAAGCACCATGTTGAGCAGGGTTGGCATCGTCTTCCTGTTGCTATGGGGATCTATGGTGGTGGTGGCAAAAAACGTCCGTATATATCTTACGAAACACATGTGAAGAGGGTAAAAAATCCAAGAAGAGAAAAGACGGATGTGATAATTGATGACTCATCAACGGTTGCTGACACTGGGGAACATGATGTAGCTCAGCATATTGTAGATCGGTTTCTTCGCACTTACGATTTGGTGGTAGTATACAAAGAGCTCATGATATTATCATCCAAAGCGATTCGACCATTAATAGAGATGAGGTAGTTCTGCCCGGTGCAACCCGACACCAAGACCGTAATAGTGAGCTCGGTCCCAAAAAGCCTGCTTCTCATGTAGTAAGAGCTCAGGGGATTAATCCTGTATTGGAGCATTACTTGGACAGCGAAATACTTACCGAGTTTTCCAATTTCCAAGGACATACCCAAAATGTGCCATTTTACGCTAACAATTTTTTTGGTCTGGGGGGCAATATAGACCTATTCCAAGAAAATAATATGAAAGCAGTTAATACAATTGACTTTAGTCAAAATACGTATTCCGACACAGGTAAAGCGGTCATTGAAAAATTAAGAGAAGATTATGTGAAGATGCTTGATCAAGCAATTTCTAAAGAGGTTAATAATGAAAGAAGGGCAAAGATAATTGAAGGAAGGGACGCTCTTAACAAATTCAAGCCACATGACTTGTATAATAAGGGAAGAAATGGCTACTCTGAAGAAAAATACTCAAAAACGTACCGCAATAAAAAATAAAAATTATTACAAATGGTTCTAGGAAAGAGGGAAATTCCGCTGTAATTTCGTTATGGTTGGTGGAAGCTTGTTACTTTCTAAATACGATTCCGGATTATCTAAATGGCGAGATTTTCAACTGTTGCATCGGTCGTTTGCACATACATCCTTCTAAGGGCGAACGGTACAATAGCCTTTATCACGAGTTAACGATTAATTGGTTCTTTTGATTGGCTTTAAATCGCTTAGCCCTGGTGTAAAGACAATTGAACCGTTTGCCCTTAATTTATAACCACTATATAAGATAAAATATGCCCGCCTATAATACATATACCTACATAATAGGTATATGCCAAATTTTAAATTTTACTGTTGCTGTTCCAAAATTCTCATCCAAACAAAACACCGTAAATGTTCGATTGTTTAGATTTAGGTAGTCGTGTGTTAGATGGTTTGAGAGTAAAATAACACAGAGGTGCAACTTATAGAATGAAATTAGTAATTAGGAGTACCTACGAGTATTATTGGGTCGGACCAGTTAAACCAAATAATTTTTTAAGCCTTCCGTCTAAAAGATACTATCTCCTCCATTTCGAAAACAGGTGTGTCCAAAACAAAAGTACGCCCTATTGTCTACGTACTTACCCGCTCTAAAAACCCACCAAATCATGTATACCTTTCTTACACTAAGGCGGCATTAGGAGTCGCCATAGAAATTAACACAAAACGTATCTCGAGCTGAATGTAAAAAGAGTAGAAGCATCATTA
>Ga0194135_10001633_pt1 | contig 13443 bp, 12 predicted proteins | sample LitLau_LLRF_2013_FD_134024 | JGI IMG/M metagenome (GOLD analysis project Ga0194135, IMG submission 134024) | Freshwater sediment microbial communities in response to fracking from North America - Little Laurel Run_MetaG_LLRF_2013 (version 2) | ecosystem: Environmental > Aquatic > Freshwater >...
ACTTGACGTTTTTTCTTTTTCTTGGGTTCTTCAACTGGAGCTTCCTCCTCTTGTTCCATTGCATCTGCTTTCCTTTTCTTGTTCTTCTTTTTCTTCTTACCGGATTCTTCTGCTTGCAACTGGGACAAGTGCAACGACTCGTTCAAGGCTTCTTTCATCACTTCTGCATTTTTACGAGGGACATCACCACTTTCATAGAATTTCAGGCGTTCCTCTACTTGCTCTCTCAGCTTTTCCCCGAATACGCTTGTAGGGAAATCTGAAACATAAGAGAGCATTTATAAACTGCTGGGAATTCAGTATGCAGAGCGTTTAGTATACGCTTCTACTACGCGTCAGAAGTGATTCGGTAAAGGGTAAGTTTTCCCTCACACTTTATTCGGAGTGGTGCATGCCCGTTCATCATTTGCATTGATACTCAAACTGATAAAAAGGTAAATTAAAAAATATCAAAACTAACCATTGAAACAGTCGATTCTAGAAGCAATTGTACACTTGTTGGCCAGAAACCGAGAAATTCTGCCTTTGTGAACTGACCCAGCACGACCTGAAATTAAGTAAACCAGTTTAACTGCTGTGTCCTGCTTTAAAACATTTTAATGTTCATCATTCAGTCGTATGTAATCAAGGCAATTATGACCTATAGGAATATTATCTGCTCCCTAGTAGGCCCCATGACAAGATATTTATATTGGCTCAACCCGATTTCACTGGTTTATCAGTGAATTCCAGCAAAAATGATTTGTCAAGCCCAAAAGAGTAAAAGCATAGGAGTAATCAAAAAGTATTAAAATTCTAAATTCATTAGCTCACCAATAAAAGTCGAGTGAAACAGAAGTCCATATTTGGGTGTTTTGCCTCTAGTCTTCAAAGCTCTGAAGAGTGCTTTCTCAGCTCCTAAAATTTGAACAGTCGAAGCTGGAAACTTAGCCAAGTTTGTGAGAGACCCGGCATGAGATATCAACCTTGCAGCAACAGTCTCTCCAAGGAGTGAAGTCAAGTTCGGTGCTACACTATTCATTTTCGATTGCAGATACGATAGCAGACCCCTGAGCATAAAACAAATTCCATAAATTAGAATTACATTAGGTAATTGTCATTACTAAAGCAGTGGCTCATTTTTAGAAATGTACTGATGAGTATTATTCCATGAAACGCATTTATCTCATCGACACACACCCTTCAAATTGTTTTCGGCCCAAAGGGAAAGATATGATAGTAATAAGACTACTACCATATGGCAAATAGGCCCCATATTTCCTAGCATCGCGTGGTAATTATCAATTGTTGAAACTCACTACTTACTTTCTATATTCTGCCAATTTGATAACTCTAGAAGCAAAGGATTCAATGTTGATCAGATCAATAGGTGAAATGTCCATTCCCATTGACGATTTGGATGCATCGAGAACAGCTTTAGCTTTGGCAGAATCCCCGATAATTTCTTCTATATCATCGACCTTAGATTCGTCCAACTCTTTGCGGTTTTTGATAAAATGAACTACTTTGCAGTACATGTAATTGTCGGGAACAATTTTGACCAACTCTGGGAAATGGTATGAGTACCATTCTCTGATCCTCATGGCAAATGTGTTGATGTCCTTGTCTAATTGATCCAGAAGGGCTATCCCTTGAATTATCATGTTATCTGCTCTGTTTACATTAAACTTGACTTTACTACGTGAGTACGCATGGCCGAGACCTAACTGCGCTTTTCCACCTGATAAAAGCAAAACAATCTATCAATACCTAATTCTTCTCCTGTGACAGAAGTCTTTTCATGTAATGTACTCAATCAAATGGAATATGATCTTACCAGCCTCATCAGTAAGTCCCTTTACCATCTTATGGAAATGAGTTCTAATCCCTCTCGTAATTTCCAAAACGACTGGACCAATTTTGACCTTAACCTTAGGCATAGCTTCTGTAATAGCAGCTGCCAACTTGTTCTCTACTATCCCCAGAACAATTCCTTTGATTCCTAATTCTGAGAGGAACAATTTCAGGTCCGGAGTCAGGACACCTTCAGTGATTGAATTCAAGTTCTCCAACGCAGCTTGGGCTGTTTTGAAGGGGGAGAAGGAAACCAGCGTGGCAATCGCAGAAAACCGGCTATAGTCTCTTATTGACTCCTCAACCTAATCAAACAATAAAAACACGCATTAATATGCTACTCTAATCAATTTAAATGTAGTTATTATTACAACAGTTTCAAATTGTACATCAGAAGTGATTCGGTAAAGGGTAAGTTTTCCCTCACACTTTATTCAGAGTGGTGCATGCCCGTTCATCATTTCAATTCAAAACTTAATCTCTCCCTCTTACACTTATCCAGATCTACTACATACTACTACATACTACCTTATCCCGTACTATCTTTATCTTTATAAAGCAATATTAAATGACGACCTTCTTACCTCTGACAAAAACATACTCTCCTCTTCGAATTCCTTGATCTTGAAACACGCAAACCCCGACGCGTGTTCGAACAACACGTGAAGCTTCTTCTCCGCCATCCTTCTAATTACTAATTGTCACTAACTATTAACTATTAATTAATTAAGTTCAACAATAAAAATTAACTGCAGCGGAGGCGGCCTCCGCTTGAACAACAAGTAGGCAATGCAATGCAGCAGTGAGAGTGAATGCGACTCAAGTCAAGAGAATGGAAATGGAACAACCACGCCGTGGCCTTCGGACATGCTGCTGCCTTGTGTGATATTTGAATCAGGAACTTCACACGTGCACTCGCCGCCAATTCCCGCCAATGCCCGGCCTTTTCAAATTCAACCTCAAAGTGTAAACAATGGTAAGCAATAAACAACACACTTGGCAGGAGAAGGATTGTAAACAGAGCACGGTTTTATTTGGGGCGAAGGGGGTGCGGTTGTTGTTGTCTACTAACACTAAGGGTCGTTTTGAAACTTTAAGTAGTGCAAAGAGGGGAACTGTTAGGCTAGGGTAGAATTCCTAGAAGGGCTGACAAGTTTTATTTGGGGTTCAGTTATATTTGAGATTTGACAGAAAACAGGAGTGGTAATAATTGAAGATGAGTTCAAGACAGAAGTTGAATGAAGCCGAGATTGTTTCGATAATTAGGAGTTCTCCGAAAGGACAGTTGCAGTATAATAATGGATGGGATCAAGTTCCACAAGCTATTTGGGTGAGTTAGAATATGTATTCGGGTGTAATGTTTAAGAAATTGGGGGAAGAATTATTATTATTATTCAGAGACAGATTAGTAATGAAGGAATGATTGAAATTGCAGAAACTCGTGTCGACTGCTCAAGCGGAAGCAGAACAACCTAAGTTAGCGGTAATTGAGAGGGCTATCTTGTAAGTGATTAATTTTGGTTATTGTTATTTAGTCTTATTAGAGTATTGTTGGCAAGTTGGCTTTGTACTGAATTTGATTGAAGATTTTTTGATTTTTAGAACTCAAAAGCGTGCAGAGGTCAGAAGACAAAGGTCGATTGATGCTGGAAGAGACTACTCACCTTTAGGTACCAGTAGTGGCAGTGGAAGTAGAATTACTTTGAATGAAAATGATTCTGACAGCAGTAATGGTAATGGGGATTCCAATAAAGGTAAACTTATGCGCATGATAAAGTTTCAATCAATGTAGTTCCGCGTGTGATGTCCATATTTTAGAATTTATGTTTTTGATAGAACAATCAAAGCAACCGAGGAAGCAAAGGGCGTATGGAATCCGAGATGTAGACGGCGAGTATGACGATGAAGCTTGGGATAAAGAACTGCAATTAGCTTTTTTGGCGGACACTATCAATCTCCACACAGAATACAAAAAGAATTACGATGTTAGTGATATAATTAACTTAAATCTAAGAAGCTTAAAATCTTGTACGAAGTTACTCGACTTTGAAATTTCTGATGATTTTTTGCAGAAGGAGCATTATTTGAAAGTTGCGAAAAATGCGAAGAAGAAAAAGGAAGAACTTAAAATCGCAATTGAAGAAATCAACAAGAAAGCCCGAGATATTCTTGTAATCACATATAAAGAAAAACAAGTTGAATATGAAAAATCCAAACTTAAAGAACAAGCTCTACGAGAAAAAATCCATAAGGATGTAGAAGCAAAAAGAGTACTATTTGAAGAGGACAACAAAGTCTCGGATTCTAATGTAGAAGAGTGCTTTAAACAAGAGTTAGAGGCTCTTAAACTTCTGGAAGAAAAAGCCGCAGCACTTGAAGCAGCTCGACTTGCTTCTGCTCAAACAGAAGCAGCCAAATTGGCAGCCATTGCAGCTAAAACAAGGGCAGCTGACGAACAGAAACGACAAGTAGAGCTGCAACAAGCTGCTGAAGCGGAGAAACGACAGCAAGTAGTAGAACTCCAAAAGAAACAAGCTGAAGAAGCTGCTCTGAAGCTGAAGCTTGAAGCTGAAAAACGAGCTGCAGAGTCCAAAAAGCTTGTTGAATCGTCTTCCGGTGAATTGAAGGGATTAATTCTAAAGGAGGATATCGACTTGTATGGGAATTGTACTAAACTTTTGCAACAATATGAAGATGCCACACGGGATATTGCACCTAGCTCTACAGATCCTAATTTTAAAAAATTTTACACTAATGCAGTCAGTTGCATTAATACGCCTTTAAATACAGTTGCAAATACTGATAACAATGTGATTTCACAAAGAATTAGACATTTCATAGATTTGATTGAAGGCAAGCCTGTCGTTGGCAGTTCTGCTATGACTAGTCCTTTTCAGTCATCTGGTAAGCACACTTATTTTCGATTGCATAATTATAAATTTAAAATACGTAACAGAAGGTACTTACCTAATGTTACCTAATATTTTTAAACTTGCAGTGTTACCCAACGGAAAACTATTTTGCTTGCGACTACTTGCGTTTCGATTTGTTAGGAAAGCAGAATCAGAAATTCTCTCAGAGAGGAAAGGCTTCGCACCACTCGCGACTGTTGGAATTAACTTATGCAAACAATATCCAGAATGGGCCAATCTGGTGCAAGCCAACTTTTACAAGCAATGTCCTTTTCTTGTGCCGTTTAGTTTTCCTAAAGGAAATAAGACAGTGCAAGAGTACTGTGTGGCATTAGGTCATGATCTAAAAGGAGGCGATTCTGTATTGTGGAACGAATTAGTGAATAGAATTAAAGGGTAATTTAATTTTTATTATTTTGTATATAATACTTAATAATTTTTCTGAAATCTATATAACTAACTGATTGAGCTTCGGTTTATTTTAGATATTGCGCATTGTATGCCAGCATGGTTCAAACTTTCGAGAAGAATGGACAATTTGATGTTGGTAGCTCAACATCTTTCTTTACAATCGGCGGAGTGTGGCAAATCCTCTCCAAATTGATGAAACTTGGTAAAAACTTTAGAAACTTTTAAATACTTAATCTTGATGTTTTGATCTTACTTACCTTACTTTTCGTTTCAGATCCCCAACCAGAGGTGACGGTGGTTGTGATTCAAACCCTTCTCGAGCTTTTATCGGATGACTTGTTTCGAACATATGGCCGACAGTTCCAAAAGTTAATGCATGTTTTGATCTCAGTCTTCTTGCCAAAAATCGATAGTGTCAGTGTAGGTTCGGCTAAGGCTAGTGTTAATAGATTCCAGACATTTCTGGAGAAGAAATTTCGGATTCATGCGAACTAATGTTTAACCAGAATTATTATAAGCATAAGCACTACATGTCAGTAATTTTTATGGCATGATTATTGCCATTATTTATTAGAATACTGAATGCATTGCATGCATGCACGATGGCAGGAACGTCGTGTTACGATTACGAACACGTCAGAAAATCAAATGACCTCGACCCCGTATAACATGTTATATACATACTCCCCAATTTGTAAGACGTAACGAGTGTGATTTTTGCGAATGAATTGAGAAGATTTCAATAAATTGTTAGGATCGATGACAGATGCTTGAAAAACCACATACTCTTTAATATTTTTGTCGTGTCAAAAACTGACTTTAATAAAAGTATTTTATTGTTTAATCCATTTAATCTATGGTTAAATCTAACAAATCATGCATTAATTCTGTGAATTTAAAGTTGAGATAGTTGTTGAATTGTATTTGACAGCATGATAAGATTCTAATTTTGACTGCATTAGGATTCAACAACAGCGTTTATGAATTATAACAGAGAAGACAAGGCAATATCAGTAACAAAGTTCTGTAAACAGTCTACATATTCAACATCCGTAGCTTCGATATTAGGTCTTATTCATTATACAACTAGTCTCATACATACAAGTCTACAATTAAAAACATTTTTAGTCAGAAATCGTGAGGTCTAATAAGGTGATAAGGTCATCATTGAACTTCAACTTTTGGATGAGTCGGCATTACTTCAGCTTCTTCCATTTCTGTATCCATAATTTCTTCGTCTTCTTCGTCCATTTCGTCTTCATTCACTTCGTGACTTTCATCTGCCGATTGAGAGGAATCATTATTAGAGGCAGCGGGGACTCTTACTACAGATGGGACATTAGGATTAGATTCTGTTTCGCCCATTAATTCCACAGGCATTGGTCGTTGAGGATGTGCTTTTGAAATGTGTTCTTTTAACATCTTCTTCCGGAAGAAACCAATCGTAGTGCAGTATGGACCTGCAAGAATATACAATAAGATACATTAATTTAAAATCGGAACTTTTTCCATCACAATAATAATTATAGAGTGATTCGGATTTTGAAAATTATTAATATTACATTTGTAAGGACGATCTCCAGTGTGCCGACGCATATGCTCTCTCAAATTCATCTTAACATTAAAATCTTTTCCACAAAGGTCACACTTAAAAGGCTTAACTCCAGAATGGATCAACATGTGTTGGGTCAAATGGTATTTTTGTCGGAAAGACTTTCCGCAAATCTAAAAAAGTCAGAAAACGAGACATTTAACATCTCTATAGTACACGCAGTTTACACACAAATGATCAGGATAGGTCACAGTACCTCACAAGAATAAGGCTTAGCGCCTGAATGAACCAATGCATGTGTAACAAGTCCTCCACGTTGAGCAAATCCTTTTCCACACTCATCACACTTGTATGGCTTCTCTCCCGTGTGAGACCTCATGTGCGTCATCAAATAATGAGGAACCGAAAAAGCCTTGCCACACAAATCACATTCGAACGGCAGTTCACCCGTATGAATCCTTGAGTGGTAGGCGAGCATGATCTTGGTGTTGAACGATTTAGGACACTCATTGCATTTGTAAATGTCTAAGGAGCTCCCATTGTCGTCTCCATCATTGTCACCACCATTTGTTTGGTTAATTCTGTGTGGAGTGAAATAAAAAACTTTTGAAGTTTGAAGAGACAGAGATTTAGATTGGTAAAAAATAGTCAAAGTTTATTAAGTCAATAAAAGTATAGAAATAGATAGATAGGTATAAATTAATAGCTGAGTCTCACAGATTACACTACTTGATGATTAGGACGACTAACTAACCTGCCTCCTAAACCAGGAGTGGTGGAGACATCCGCTCCAGAGAATCGTTTCAAACTCCCAAACTTATCTGGAATAGGTTGACCTTGGCTATTCAGACGAACTACTGTTACTCTTCCACGGGAATCCATAGAGCGAATCATCACAGGAGTCTTCGGTCCCGGTTGCACTAGCTCGTATCGACTTCTCCACACTGAAATAAAACAATAAGTTGACACGTAAGACTAATAGTATAATAATCAATTCACAAACGACATTGAATTAAACAGGTACTCATTTTGTTTAAGAAAAAGAAAAAAGGAAGAAACTTACAATTAAACATCTGCTCTTTGTACGGTTTCTTGTGTTCTTCATCCATATACCCGTAACTTTCAGACTTGATATCCTCCTCCAAACAATTTGGTTTCGTTCTAACGAGAAAAGTCTTAATTGCCTTCTTTGCCAATGAATCTCGAACTTTGTTAAATTGCTTGTGCATAAATTCAATTTTGTGATTGATTCCCATAAGACTTTCCATGTCTTCTGCGCATTTCACACAAAATGGAAAAGTCATCTCTTCATCCATATTAATTTGATCTCCAACAGAAAAAAACTCCAGGAAGAACTCTTTCATCTTCTCATGATTTTTCACAGCAGGATTAGCCATATCTTCAACTGAGAGATCAACGTTACATATTATACATCCTTGTTCATTCCACGGTGGATTTTCCATTCCTAAAGATTCTTCAGAGACTCCTGTAGTAACGAAAACTTTACCATCAGCAGACAACTGTCCAACTGCACCAATGGAAATAACTGCAGCAGCTAAATCATCATCGTCACCATGCTGGCCACTAAGCACAGTAATTTGTTGTTGTTGATTGATATGATGTTCAACCAAGTTGCCTTCAGAATGATGGAGCATCGCCATTTGTGCTTCGATCAAGTCAGTAGCCGCCCGATGATGATTGTCAGATTCAACGTGGATTATTTGTGTGTCCATGTTAGTAGACTCAACAGATTGGGACTGTCGTCCTCCAGTTTTAAGAAGATCACTATGATCATTTTCATCTTCTAATGAGACTCCAGAAGTTCCTGCAGCAGCCATTACAGGAGTTCCATGTTCATCAACAGACATCGCTTGAGTAAGGTCATCTTCTTCTGGCTCAGTCTCAGATTCACGCTGTTGTTTTGACTCTTCTGTTGAATCTTTTGTTTCTGTAGCTTTGGTAGGAGTAGTGCTACTTGGTTTTGCAGGGCTCTTTTTAGCAATTGTTGGTGCTTCCACTTTGGCAGGAGAACTTGAAGCTGGTTCTTTTTGTTGGTCTTTCACGTCTTTCTGTTCTGATGATGCTGTTGTAGTCGGTTTCTTTTTCTCTACTGCAGGAGTAGCAGCTTTACCTTTGGAAAGAGCAGGTTCAGCAACACTAGCTTTTGCTTTCTTTGCAGGAGGACCACTACTACTGGCAGTAGTGGGAGTGGTGGTTGTGGCACTAGCTCCAGAACCATCTTCAACAGATTCTCCAGAAGATTGACGAGTATTTCGCAGTCCTCCACGCTTTTTAGGAGCCTCTGAAGATGAAGCAGCAGGAGCAGGAGTTGTACTTGCAGGTGCTGCAGTAGATGCACGGGTCTCCTTTCTAGTTGAAACTCGAGTCTGAGCCTGCACTTCCTTTGTTTTTAGAGTCTCCACTAAAAACAAAAACAAATAAAAAATATATGTATATTCCCATTGACAAATAACGAATAGAATTAATCGATTTCAATAATTAATTAACTAACCTTTAGGTTTCTCTTTCTCTTCGACCTTTACATTAACTCCAGTTCCAGTTCTCGTAGCTCGGATTGATTTCCGTCCAGAACCAGCTCCAGCTCCACCAGCTCCTCCAGCAGGAGCTTGCGTACTTCCAGCAGCGTTTCCTCCATCTCCTTTCGCAGAAGTTCCTGATGACGATCCACCTCCACCTCCACTTGCTGCCGACTTACTCTCAGCTGCAGCAGCTGCTGCTTGTGTCGGCACTACACGTCGACCAGTTCTAGTCGTCACCGGAGTCGACATTATTCTTTTATCCAGTCAATAAAATACCCTACCCGTTAAAGCTCTCTTGATAAAATTCCACTACCCTCTATACAAATAACAATTCAAAACTACACCACCGTCGTCACTTCCACCATTATCCAGGAAGTACTAAAATCTTTACTGTACACACTGTCGACACTGTGGAGTAGTCGAAAGTCGAAGTAAACCACTTTGTCGACAAAACAAACCCTATTGCTTAAAAGAAGGTTGTCCCTCCGTTATTGTACAAGCGAGTGCCGCCACTTCTCCCTTATGCTTGATCAATGTTGAGAAAATGACGGAGACTCTCCTTTGACTCCTCTCTCACTCTCACCCTCCCCACCTCTCCTTGTCCTTAGTCAATGACGCTAAAGACAGTCGCGCCAAATTCAAATTTGTCTCACGTACCCGAAGTTTCAAAATTTTGATCTATTTTGGGAAATATTTTATCCCCGGGGGAAAAATTGGGGGCATATTTTGAAAGTTAATTTTAATTTGAGGAAATTGGTATAAAAATTATTTATGGGGAGGGTAAGGTGGTGGGGGAATTGGTGTTTGGATTTGTACGGGGAATGGGGAGAAGTGAGACTAGTGAGTAGATGGCAATAATGAGAGTGAGGGAAGATGATCTGGGCTTGGGTTGGGGTTGGGAGACAAAGATGCCTATGACATCAATCAATGAAATGAAATGCATGAACTGAACAGATGAAAGTGCATCAATTATGTATTATTGTGAATTGATTGATTGGTTCGATTGATAATTAGTGAGAGTGTTTATAGCATTACAATTACAAGGGATAGGGAGGAATATCTTTTATTGATTAGAATGAGGAGCATTATTTGTTGTACTGTTGTGCAGAGAAGTTGTACTGGATTGTATGAGACTGTAATTTAGTTAGTTGGAAATTGGACTTTAGATTTCAGACAGCATGTTTACCTTAAGAATCATAACGGTATATTGATATCAGGAGGAAGCAAGAAGGAGTCGTGAAGGAAAAGCCTCTTTCTATTCCTATTCCTAAATCGATAGTTAATTACCCTTCTGCTATTGGAATCATGAACTGATCTGAATAACCTATTGTTGTATTATTGTGGGATACATTTTATTATCTTTCTGTGTATGTACTGAAGAGAGTGAGCTTTGCCTTATAGAGACGCGTCCAGTAAGGACTAGTACATAACCAAATTAAGAGAAATGCCAGTAATTGAATTTGTACGTACGGACATGTTGTTCAGAGGTTTCTAGTCTCTCGTTTTCATCGCTAGAATTTATTGTAGTCAGTGAATTGAATTCAGAAAGTCACAAAAAGTCAGATCCCGAGCTATTTAATCATCTCATTATTATGAAGTATGTTAGAAAGTTGCAAGTACTACTCATTGGGGTTCTTTTGGGTGTATTGGCTGCTGGAAATGGTAAGAAACTATTACAATAAGATTTTTTATTCTACGCCCGATAAGTTCATTTCATTTCACTTGACATTTCAGCCTTAAAATGCTACGTATGCAATTCGGAATTCGATGGACTCGAATGCGAGTCAAATCCACCTGCTCCAAGGTTTCTTGTTGAATGTTCACCAGAAACTGCAAAGCCAATTAACAAAGGAGGAGCCAGGCCAAGCGACAGTCCTGTAATAATATCAAGTGGTCAACAAGCAGTGACGACCACACCCACTCCAACAACAACAATTTTATCTGATATTACACCAGTGACCAACAAGACTAGGAAACCAATATCTCCTCATGAGATCTTGGCTATCTCTCATGTAGCTAACAATAGTGAGTCATCTTCTTCTCAGCAGAGTTTGCCTATCTCTACTACAACTACAACTAGTACAACTTCATCTACAACAATGTCTACCACAATTGCTGAGACTTCGACAATCTCACCGAGCCATGATGCCTCATCAACTGAAAGAGAAGAAAGGAGTTTTTTAAGAAACTCAAGAGAAATGAAAAGTTCCAATGAAGAAGAATTGTCGATGATGATGATGATGAAGGCGGATGATTCACAACGTAACTATACAATGTGCAGAAAGGATGATATGACAATACCCGATCAGAATAATGGAGAAAGTTGGTTTCGAATAGTTCAAATTTTCATTAACTCACTATGAAAGGGAAACTAGAATTGAATTGATGAATTGATTGAGTCATGTTTGTTGTTTCAGACATCCAAAAAGGAAAGCGAATTATCTACAGGTCGTGTGGGTGGATGGGGAAACCTGAGAATGTCTGCAGATCTTTACCTTCAGAGACCTTAACGTATATTCAATGCTCTTGTATTGATGATTCATGCAACGGAACCAATTTTATTTCAGTCTCGGACATTATTTTAATTACCGTTGTGTCACTTCTTATCGCTCGTGAATATCAATTGCTCTAACCAATTTTCTTTTCTCATATCTGACCTGTATGTCGGAAGAAATTAAAGTAGTCGGAACTTTCATAAGCGTCAGCAAAGTTTATTTATTTGTTCATATCCCTCATAATTTGACAGTTCCATGTATTTCTATTCCACTGTTCATTTTTTATCACTGATACAGTGTTTCAAATTACTTTATTACGTGTAGGTGCACGAACTACATTAATTCTTGAGATTGATTGATGGATGATGCGGAGGATTGTGTTGATGATGATGTGCAGTTTAAGAATTTAACATGTAATTCTTTTTCATTTACTACGAACTGTTTTGGTGATGATGACAGTGTACGCTTTAGATAGATCTATACTGATCTAAATGATTATTATTTGAAAATGTTGATCATTTGACCAGCTCATCTCTAACCACTATTTTAATTATATTCACTTTCAAAGTGCAAGTAATCTTTGAGACTTTTCAGTAGGATTTTGTAAATTCCCATTCTCTACTTAAATACAATTTAACAACTCGTTTTACAAGTTCATTAATTCTAAATTCTAAAGCTTTTAAAATTGTAACTCATAATTTAGTTACTGATTTTACTAAACATTAGCAGTATATATAGACTTGACTATATATCTCTCTCTATATATATTATACTTTCATTATAAGACAAGAATTAAGATCACACCATGTTTGACAGTCATTTTCCCATCACATCTCCAATAATTCTCCCCTACTACGTTTTTATATAATATTATTATAACTTTCCGCTTTCCTCTTGCACTTTGGGATATTTTAAAACAACAATTATTATTGATAATGAATGAAGACATGCTAAAAGCCAAATAATGAGTGTAACATACTTTAATTAGTGTGTGTAGATTGGCATTTAATAAAAGCTTAAAATATGCATATGTATAATACACATAACACAGGTATACACACAGAGAGAGGTGTTCACAAAAATATCTTAAAGAATATTTAAGAAAATATTGATCCAAATAATATTATACAAATGTTAAAATAACATTATATTTAGCTACATAATAAAAAGAAGTAGTGTAGACAGAAATAAAATATATACAAAGTCAATTGAATTCTCATAACTTCATCTTCTCCAGAAGTGAAATAATTTTTACATTCCTTAATGAATGAATTGAGGATAAAATTGGCATCTGAAAGTGTGGTTTAAAAACTCTTAGAAGTGGTTTTGGAAATATGGAAGCACAGGCTTATTGTCTGAAATATATACATTTAATAATGCTACGTAGAGCACAATTATTATAAGAGTATACGACGCAGTAGGTGAAACGAGAAACCACGCGAAGACAATTTATCCTAAGACTACTTAATAATAGACTAAAGGGGTGTGGGTGGGGTGGCAGCCAGAAGCGCTGTGATAATCTTTGACGCAATTAAGCACACATTTATAATGTATAATTATATTCATGGATGATCTATTTTAAAGTGCTGAATTTGTTTATCCCGAAGTCTACAACCTTTCTTCTTAATTACTACTGATCGCTCTATACACGCTTGGATGCTTTTTAATATGGACTAAAGTGTGGTGGTTGGCTTTATTCA
>Ga0194135_10001634_pt1 | contig 13443 bp, 7 predicted proteins | sample LitLau_LLRF_2013_FD_134024 | JGI IMG/M metagenome (GOLD analysis project Ga0194135, IMG submission 134024) | Freshwater sediment microbial communities in response to fracking from North America - Little Laurel Run_MetaG_LLRF_2013 (version 2) | ecosystem: Environmental > Aquatic > Freshwater >...
CTCAAACTCTGAGGGGAAGCCAATGCCGTCAGTCATTTTCGCTGACCACAATGAGGACGCTGCCTATATGGACGCTCTGAGATTGGATAAATGAATTCAACTCCTAAACCCTTCAGACTTACGCAGACGTCAGTGTGGATTTTATCAAAACAATTAAAGGGGGAAATTAGCACCCACTTCCCAAAGATTAAATCGGACTAACCAACGACAGCACGCCGCTCTTGCTGACGCTGCGCTCATTCAGTTCCCTCTCGCCCATAATCTGAACTCAAATGATGGTTTTTTTTTTAAACGGTTTTGCTTTTTAGGGATTTCCAACTTAAACCTCCGCTTTTCCCATTGTTTTCTAATTCCGAATCCCCACCATCTGATTATCTTCATCCGGTCCTTTTTAAGTATTTTCCTACTTTCCTGAGAGGCGTATAATAATAGGAAACAAAGGAAATAAAACATTTCATGTTTCAATAATGTGTCATTAATTCAGTTTGCAAAAAAGATGCGCATGCATGCAAGGCGCCAGGAATCCGTCATCACTTTTTTTTTGCAAATTGATGAATAAATTACATGTATACCATGCTTAGCTTGGCCTTGATTCTCCCCATTGAAAACGATTCACTTAATTTAGTCAAGTTGAAGGTTATGAGACAAGACAGAAGACATAAATCCATCCAATGAATATAAGAATCTATTCTAAATCTAAAAGCGTCCAGAAATCATCAAACCCCATGTGTCCAGATGAATTTCTCAGCATCGTAGATCTTCGCCAATGTCAAGAAATCACGACCTGGAATGAAATTGAGAGGTAATTTTAATTAGAATCGTTACTTGTAATGGAAGAAAGCGGTTTGAAAAGATGGTTTACCGAGTCTAATGTAAGTATAGAAGGAAGTCGTGATGATGGTAGCAATGGAAATGAGTTGGTACCACTCAACCGTTCGGACCAGGACCAGGATCCCAAGGAGTATCAATGTCGTATGAAATGCAATTAAGAGACGAGGAAATGAACTCCCACTGAACAGCATCTGAAAATGTCACAGGTCAGTGACTTCGCTTACGAGACACGGAAGGAAAAGGTAATAAAAGAAGAAAAAAGTTTTATTTTATGATTTTGATAAAAAAAAAATGCTGTACCTGAAACCTTTGGTGAGTGGGATTACCCGGTTCAGATGCAACGCAGAGTACGCCTTCTGCTTTATACAATTCTCTTTGATGTTTCACTATTGAACCCGGTGGGAACAAATTATCGTTGTACCAACTAAATGTTATAAAACAAATGACGATTAGAGGTGCAATGACATCTGACTAGAAGGAAATGAGTAGACAGACGTACAGCTGGGATGGTACGTGGTTTGGTCTCAACCTCGTCCAACTCCCAAGATGACATGCAACCTTATGGAGCCCATCCGAAAAACCCGGAGAAAATGCTCGACTCACCAACAATGAGAAAACAATCAACCAACAAAATACAAGATGCTGTGAGACCCAGTAAAGGTCGTAGTGGACGTAGGGCTGGAATTATGAAAAACAAAATTAATTTGACATATTACATCATCATCATGAAAGATAATTTTGGAGGGTTCCAGCCCTACCTGGGCAAAACACCAAGGGATGAAGCCAGCATAATAAGAGATAATGCTAGATGTGCACAGAATTTTCCGTAATCTAGCATTGAATTCCAGCCGGAGAGAATCAACCTGCTCTCTAATGATGTTTGCGTCGTTGCTACAAATATGACATGGAAGGGATTCCGGATTGTCGAGTTCATTCACTTCCCACAAGGAACTGATTGAGAATCCATAAACGTAAACGTATAAGAATAATCTAAAAAAAAAAAAACAACAGAATTTGGAATAAACACTCGCTCCTACAGAAGACAAACAATTAGCTTCACTTCAGATTAACCATTAACCTTACGGCATGAACAAGTATGAAATGTGAAGAAAGGATTTCCGTTCTCTCCAGAAGCAGAATGCCGTCAGCAAGACCCAAAGGAACATATGAATTGTCAGAACAAATTGAAGGATCCGATGCGTGTAAGGAGGAAGCAATGACTTTAACATCAAATATGGCAACCGACGGAACAATACCGCAAAAATGAATGCTACGATCTTGAAGTCGATCAGGTGAAAATTCTGCAAATAAATAATCAAAGTTAGTTGCATAATCTGTGCAGAGTACCAGTGAAATCGTGAAATAATTTACATTAGACTTAGACAACACTGACCACGCCTGAATTGTTGAAACTCTGGGGCAGCCACCACACGGTCCTGTAAAGGTGCACAAACTGAAGTCCAGTAAACAGTGCAATATGAAGGCAGAGGATAAGTTCAAAAACTTCGGTGGACTCCTTGGGCATATGCGGGATCCTGATATGCTTCACATCATAGATGACGACTCTAATAAATAAACATACACGTTCTCGTGTAGGCAAGGCTAATGTTTAAACGTTAAGAATTTGCTCTGTAACGTATTCTGACTGTGACGTGACCGTTTTAACAATGACAGTTTACCTTTCGTCTTGCACTGGGCTCACCACGGGATATACAAGGTTTTGCTTGGAAGTAATTGTTCTGCCTGTCAGACGCCTCCCCCCAGCCATATTTTCATAAAGAAGCATCCAATCCAACTATCAACTAAACTAATCAACGAAGTTACTAACTAATTTAGGAGGGATAGTCGAATTTCTCAGCCTTAAGGAAGAGCAAAGTGAAAATTCGCTTTTGATTAGGGCTTTTGATGTTTTTTTTGTAAAGAATTTGCTGAATGAAAGTCGCGCCGTTTCTGTACCCTCAAAACTGTCTACGGTGAATTTCCGTCATCTACTAATCTCTCCTCCGTCTCACATTTCGATCATGCCAGCACAGCCTTGTTTACGAGATAAACGATATTTTTGTGTCGGATTTCGTTAATGAATCGAAAGTCACAAGATGAGCTCTCGTTCAACTATACTATAAAACTTAAAAACTTATAACTTAACTTACGTTTTTCCACTTTTATGCTTGCATTCCAATTGCAATGCATGCATTGGCAATATTTTTGGAAGATTTGCCGATGCATTAATACGGCAAACCGACTCGTCGTTTCATGCCGTTAACCCTCCGCACTTAAGAATAAAATTGAAAATCCCGATCGACAGTTAATTGAATTTGTTAGGGCTTAGTAAGGCCAAGAAAAACAATGCAATGCGATGCCAATGCAATCGCTTGACCTTCACCTAATGTAATGTTGAATTCGGGTGATCCTGCTTTCGAGATTGGGGTTTCGTGGGGAGCGGTGCAACTCTATCGGCGGGAAGTGATTTAAAATCTTTCTGAAATTTGGGATTAATTGGGGTTGAAGAGCTGAATGAGTTTCAATTTCAATTATTTCAATAGTATAGTCGTTGAGGATTCATCGACATTTGACATCGAGTTTTGATCTTCTTCTCCCCCATCGACTCAATCGAGGCACCAGACCAAATTAACAAAGACTCCATTAGCCGCCCAGCCAGCAGAGTCAATAAATAAGCAATTACGTTCAGCAAAATATGACTAGCACCCGAATGCGGAATGCCGCCGCCGCCCTGATATCCTGAATGACATTTTTTGACCCATGTCTAAAAGAAGAAGATCAAGTTGTCGGAAGACTCACGACTGAAATTCTTTTGTTTAGGTTAATCATTTGAAATGAATACCGGTCAGTTCAGAGCGTTGCCAACCTCGGAGCTCCTCCATCCCGAACTTATGAGTGACGGCATGCTCCAAAGAATACTCCAAGAGGTACTAACCGGAAGCATGCAATAGCATTTGATATTCTAAAACCTTGTCTTGCTGCATGGATCAAGCTTGAGATAATGTATTATAAATGTTTCTTGTGTGATTCTAGCGTGGAGCGGAACTAAATGATGAAGTGGGTCATTGGGAATTGCGAGAATTGTACGATGCATTGGTCCTGCCAAAGCCAAAGCGCGAACTTGATCCAAACAGAAGGACGACCCAGCGACTTCTGGAGCGGCGGGCCGAGGCCTCTGCTCTTGGAGACGGCAAGATGACCACAAGCCAAATGAACAGTCCAAGTTCAGTTGAAAATTGGGATTCGGTTAGGCGAACCAGTTTGAAGAGATCCAGAGCAAAGGACATCGATGAGGAATCGCCGTTAACGTTAACCAGAAGGTTTGAAATTTCTTCCAATGAATGTAAAATGAGCCATCACATTGGAATTGGACCCATAACTACTGCAAGTAATCCGCCCGGTAAAACGAAGTGCTCAATACCAAACGAGGAACCACTATCCAAAAAGAGTCGTCCTCGATCCCCCTCACCCATTAATTTCCCATGATTTTAAGATAACGCAGTTAATTGTTATTTAGTTTATTTGTTAACAATTACAGGCAGGCTAAGTACAGTTTTTGAGACTTCTTGACGAATTGATTTGATACAAAAAATGATAAAGAAAAACGACTGCGTCGGAATAAGTCAAATTACGACTTCACATTCTAAATATTTGACACTAATGAAATGACTAGAGATTATTTATATTTTTCAATAAAATGGAAAGACTTTTATGAAAAGTTAAACTAGAGGCTGACTATGACATGAGTTTCCTTTAAGATAAATTCCAAAATGTTTACACGAGACAAGACATAAGCACACGTGTTATTAAATGCAACGAGAACGAGTATTTTTGAGTAGAAAATGTGATGATGGGTAATTGGTAATTGGAGATTGCTCAACATTTTGGACAGTCGAAACTTTACACCTGTGTCAGCTCTTCCTCGATTTTAGTCAGCGACCAGATTTCATTGGCGGCTACAAGACAAGAAATAAGGAAGAAAGCAATAAATCAAGAAACGTGGAGAAGTTAAGATTTATGTAAATTATGTGCGGTGAATTTCTTACCAAAATGTTTTGCCCTTGGTAAATCCGCTGCTTGCATTGTAAAAATACATTTGATTTGTTTTTATAAAAACTGAAGAAGGATAAGTTCCCACCTGACAATTGGTTAATTATAAATGAACTCATACACAAGGGCATGCAGGAAGTAAATTGTTAATTTTTAGTAAATAATGAAACCCGTCTTGGTCTTACTCTCAAATGGAGAGGTTGTGCCGAATTGGCCACCGTTCAGATCCTTACTTTCCAGCAGTAGCATTGGCTCAGACTCTGCCGACTCTTTTTGGTGAGTTCCTGGTGCGCCATTGGTGAAAGGGAGAGTGACCGTGTCACTGACCTAATATTGAAAAATACATTGGAAATATTGGGAAGCATCTACAAGTGGAACGATCTTGTGATTCATATAAAAACCCGCTGCCAGGATTTGAACCAGCTTACCTGGATAAGCTTCCGGACCACATCACGACCAATAATGTGATCAAACATGATGCTTAAAAACTCATCTGACATGATCGTCAATCTAGAACGTCCATTAAGAACGACAACAGTTAGCATACATAATATTAGAAGCGTCAGTTTCAGTACATAAATCAAGATATGGAGTCTACCTCAACTTGTCTCTATGCCAGACCATTATTTTGCTTTCTTCCACAGCCGTAATCGTTACCTACAAGAATTTGACACACAAAACAAGTGAATCGGAAGTGGAAGAGTAATTACTCTTGTGATTATGTCCTTAGAATCCAAAGAGACAATATTAAACGACCCGAGTAATAATCATTTTTACCCGAGTTAGGTTTATTAGGTTAGGTAAAAATACCCGAGTATACTCGGGTCTTTTCACTCATTCTCATAAGGTTCACTCGGGTAAAAATGATTATTACTCGGGTCGTTTAAATGGCATCCGAATCCAAACGCACCTGGAAGAGTTCATCAGTGGACACGCCGAAATCTAAACAAAAAAGTCAGTAGAACTAGAAGGTCATTTATGCATAACATGACAATGCAGTTAAACTTACACTCTGGGGAGTCTATGAACTGGAACGGAAGGATAATATGGAGTGGGCGACCTTGCTGTGAAACTAGCAGTCTTTAAAAAAACAACAAGGTATAAAAGAAACAAGTTGCGTTACAAGAACACTAAAAAAGATGGAAGTGGATTAGCATACCTTCCAGAGAGAAGTAGTCCCAAACTGTCCACTCTGTTATAAAAGGATGAGTTGGACCCTTCGTGTTCTAACACTTCTAATAAACATTTGACCTTACCTAGTAGTCTTCTCGACAGCGTAAGAAGTATTCGGGAGGAGGATTCTGGTCGTCTTTCTACAACTTAAAATTTTGTTGAATTGATCTCGGGTGATGTGAAGCTTCTCAAAAATATGCTTGTACACCTATGGAAAACAAGAGTTCATTGGTCATCTCGTTCGTAATTGGGATCAATGGTGACCCCCTGTTTAATCATTATCCAACGTATTGCACAATTACACAAAACATACCTGCTCTAACTCTTTCGAATAGGATTGAAAGACAGATCTACAAACTCCTCCCATGAGGAAACAAGTGTTGACAAAGACATGAGCAGCAGACCAAACGATAAAGTCTAATGAATGGAAGACAAAGTAACCAAATGTAAAGAAGGAAAGACCGTAAGCAATTCCGAGGAATCTCAACAGTGATCTCTGGTTTGGAAGGAGGAAGATTCCCAATAGGGCGAGTTGGGATAGTTGAATCGAGACGTGGTGAATTGGCGTCCAGTCGATGAATAATCCTGGATTCAGTGCCCATGCAAAGACTCCATACTTTTCACCATCCAATAGGAGCGTGGTATTGACAAATTTAGAACATGGATTAACATCACTGCTTTTTCCAAACGGGTTGCCGATTCCACCGCTGAGTTGGTCTTCATCGTAATTGATACTGACAAAGTCATCGTCGTCTCCGCTCATTGCGAACCCAGACTTTGATGGTACGAGCAGTTTTCTCGGCGTGTGGGCCAGTCGTACTCCTACTCGACGGGTTGGCACCAGTTAACTTAATTAACTTATATGCCTCAAACAAAAGAAATTCCTAATTAATTATAACGAACGAACGATTACTTTCTTATCCAATCCAATAAGAATGCATCAATGCCGTTTTTGTTTGAACTTTTTGACTTTTCCTGCATTTTGAATAATGGCGGCTTTTTTTTCGAAGAAAGTGTCCCTCTGCATCTGCTCTGGTTGGAATGCTTTTTTTTTAATTTGGGCGTTTCCGAATGAATGAAAGTGAAAGGTAAACAGAGTGAAAGTAAAAGTGTTATTTATTACGGTCATACAATTTACGTAACTTCCGGGATTTCTATTATTAACTCACACTCACAGGAATATCATTGGAGACCAATTTGGAAATCAACGTAATGGACGCAAGTCCCAGCGTGCCATGAGCCCATCTTTCCTGTCCTCCTCATCCCGACTCCTCTGAGAAGCTGCAAGGGTGTACAATTGAGCCTGCATCTTGTAACGCAGCAAAAGAAATTAATCAGGACAAACTTTCCTTTTCAATCTTCTTATCATCCCCAAACCTGCAAAATTATCAGTTGGTAAAGGCTTAATTTAAATCCTTACCACTTTGTAAAATAGGCAATTTGATGGAGATTCGTCTTCTGCATTTGGACAGTTCTTTACCTACCGGTTGTGAGTGAATAAACGAGAGTATGAAAAGTGAAAGCGGATTTTAGGATTATATATGTGTAAAATCTAAATATTAATTGCGTGGGTTGATAAGAAATTAATTACCCCATCGCAGAGCTCCCAATCTTCCAAGCACACAAACTTCCCACTCGAATGATGAGGGAAAGGGCAGAAAAACTTGGCATGTCCATCCGCAGATCGAGTACAGTCTGAAAGAATATTATTAACAAGCTCCAATCAAGCTCGTTTCTTAAAATCCAGCTAATTACTTGTAAACTACCATTTCTTTTTTTTGAATTCAATCGCGTAATTAACACTTTCACGCTCATAACTAAGAACTTGAAGCAACTACTGATTATTTTTACTGGAATCTCATCACTATTTTTTTTGACATGCGGATAGTGGACGCTCAAATTGGAAAGGTCGAACTGGCACTCAAAATCAATTTTTACGATAAATATGACGCATTTTCTCCAATCCTGCACTCTTTCCAATTAAATTTCTATGTTGTCTCTGAAATGTATAATTATTCTCGATGTAGCAAGTTATCCCCTCCCACTCCAATGTATTTTTGAATAAAAGAATGGAGATGATACGAGGGAGTTTCTTAAATTACCAACTTGTTATAAAGTTCTAATGAAAATTTGTTCAATTATTATAGCTGAAACCTTAGACACTCCTCGTGCCTCGAGTAGGTGGGTAACTGAATTTATTTCATCTTCCTTTTGATATTACAAGGAACGCATTTTTCTAAACTTGGCTTTTCCGGGTCATTTGTTTGTACAACTAGCAGAGAAAAGTGAAAGTTGCACTATAATAAATTGCCTACCTCCAGTACCAAATCGAAACGCAGACCCAAAATTAGGATCCAAATGAATGGGATATCTTTTACTCCTTGATTTCGATTCCTTGACTTCCTTCCCTTCTGCTTCTGTTTGATAAAATGCTCTTCCTCCACTGAAGTAGTCATCGTAGTCTTCACTAGGGATGAGATGATTGGACACTAGGGAAATTAGACAGGTGAGGGTAAACGCGAAGAGGATGGCAGAATTAAGTGGGGCCATTCCGTCCCCTCCGTCTCACTTTCACTCGACCAATGATAAGTGACTTGTGGAGAAGATCCTTCCAGGGTGAATTCATTTTATAAATCCGCCTCGCCTACTCCTGGCTTCTCAGTTGAGCTTTAGCCTGTTGCTTTCACTGCTTTCACCACTGTGTGGTGCGCAGTCTTTACCAATACCGAGAACCCCGACGACACAGCATCCCTCTCCTTTGTATTTTCTAAAAACCTTGGCTACCTTCATTTGGCTTCCTCATATTCAACTACCCGGGTAGAACCTTTCCGCGTCACAATTAAATAATAAAAGCCTCACACTCCCATCATTGACACAGTCAATTCCCTTCCACTCCAATTAATTAACAAACACGTTTTTACGCTCTATGAATAAAATCAACTTACTCCCACCCGCCTAGGTTTGGGTTCTTACAAATCAAATTGAGCCTTTAGACCTTCACTTTAGCGGAGAAGGCACCAGCGAGAGAGTCGCTAAATACTGTTGTTTTATAAATTAATTAATGAGTGATATTCCTTCTAGGAACAAAGGGGTTCGAGGAAAAATGTTCAAGGATATGAGTAGAAGCGGAAGTTAAACAAATCATGGAAGTAAATTCTAGTGAATAAAATTTGTCAAAATCGGGAATTTGGGAGCAGTATAGGAGGAGCTTACCATACTCATTTGAAAAGCAAATTCAATTCAATTCATTCATAGTAGAGTATTATATTTCAAGGAAAGGTCAATTTATTTTCCCCATGGATAAATATCCTCAGCCATCAGACGTCATAAACTCCGAACTCCTCCTTTTCAGCAAATCAAACCTAAAAGAAGTTAAACTTTTTTAAGTGCTAAAATGTCAAAATCAGCCCTTCATACCTTCTGAATATATTCATGTCTTTCTTTTGATTTGGAGATCCATACACTTTTCAGAATCAAAATGTGTCACTTTTAGAGAATTAGTTCTCTGCTATCATCACTATTTCCTAGCTTCCTAAGTTACCTTCTCTATTTTTATGGCTAGACTAATTAAAAACTAGTAACAAGTTAAAATTAGAATTTAGATGTGATTGGATCTTCATTCAATTTAATTTTAGTGCCTTGCACTTGTAGAATATCGAGATGCTCAGACTCGGATACTTGAATATTGTCTGGAAAAGTTGCTGAAGGAATTCTCTTTCCCTTTCGTTTCCCACCACCCACGCGTAACCTCACATCTAGCTTCTGTACACGAAGTTGAAGATCCAGGAGACTCGGGGTTGATGAATTGGAAGAAGATTGGCCAGAATCCCAATTACGTTCAACGTATGACCTCCTGAGACTTGACCTCTCATCCGTTTGTGTCGCAACGGATTTCATCCTAACAAGATCCTCATCTGGCTCTGTGGTCACACCTGGCACTGGTAGTGGGACTGCCTCCTTGCCCTCTTCCTCTTCTTCAATACCAAAGTAATTCAAACTCTGGATTACAGAATTGTAGCAAGTGGATGATGCTCCGGCATCTTCCTCGTCCCCACTTTCACTCTCCACTTTGTCTTTGTCAACATTCTCCCTTGTCATCGGATCTGAATTTCCTTCTGAGACGCCTTCGGAATTGTAAACACTTTTTCCAACAACATCCCCACCACCGACGTCGTAACTGCCACTCTCGGCATCCTCCATTGATTCATCCCTGACAATTTCCTCCTCAAGACAGTTTTCATCTTTGTGGAGAATAACTTTCTCTGCTCCAATTGCAAAACACTTGGAGGATGGAATATGCTGGGAATTGGAAACTGAGAACGGGGTCATCACTATTTCTTTAATTTCAATTAAACTTGGTTCCTCTTCTGAATCGGAGTGGTGGGCTTCTACCACTATTTGATCTTCCAAATCAGACAATAACCTCTCTCCTAAAGCGTCTTCAGACTTGCAGGTATCGATATCGTCTGCGGTGTCCTGTGTCTTGTCTCCACGTGCCGATGCTTCCAGTGGAGCACTTTCAAATTGTTTGGTTTCTCCAACCTCTCCCAGTCCCAACTCAGATTTCAGAGACTCTTCAATTGTCGCCGGGGGAAGATTAAAGGAAGACTCGTCCAGATTCTTCTGTTGGATAATTTCTCTTTCTCTATCACTTTCCTCTTTCCCCGTGGGAGGGTAATCTTCGTGTTCATGTTGCTCTGCTGTAGGTGGGACACTCCCCGCAGTGGAGTGGGTAGTTGAAGTTTCTCGAACTTTCATACCCGGGAATCGGATTTTGATTAATTGCTGAAACTCCTCTTCACTTCGAGTTATGAATTTCTGTATTATGATATGCCCAGTAATTTGCTCAAGCTCTTCAAAAAGTTGCTTCTCATTTGGATTATTAATTGGTGAAGTAGCTCGGTCTTCAGTCAATTTTAATACAAGTGGGTCAGGGAGTGATTCGGGAAAAGCTTCAGAGAAAGTTTCCGGCAAATCTTCAGTTTGGGTTTCATTCGAGTGAACTTGGATAGGCACCGTGAGCGTACCGTGATCAACCATTTCTGTACTGAAGCGACCCCTAACTCACAAAATGTGTGAAAATCCTTTAGTTTACGAATGAGCAGCTTAGAACACTTTTACAGGTTTACCTTAATTCCGAAACGTATCTTGGCATTCTGTTTTGAAATCTGGTCGTCAACTGAATTGGCACACTGTTATCTTTCTCCTTTGCGTGCTTTATCTCCTGTTGGACGCTTACGTAAAGCTTGATTCTAGAAATTAATGGTTATAAAGTTATAATCTGAAGAAAATCCTTTAAAATGACAGGGCATCTCCTGCCTAATCAGTAAAAGCAGTAAGACTGACCTTCTTTTCCTTGGTTTCCTTGAGGCGTTGGTGTTTCTTGGCTCACTGTGTTGCGGCAAATGTTGGAAAAGAGGCAGTGGAGTGGGCCAGAGTTGACTTTTCCCAAAGTCAATATTCAGTCCTGTCACCTTTCTCTCCATCCACATCAACCCGTTCCAAATCCAAACGGAGAAATAAGGGAGAGCAACGACCAGGAGAGTGGAGTGCCCATATAATCGATCTTCAAACGTCTCTCCACGGGCTCGCCAGTCATTAGACGGCTGAGATTGAATTGAGGAAAAGTCGATAGCCTCTTTAATTTAGGCACAAGTCTCTTCCGTCATGTCTCTTCATCTACAAATCCATCAAAACCAATCACAAGAAAACCAATGGAATGGCGCAGATTCTCACAAATAATCAGACTGAAAGCTTTGTCAGAGTATTTCCGATGGAGCAATTATCTATCCTATTCCTAACCATTTTCCCGTCTTTCAAAGGCAGAGAAAGTTAAATCCAAACTGTCAACGTAAGCCAATTCGAATGTGAATCTCCGATGGAAATGCGTGAGAGAAGCGTCTTTGGTGAAATCAAAGCACGACTTTCACTTCAAACTTAAAACCGCACACACACCAAAGTACTTAAAAGGTTGGGACCTACTTTCACACTTCCGTTTTCTTTTCTTTCTTTTTTTTTTTTATACCTTCCTTACTTTCCTGAAAGGCTTGTAATTTGTATAGTTAGAGGAAATGGTACGGCCTTCCACTGCTCGATCTCGTACATTTCGTTACGACGAGAACCCAAACAACTGGCGTGCGTGTAAGGTTTTAGGGAACTTTTTTTCACGAATATTCAATGCATGAAGGCACTCTCGGATTGGATGATTAACAGAGAAAGTGTTTTGATTTTTTTTCGCATTTATTGGATGATTTAGAGTTTGGTTTGAATTCCTTACTTCCTTTTATTCTCTATTAAAATTTAAAAGTGTTTAATAATTCAAGAATACTATGAATTTGGATAATTTAGAAATCGGAATTACCAAATCGGGAAATTTAGAATTTAGGTTTTGAGGACGATGGATAACGTCCACGGGTTCTCGGTTGAGTGCGGGGATTTGGGAGTTTCGGCAGCACGAAATCACTTCCCATGGAATAACGGGACAGAGTTGGATGGAGAATTTGATGACCCGGACCAGGCAATGAGTAAGTGGGACTAGGTGCACAATATTCGGGGGAATTGTGGCAGTGTACGTTGAACGCTGAACATTGGGATGCTGAGCTCGGAGGATAGGAGGAATGTATCCGAACACCAGAAGAAGCCCGAGATGATTGAAATCCAGACAATCCGTAAACTTGAGCATGTGATGTGGTTCCAATGTAAGTTGAAGCGTCACTGTAACATGATGATCTTGGGGGAGTAGGACCAAAAGTGAGACCATTATTAGCATAACAGTTTGTTACAGGATTCTCCTTCCATTTCGTTGAGCATTCACCCAAGGATGGTCGATAGGCGTTCGTCCCACTAATTTTACACAATTCCGGAAGGACTGGCACACTTTCAGGGTGGAGAATGGAGGAAGAGAAAGGACAGTATTTTTGAGAACCGTTTTTTCCATAATTGCACTTGCGTGGCTTTGGTTTTGGAGTAACCCTGCTTGGTGGATAAAAAGTGACGATGGATCCAGGATTTGAAGATTCTGATTCATCATCCACTTCACCTGGAGAATAATCCCGACGGGATCCTGATGAAGCTGGTAACGTTGAAAGTGGCGGAGAAAGTTTATATTGTGAAAACAGCGTCTGTTGCGGGGGTGCGTAGATCATGTTTGACGCAAGAGGAATTGACATCACAGCTTCTATTTTAGGACGCCAGGATTCCTTGTTTGGTTTTTGGAAGTCTGATTCAGCATCACAACTACGGCAGGATTCCTCCATCACCCGACGATCTTGCGAATCAACCTCCAGATTTTGATCAGCTCCTGGTTCACTTTCTGCTTCAGCAATTAGTTCACGCTGTCTGGTCTCCTTCTCCTTGTCATTACTTGGTTGCTCATGAGGCTCCGACTCC
>Ga0194135_10001635_pt1 | contig 13440 bp, 13 predicted proteins | sample LitLau_LLRF_2013_FD_134024 | JGI IMG/M metagenome (GOLD analysis project Ga0194135, IMG submission 134024) | Freshwater sediment microbial communities in response to fracking from North America - Little Laurel Run_MetaG_LLRF_2013 (version 2) | ecosystem: Environmental > Aquatic > Freshwater >...
CCAGCTGGGGAAGTATGATCAAAGAGAATTACGGCTATATTGTAATGGATGCAGCTTATCTCGCAATTTTGCCTGGGATGGCCATTATGCTGACAGTTTATGCTTTCAACCTGATGGCAATTGGTCTGAGCGATGCATTTAAAGTAAAATCGCCAGGCACAATAGTATAAAAACCAAAATCAATTTTTATTAAATTAGAACATATGTTATTAAACTGTTTTCAACAGGAATTTTTAGAAGCTGGTTGCGATGAAGCAGGCAGAGGCTGTTTAGCCGGACCTGTTTATGCAGCTGCAGTGATTCTCCCACCCGATTTTATCGCAGGAGAATTAAATGATTCAAAAAAACTGACGCATAAACAGCGAGTGGGTTTAAGACATATTATCGAAAAGGAAGCGTTGGCCTGGGCAGTAGCCTCGGTAGACAACTATGAAATTGATGAAATCAATATACTCAATGCTTCCTTCCTGGCTATGCACAGAGCGATAGAGAAACTGGTTGTCCAGCCAGGATATCTCAGCATTGACGGGAATCGTTTTAAAACATATCCTGGTATTCCTCATAGCTGTATCATCAAAGGAGACGGGAAATATCTGAATATTGCTGCTGCTTCTATCCTGGCTAAGACACATCGTGACGAGTTTATGGACCATATTTCTGCCGAATATCCTCTGTATCAGTGGAAACAAAATAAAGGTTACCCGACAAAAGTTCATCGCTCTGCAGCCTTGCTTCATGGGCTTAGTCCTTATCATCGTAAAACTTTTGCAATAAGCGATCCTGCGGCTTTTATCGTTTCAGATAATGCCGGATAATTCGTATTTTCACCTTATTGAAAACACTTATACTAAGTAACCGCGTTCCTTTTCCTCCCAATAGTGGTTATCCTATCGTAGTTTATAATACGATGAAAGGATTGCTGAATCTGGGGGTTGAGATCACTTTGTTTAGTATTAATACCAACAAACACCGTGTTGATGTCGATGACATCTATGATCCTGTGTATGAAAGGATCAAATTTTATTCTTTTGACCTGGATACAGAAGTCAATCTCTGGGGTGCATTTTTCAATATCTTTTCTAACGAGTCCTATAATGTTTCGAGGTTTTACGATGATGATGCCGCAAAAATCCTGGAAAATATTCTTCGGGAAACAGAGTTTGATATTATTCAGTTTGAAGGATTATTCGTTGTTCCTTATCTTGATGTGGTCAAAAATAATAGCAAGGCGAAATTAATTTATCGTGCGCATAATATTGTTTTTGATGTATGGGAACGTCTGGCCAACTCAGAACGTTTTACCCCCCGACGCAGGTATCTTCAATTTCTTGCCCGCAGGTTAAAAGTTTATGAAACAGAGCAAATCAACCGTTTCCATCAGATCTTCTCTATCAGCGAGCCCGACCGGCACAGTATTCTGCAGTTTGGCTGTCAGGTAGGGGTCGAAGTATTTCCTGTAGCGATTGACTTTGAAAAGTATATCATCGATCTGTCGAAAACAAGTTTTCCTACTTTATTTCATCTGGGTGCGATGGATTGGCGTCCAAATAAAGAAGGGCTCGAATGGTTTATTGATGAAATCTGGCCGGATATAGAAAAACTAAGTTCTGAACTCCGGTTTTATATAGCCGGTAAACATATGCAGCAGCATTTCTATGATTATGATTCTGATAACCTGGTGGTGGAGGGAGAAGTTTTCGATGCTGTTGAGTTCATGAATTCAAAAGCAATTATGATCGTTCCTTTGCTTTCAGGAAGTGGGATGCGGGTGAAAATCATAGAAGGCATGGCTATGAAAAAATGTATTATTGCCACCTCTTATGCTGCCGAAGGGCTCAACTGTGAAAATGGTAAGGACATCCTGATTGCGGATACTGCAGACGAATTCTACCGGTGTATTTTACAATGCATTACACATCCTAACAGATGGCGGGAAATAGGGGAGAATGCCCGTAAAACGGCCGAAAGAGACCATAATTTAGCTACTATTTCTCAAAGGATGCTGAATGTCTATCAGCGGTTAGTAAATGGATAATTTTTATGTACTTTTGCCCTCAATTTTAAGAGCAATAGCGCATGAATAATACCGCATTAACAGAAAAACACATTTCATTAGGGGCTAAAATGGTTCCATTTGCAGGATACAATATGCCCGTTCAATACGAAGGCATTAATGCAGAACACGCTACAGTCAGAAAAGCCGTAGGCGTTTTTGATGTCAGCCATATGGGCGAATTCATCCTGAAGGGTGAAAATGCATTGGATCTGATTCAACGCGTAAGCAGCAATGATGCTTCGAAATTATATGACGGGAAAGTTCAGTATGCGTATCTTCCAAATGAAGACGGTGGTATCGTAGATGATTTATTGATTTATAAAATCGATGAAATTACCTATATGCTTGTTGTGAATGCTTCAAACATAGAAAAAGACTGGAACTGGATTCAGAAATTCAATACTAAAGGTGTGGAAATGCATAATATTTCTGATAAAACATCTTTATTAGCTGTTCAGGGGCCAAAAGCAGCAGAAGCATTACAGAGCCTGACAGAAATTGATCTGGCTTCTATGGAATATTATACTTTCAAAAAAGGTGTTTTTGCCGGTGTGGATAACGTAATTGTATCTGCAACAGGTTATACAGGTGCTGGTGGTTTTGAGTTATATTGTGATAATGAGCATGCTGAAAAGTTATGGAATGCCGTTTTCGAAGCTGGTGCTGCGTTTAACATTAAACCAATTGGTTTAGGTGCGCGTGATACCTTACGTCTGGAAATGGGTTTCTGCTTATATGGAAATGATATTGACGATACAACTTCTCCTATTGAAGCAGGTTTAGGCTGGGTAACTAAATTTACCAAAGCATTTACCAATTCTGAAGCCCTGTTAGCAGAGAAAGAAGCTGGTGTTAAACGTCGCCTGATTGGTTTCGAGATGATTGACCGTGGTATTCCCCGTCATGATTATGAAATCGTTGATGCAGCAGGAAATGTAATCGGTAAAGTAACTTCAGGTACACAATCTCCATCTTTGCAAAAAGCGATAGGTATGGGGTATGTAACTAAAGAGAATGCAAAAGAAGGTTCTGAGATCTATATCAGTATCCGTAATACCCCGATCAAAGCTAAAGTAGTCAAATTCCCATTTTATAAATAATCCGCTGCCTGCCCTTATATGCAAAGAAAGATAGAAGTCTGTTTAACTCCCGCGCTTATCGATTTATACGCTATTGAAAATAGCATTGTCGTCATTATAGATATTTTAAGAGCAACCTCTTCCATAGTTTATGGAATTGATAACGGAGCACAGGCTATTATTCCCGTGGCCCAGGTAGAAGAATGCCTGAATTATGCCGGTAAGGGCTATTTGCTGGCAGCAGAACGAAACGGGGAAGTAGTTGAAGGCTATGACTTCGGTAATTCCCCGTTTTCTTATACCGCCGAAAAGGTGGCCGGTAAAACTGTTGTTTTAACGACAACGAACGGAACCAAGGCGTTGAATCTGGCTAAAAAAAGAGCAAGCCAGGTGGTTATAGGTGCCTTTTTAAACCTGGAAGTTTTATGCGACTGGCTTAAAACACAAGACAAAGACGTATTGTTACTTTGTGCGGGCTGGAAAGACCAGTTTAATCTGGAGGATACCATTTTTGCAGGTGCTGTAGTACATCAGCTCCGGAAGGGCTTTACACATTATGACGACGCCAGCGTTGCTGCCGAAGATTTATACCTGGTAGCCAAAGACAATCTGAGAGCTTATATCAATAAATCATCACACAGCCATCGTATGGTTGCGCTCCACATTGAAGAAGATGTAGACTTCTGTCTGCAGTCAAATATCTGCCAGACTATTCCCGTCCTGACAGGAGACCGGCTGGTAGCCCTGAAAACAGGAAGCTAAGCATTAAACTCTCTGGCCAGTTCTTTAAAGGTTTCGTTATGCTGAATAGTTTTCAGCGTTTCTTCGTAAGCCAGCCAGTAAATTGTCTCCGCTTTTTTCATGTCGAAGGTGCTGATTTCTCCCATCCCTTTAGGTTCAATCAGGATATTACAGAAAGCTGATTTCTGTTCCATATCCTTATTCACCGACATTAAGCCGGCCCTGGCCATTAAAGCAGTGATATTGGTGATACTGTCTACCGGTTTCAGGTGGTTACAGGAAGAACCAATGATAAAGTCGCAGTTGTTTAATAAAGGTTCGACCGGGAAATTATTCAGAATACCCCCGTCTACATACATCTGGCCATCAATCATAATCGGTTTGAAAATACCGGGGATGCAGGACGATGCCTGAATAGCCTGTATTAAGGGGCCTTTTGTAAAATAAATCAGTTTGCCTTCACTGAAGTTCGTTGTGGTTATTGTCAGCGGGATTTTTAGTTCCTCTATTTTATCGGCCGGAAAATAATCTTTCAGGAGCTGAGCGGTCTGTTCGATACTCACCAGCCCCAATGCACCCAGTGATGGTCTTACAAAACGCAGCAGTTTCGTTTTCATGAAGATACCCAGTGCCTCTTCCGGATCAATGCCGGCGGCGTAAAAAGCACCTACAATGGCTCCTGCGCTTGTTCCACTGATATGACTAAAAGTTATTCCTGCATTAGTCAGCGCTTTCAATACACCTAAATGGGCAATTCCCCTGATCCCGCCACCTGACAAAACAATTCCTACTTTCCTCATGCTTTACTGTTCGTTTTTGGTTTATACTTTGCTCCGTTCAATATCTTCTGCGGATCTGTTTCTTTCATCAGCTCCTGTAAGGTCACCTTTGGGTTCTCGGCCATATACTTTCTGACCATCTGCCAGCCTATCCATACGCCCAGTTTTGGTGCAGATTCATTCTTTTCTCCCAGACCAGGTGTAAAAGGTGCTTCGCTTACGTACATTTGTATTTTCTGATCATCTGTTTCAAACAGCAGGTTATTTTCTATCAAATATGCCCAGATATCCCCTTCAAAGTTTTTACACCAGGCCAATTGCTTGTCCGTGTAGCCAATTTTCAGGGTGTCCGGAACCTCATCTGCCAGAACCCTGTCCATAAAATACAGGATTTTTCCATTTTCAACCATTTTGGCTAAAAGAGAATGATCTTCATCTCTTTGCGGAAACATTTCTTCCCTTGCAAAAGTCTCTGTTAATCTGGGTACGACATATTCAGGAGTAAAACGTCTGGACAGGTATAATGGTACACTCTCTATGATCGCTCTGTAAAATTTGCTGTTTTTACCTAAAAACATGTCCAGTCCTATACCCATGTAACCATCGCCGATTGGCGTCTGCACAGAGAAACCGGATACAAAGGTGATAAACCTGGGGATCTTAACTTTCGGGTAGTAATACTTAATATATTTAAAAGTCTGGTTCAGGTCTTTCTCTATGGGTGCCATATCCCTGAATACACTGTCTGCTTCAGTATTCAGGTCGGTAAAGGCCTTGTCTTTATATAGCGTAGACAGGATGACCTGGTCAGTATAACTTTTATCTCCCACCATTCTGTGGACGTAATCATCGTAAAAGAAGCCATATTTTTTCTGGAGGGAAAGATCTGTTTGCGCCAGATTTTTATGCTTTCCAGCATATAAGTCACGGTCAAATCTTTCGATCTGAATATCCACTTTAATATCATCCACATTGGGCTTCCCACTTGGTTTGCAGGAAAAAAATGTGGTTACACACAGAAAAATTAGATAAATTTGGAGATGTTTAACGTTATACTTCATTGGTAACAAATATAAACAGATCAGGGGTGTCTTCAATACCCATCACAAACAAATATGATACAAATGAAACAAATACTTACCGGAATTTTATTGACACTTTTAACAAGTACTGCCTTTGCTCAGCAGGGACCGGAACCTTATTATGGTTTCAGATTAGGTTTAACTGCACATCCAACTTTTGGCTGGGCTAAACCGCAGAATGGTAAAGGTGATGGTTTTAGCCTGGGTTTTGCCTATGGATTACTGGCAGATTTCAATTTTGCTGAAAACTACAGCTTCTCGACCGGGTTAACGATTACCAGTATCAATGGAAAAACAACAGAGATCAATCCGCGACCATATTATGATGCGGCAGCTTATCCGAATCCTACTGCCTATAATCTTAAATATAAAATGCAGTATATTGAGGTTCCGCTGACCGTTAAGTTAAAAACGGAGAAAATAGGAGATGTACGCTGGTATGGTCAGTTTGGTCTTTCGAACGATTTCAATATCAGTGCAAGACAGGATGTGTCAGTAGCCGGGAAAAGCATTGTTCAGGATGACCATATTGGTAAAGACACTAATTTTTACCGTGCAGGTTTGATTATCGGGGCCGGACTGGAATATGACGTGGCAAAAAGTACAAGTGTAACTACTGGTTTAACCTTCAATAATGGATTTACCGATATCTCTTCTGCACCAGGCAGAAGTACACGCAACCATTACGTAAGTTTGAATTTCGGGGTATTCTTTTAGCAGATGATGAAGATAGCATTAGCACAGCTTAATTACCATGTGGGTAATTTTGAGAGCAATACAAAAAAAATTATAGAGCATATTAAACTGGCAAAGGCCGATGGAGCTGACCTGGTTGTATTTGCCGAGCTGGCCGTATGCGGTTATCCGCCCCGTGATTTTCTCGAATTCGAAGAATTCATCACTTTGTGTGAAGAAGCAGGGAAGGAAATTGCGAGTCATTGCGACGGGATTGCGTGTATAGTTGGCCTACCGGTCAGAAATGAGCAGGCAGCTGGTAAAGATTTGTTTAATGCTGCTTACTTTATAGCGGATAAACAGATTAAATCTATAGCAAGAAAAGCATTATTGCCTAATTACGATGTTTTCGACGAATACCGGTATTTTGAACCAGCAAGTCAGTTTGAGTGCATTGATTTTAAAGGAACCCGGATTGCGCTCACTATCTGTGAGGATCTGTGGAATATCAACAATAATCCGCTGTATGTTTCTAATCCGATGGATGTGCTGATCGGGCAGCAGCCGGATGTAATGATTAATATTGCCGCTTCCCCGTTTTCTTATCAGCATGATGATGAACGCAGGATTGTACTGGCTGATAATGCCAGAAAATATAACCTGCCGTTATTGTATGTGAACCAGGTTGGTGCACAGACAGAGCTTATTTTTGACGGCGGATCAATGGTATTTGATAAAGAGGGGAACATGCTCGATGAGATGCCTTACTTTAAAGAGCATTTAAGGACCTATACGCTTGTCGGACAGGAAATCGAGGGGTATAGTCCGGTTGAACATGTGCTGGTGCCTGATATCGCTCAGATTCACGACGCGCTGGTGATGGGAATCCGGGATTATTTTGTGAAATCAGGTTTTTCTAAAGCAATACTGGGTTTATCAGGAGGAATTGATTCTGCTATAGTTTGTGCATTGGCCTGCCGTGCCCTGGGACCGGAGAATGTAATGGCGGTCTTAATGCCATCGAAATACTCATCGGATCATTCTATACAGGATGCCCTGGATCTGGTGGAGAATTTCGGCTGTAAACATGAGATCATTTCGATTGCAGAAGCCGCAGATGCATTCGACAGTATGATGGCTGGTGCATTTAAGGGTTTACCTTTTAATCTGACAGAAGAGAATATACAGGCCAGAAGCAGGGGGATTGTCGTAATGGCAATGTCTAATAAGTTTGGTTATATTTTACTGAATACTTCAAATAAGAGTGAGTGTGCGGTGGGTTATGGTACTTTATACGGTGATATGTGTGGTGCGATCGGTGTGATCGGGGATGTGTATAAAACCCAGATTTACGAGCTGGCACATTATATCAATAAAGATAAGGAACTGATCCCCGAGAATACAATAGTTAAACCGCCTTCGGCAGAGCTCAGACCAGGTCAGAAGGACTCTGACTCTCTGCCTGATTATGATACCCTGGATACGATTCTTTACCAGTTCATTGAATTGAAAAAGACTTCGAAAGATATTATTGCGATGGGTTATGAAGAAGGGCTGGTGAGGAGGATTATTAAGCTGGTGAACGGAGCTGAGTTTAAACGTTATCAGACACCGCCTATACTGAGGGTTTCGCCTAAAGCATTTGGAAGTGGAAGAAGGATGCCTATAGTAGGTAAGTACCTGGCGTAAGTTTTAGTAAACTGGATAAAAAACAAGAGGTCGTTATTTTTGAGCCGGATCTTTAGCGAAAGATATGCCCAAAAATAACGACCTCTTGTTTTTTATTTCGCAGGGATTTTTTTCTTCCTGATAAAAGTATAATAAGGGATGAATAAGGCTAGTACTATGCCTGTCAGGCTTAGTAACTGAGCGATTATATCTCCGCTTTTTACATAAAATGTAAGCTGATCATTCAGGTTTACATCCATTTTCAAGGCATCACGCGTCCACCATTTGGATTGTTTAACAACATCTCCACGTTGATTGATGAAACCCGAAATTCCAGTATTGGCCGAACGTACCACCCATCTGCGGGTTTCAATAGCACGTAGTTTCGCATACTGGAAATGCTGGTCTTTACCAGAAGTATTGCCCCACCAGCCATCGTTGGTAATGATGGCAATCAGCTGGGCTCCATTTTTCACAGATTCTCCAATCCAGCTTCCCCAAAGTGATTCATAACAGATTGCCGGAGCTACACCCACACCATTCTGTGAATAGAATACGCCAGGGTTATCCTGCCATCCCCAACCCGAAACGGTTCCTCCAAGACCGGCAAATGCAGGGGCAAGGAAAGATAAGGCTTTTGGGAAAGGCATCTTCTCAACACCGGGTACGAGTTTTGATTTATGATAAAACTGGACGTTGGCAGAGTTCTCTACCTGCATGGCAGAGTTGTAATTGTCGAAGTATTGATTCATATTAGGGTCAAACTTAGCAGAGATAGTCCGCTTGTCATTGTAGAATTTCATGCTCTCTATCCCTGTAATCAGTGTACCGTTTTTATACTTATTCAGGAAAGATTGAGCAGTGATAAATTCTGAAGCACTGCGGACCCGGTCTTCATCTGTATAACTTGGAATCGCTGTCTCCGGCCAGATAAAGTATTCCGTATTGGGCTGGGCAATTGAATCAGACAAGTGGGTCAGGATTTTTAGCTGATCTGCAGAAGAGATTCCTCCCAATTTTTCATAAGGATCGATATTTGGCTGAACAACGACCACATTGATGGGCATGGTCTTTTCTTTATATCCGTAATATTTAATCAGCGAGATACCTGCCGGGACAATCAGAAACACCAGCCAGGCCAGACCTGGTCTGATTTTAAGATAACCTGTTTTTGACCTGAAACTTTTGTACGCTTCAAATGCCAGGATATTACTGACCATAATCCATACAGAGCCACCATATACACCAGTAGTTTCGTACCATTGGGCAAGCTGATGCATACCCGCAAGACCATTACCCAGGGTCATCCATGGAAAGGCAAGGTCCCAGCTGGCATGCAGATACTCCATTCCAATCCAGAAGCTGACTAAAGCAAGATATGCGATGCGCTGATTGCTGACCACCGTGCGAAAACGGTAATAGAGCCAGAAAGCAAAGGTCATCAGCAGGGCACCCAACCCATAAGGGATCAGAGAAATTAACAATGCTACAACAGGACTGTTATAAGCACTGATCGCATTGTAAACCCAGTAAATAGTAGCGGTGTTCCAGACCAGGAAAGTCAGACCCGAGGTCAGAAATACCTTTTTGCCTGTTTTCTTTTCTCCTTTTTTGATCAGTTCATCCAGTGCGATGAATAAAGGAACAAGACCGATCAGTAACAAAGGAGCAGCAAAAGTATGCGGCGGCCAGGCCAGCCATAATAAAAATGCACTTAAAAGGGCAAGCAGGTAGGTAGATGTAGCTTTCATTGATGGGTTTATTGAGCTCCTTAGAACGTATCCAGTATATCAGCTTTTTTAGCTTCGTATTCGGCCTGGGTAATTAATTGTTTGTCGTATAAAGTTTTAAGCTTTCTCAGTTTAAGCGTAGTCTCATCCTCAGGTTCTTCTACCGGTACAGGAGGTACATAAGCAACCACCGGTTCTTCGGCAGGAATAACTTCGGCAGCAGGAGTTTCTGTTACTGGTGGAACCACTGGCTGATTAGCTCTTTTTTCATCCAGATCAAGCTGTCTTTGTTGTTCTTTATAGGCTTCTAACTGTTCGTAGGCAGCCTGGTATAATTTGCGGGCCTGTACTTTAGGAATATATTCAGTAATGATGTTTTCGCCATGCTGCGGAACACAGATGAATTTAGAACCAAAGATCTCTTCTTTGAAGGAAATTTCTTTAATGCTTTTCCAGGAGATATCCTTGAAATTCATCGTGATACCGAAGTTAGCAGGCTCACAGTAAAAAATACGTTTGTTACTGACCACGATACAGTCAGGGAGAAGATTTACAGCAGGCCTTTTTTGTACTGCAAGGTAGATCAGCTCCTCGTTCGTTGTCAGCATATCATTCAGTTTACCTAAAACCTTTTCAACAGCTTTAGGGTCCTGCTCATCACTCAAAAATCTATCTATTAAAATCATATTGTTTTATTTTTAAGGCGCTTACGTATTTAATCCTTCTCGTAAGAGCGTTTTTCCTTTTTAGTTTCTTCTTTTCCGGCAACACAAATTACAAATTCACCTTTTAATATATTGTTTTCAAAATGTGATTTTATCTCCATCAGTGTACCTCTTACGGTTTCCTCATAGAGTTTGGTCAGTTCCCTGCTTACAGAAGCTTGTCTTTCCTCGCCAAAAAACTGGGCAAATTCTTCAAGCGTTTTCAGTAAACGGTGTGGGCTTTCGTAAAGAATGATAGTTCTTTCTTCATCAGCCAGCTTTTTCAGGCGTGTTTGTCTTCCTTTTTTAACGGGAAGAAAACCTTCAAAAACAAAAGAATCTGTAGGCAATCCAGAGTTAACCAGTGCAGGTACGAATGCTGTTGCGCCTGGTAAACATTCTACAGGCAAATCATTTTTTAACACTTCCCTGACGAGGAAAAAGCCCGGATCAGAGATCGCTGGTGTACCGGCATCAGAAATCAGTGCTACATTTTTTCCCTCCTTCAAAAAACGGATGATCTCTGAAGTTGCTTTATGTTCGTTATGCTGATGATGTGAATAAGCTTTTTTATCAATACCAAAATGCTTTAATAAAGGCGCACTGGTACGGGTGTCTTCGGCCAGGATGACATCTGCTTCCTTTAAAACGCGGATAGCCCTGAAAGTCATGTCTTCCAGATTGCCGATAGGTGTTGGAACCAGAAATAGTTTACCGCCCATAGTATTCTCCAAACTCTTGTTATATTTGTTAAAAAAATTAAATAATGCTGCAAGTTAACTATATCCGCGAAAATAGAGAGAAAGTTTTAGAACGCCTGGGCGTCCGTAATTTCAAACAACCTGAATTGGTTGATGAAATTATCAAATTAGATGAAGAACGCAGACAAACTCAAACTTCGCTGGATAACCTGTCCGCTATCGCCAACGCGAATGCTAAACAAGTAGGCGAACTGATGCGTAATGGTAAAAAAGACGAAGCTGAGGTTATCAAGGCAGAAACAGCATCCAATAAAGAACATATCAAAACGATGTCAGATGAGCTTGCCGTTATAGAGCTGCACCTGCACAATGCATTAGTACAATTACCAAATTTACCGTCAGAGCAGGTACCTGCCGGAAGTACACCTGAAGAGAATGAAGTTGTCCTTACGCATGGTGCCCCGGCAGAATTACATGGAAAAGCTTTACCGCACTGGGAACTGACGGCTAAATATGATATTATAGATTTTGAACTGGGAACTAAAATTACCGGTGCAGGTTTCCCTGTATATAAAGGTAAAGGTGCCCGTTTACAACGTGCGCTGATTAATTTCTTCCTTGACCGTGCTACAGAGCAGGGATACAGAGAAATGCAGGTGCCTTTGATGGTCAATGAAGCTTCCGGATTCGGAACAGGCCAGCTGCCGGATAAAGAAGGACAGATGTATCATTCGACAGTGGATAATCTTTACCTGATCCCAACTGCAGAGGTTCCGGTAACGAACCTTTACCGTGATGTGATTTTAAAAGAGGAAGAATTGCCGGTTAAAAATACGGCTTATACACCTTGTTTCCGTCGTGAGGCCGGATCTTATGGAGCGCATGTACGTGGATTAAACAGGTTACACCAGTTTGATAAAGTAGAGCTTGTACAGGTTGTACATCCTGAAAAATCATACGAAGTTTTGGAAGAGATGAGTGTTTATGTACAGTCTTTACTTAAAGATCTGGGTTTACATTTCCGTGTTTTGCGTTTATGCGGAGGAGATATGGGCTTTACTTCTGCGATGACCTATGACATGGAAGTATGGAGTGCTGCGCAGCAACGCTGGCTGGAAGTATCTTCTGTATCGAACTTTGAGTCTTATCAGACTAACCGTTTGAAATTAAGATTTAAAGGTAATACCGGTAAAACACAACTGGCACATACCTTAAATGGTAGTGCTTTAGCTTTACCACGTATTGTGGCAGCTATATTGGAAAACTATCAGACTGAAGACGGAATTATGATTCCGGAAGTTTTAGTGAAATATACCGGATTTGACCGTATCAGTTAATTCTTCCCGAGGCTAAATAAAAAAGCGGGTGTTTCTTTCCATAGAAACACCCGCTTTTTTATTTGAATAGATCCGGCTGATTAGAGAATCAGGATCAGTAATAAGATAATGATAATAATTGCACCAACAGAAAGATAAACACCACCACTGATTGCGCGGGCATGTTGTTTCATTTCCCGTAATTCCTTACGTAACTCTTTCTTTTCGGTTCTGGACAGATTCGATTTGTCCATTGCTTTGATTTCTTCAACACGGTTAACAATCTTCTGAAGTTCAGCTTTTTGTTCTACGGTCATTTCAACTTTGTCTTTAGTTGTAGCAGCCGAAACAGTATTCATACTAGTTCCTAAGAGGAAGATTAATGCGAAAGAGTAGATTAATTTTTTCATGATTTTATAATTTAATTTGTAGGGTGTCTGACAGATCTATGACATAACAAAAAACCTACCAAAAGAATTGATAGGTTTTTTGTTGGGTTAATTAGCTGATATATAGCTGTTTTTGTTTTATTGTCACCAATAAACAGTACATAGCTGTTTAAAATATGTATAGTATGATAGTCGTTATCTGATTTCAAAAACGGTATTCATCACATAACTTAACTTGATTTTTTTGAAATCGATTTCAGGAGCAGGGGCTGCTGCATCCTCTGCCATAGCTGATTTCATCATCATCATTCCCGAAGCACGGTAACCTGGCTGAGGGAAGTTTTCATTTCCTTGTTCCTGGATGTCAATTACACTACCCAACTGGTTTCCCAATGCTTCTACTAAATAAGTTGCTTTTGCTTTTGCAGCCAGTAATGCTTTAATTTTCAATTCTTTCTTCAGAGATTCAATTTTCGAGTAGTCATAGCTGTCAACATTAGTATAAGCTACGCCTTTAGGA
>Ga0194135_10001636_pt1 | contig 13439 bp, 10 predicted proteins | sample LitLau_LLRF_2013_FD_134024 | JGI IMG/M metagenome (GOLD analysis project Ga0194135, IMG submission 134024) | Freshwater sediment microbial communities in response to fracking from North America - Little Laurel Run_MetaG_LLRF_2013 (version 2) | ecosystem: Environmental > Aquatic > Freshwater >...
AAGCAAAGCCACAGTACCCAATGAGATTATGAAATACAGCAGAATGAAATTAACGATGCAATACGTAAGTTTGCGTAGGCCTATGGCCTAGACACTTCGTACACATGCTTTTGTCCAGAAATGTAATATGTGATTTCTGTACGAGGTGTGAGACAGGAAGTGAAAGAAGGAAGTTGTTTATTCCCTTCCTCTCATGAGAGTTGTTAGTCACTATACCACCTTTACCTCCAGAAAGCTACAATCAACCTGAACAACAACGGCAATTCTGAGAGAAGCAGAAGCTGCTCTATTCTCTTTGATCAATCAACATCATAAAGGGTAGAAAGTGACGTGGTGAAAGCAGTCCACACACGGAAAGGTCCCAACCATCCATGAAGAATAAATATATATATATATATAAGAGAGGTAGGATTCCAATCACGAGGAACTTCCAATCTACCCACACACAAAACATACCGTTGTTCATCATCTCGCCTTTTGTCACTATCCAATTCTACGAGCATTTGTCATCTCATCTCTCCCCTTCTTCACTCACACTCCGATTACACAACTACTTACTTGACATTGACAACCGGAACAAATATCCTCATCTCTCTCTCTCTCTAATCTCCTGACATCACCACCAACATTCCCAAAGTAAAACCACTTGACATGTAAATAACTACTTGAAAAGTTTGAATGAAATCAAAACTTGTGGACATTTCCAATCTCCTTTCTTGTCACAGCCTCCTTACACAATCTGTCAAAGTGTCATCAGCAGACTCTTATGAACTACATGAACAAAGTCATACGGTTTGTTAAGACTTAACCAACTCTCCAGATTCCCACTCATCAACATGGCAGAATGGCAGCCCACACAACTTTTAAATCTCAAAGTGTCAATCTTTTGCTCTTTTGAGCATGAAACAAAATCTAATTACTTTTGCTTTCTCTAGTTCGTCTCGAAATCTTAACTGCACGTTAACGGTTTCATGGAAAACAACCTGACAACTTGGAAATTACCAATTCAACAACTACCTACGTGTTTCATACAAATCCGGACACAGATATACACACATTCAAACTAACCGAATTCATATTTATGACTTCTATATTCAACGGTATAGACATGCATGTTATACGCACATACAAGCTTTTTTACAGCTTAATCAAGTAGTTTGGCTGCTTGAAAGAAGCAATTGGAAATAGTGAATGGGTATTTTTACTAGTTTTTCGGATGGCTTTTTCTTTCAGGAACATATACAGTGTCTCGTTGTTTTCTCACAAAATATCATGGGAATGAGTAGCAGTCTAGCAATGACACACGTAGAAACCCACATGAAGTTAGTTTTCTTGATTGAGAAATAAATGACAGGTAGGGTAAAAGAGTAAGTTGTTGTGTGAGTTGTGTAGTGGAAAGTTAGATTGGCCTAACACTACCTGAGTAAAGAAATGACATGTCATTTGGCAGTTAAGACACAACATGAACTATCAACTACACTAACTCTGTCTGTTAGCCTCAATCATTGATAACTTCATACACAACAAAACTCACAAAAATTAGACGTAGGGAAAATCAACATCTCTGCTTTCTAGACCTTTTCTTACACTTTTGTACACACATGTACTATCTTTTTTGCATTCAGTACATACATATCACTACATATGTAGTTATTGTTGGTGGAGAAGGAGAAAGTACGAAGACTAAACACACCTAGTTGAATCCATCTGGTTTCCTTTCGAAATATACCCTGGGAATAGCAAGTAGTTTGCGGGACGGGGCCATGAAAAATGTGCTGATAGGTTGAAAACTCAGTTCTACAAAAGAAAGTGAGTATTAAATACGTTTATTATTGTCTCGTCGTTCTAGAAATCTGGACACACATTTTGTGAGCATCCTTCAGCACATTCCTCTTTACTCTTTGACACAATCTGTCGTTACTCAACTTCCTTCCGTCCTTTAAAGAATAAAAGATAGAGAACAAAATCAAAATTCAAGAGACAAGACAAGATGCCTCAACTCGTGACAAAAGCCACGAGAGAGAAGTAAAAGAAGCAGCTTAGCGTCTTTCAACTTTTCGGGACAAATGCATGTGATGAGGTAGAAAATCCGTCATTATCATAATTTTTCACTTTCTTCCGTTTCATTCAAAGCACATCCACACCCAATCTGACAAAGTAGACTACTTATATGCATCCCAAGTATCATTCTCTCTTTCCTTCTGTCAACAATGTCTCACAAATCTCTACACTGACACACGTTGTCCATGATATATACGAAAATACGTACATTCTCTGCACCCATTCAGCACAACGGTGGTTTTACGTAATTCCGCTTAGTATGCGAATATTCGTTCTTATCCTTTCTCAGACATAATTTAAACAAGATGGATAATAAAAGATCCCATGCATGCATGGCGTACACCTGAGAGACTTACTAAATAAGAAGAGATGATGGAGTAGACAAGGTGACGCTTTGCCCCACTTGATCGTATGAGAAGTAATACAGGTCCAGATTGATGCAGCTATGCTGTTGAGAAATCCTTCCCACACCTACTCAAGTAACCGGTCCGTACTTTACTCCACAAGACTTTTCCTCAGCTCGATTAGAAGACAACTGAACAACCAAGCCTGGTTCCAAAGTTATTTTATCCCCTCGGACGGATGGGTGGATGCCTGAGCGTGCTCGATTCCAATTTCACATCCGATAAAACTCAAAACATTCCTCTCTCCTCTGTATATTCCATTATAAACAACCTTCTTTCTTCCTAGCTTTCTCTCTGTTCCTTTTCTCGTGATACTTAAAGAAGAGGACAAGTCACTCCTCCGATTGTCAGTTGTCTCAAATAATCCCTAGTCTTACTAACCTCAACAAACTCAACCCAAAATGCAATATGCACACACACATGTGGACGTAGAAGATCGTTCTTCCGATTCGGTAGTAGTTATAATGCCCTCGTAAAAACCATAAAAAGGACATTGTGGATGGACTCAGGTGGCCCCTATGACGGTAATTAGCGAGCCAAAAGACATCCGCGGATGCCCCATTATGACCAACTCTAATTGCTTCGCTGTGGTTATCCAAATCCTTTCTACTCTCTCTTTTACTCGCCTTATCATCTCGTCACAATAGACTGCTATCCATGAAATGACTCCCTCTTTTCAAACAACATCTCCCTTCTCTATAATCATCTTTGGAATCCCGACTACAACCTAACTGATCATCCCTCTAATTCCTTGACCAGTAAAAACTTCCAAGCACAGACTAACAGACACTGACTCTCGACTGTTCTTCAATAACAACAGGACCGTCTCCTGAACATGAAAACCTTCCTTTTTCCATACAATAAAAAGCATAAAAATACTCGTTCATTCAAAGCTTATACTGTCTCAAATAGTATTGAGCATCCGTATCACACTTAAAGAAGTCAGACCCAAATGGCTTATTCACTTCTAAAAACTTCTCTAAATTACCCTTCTTTGTCTTTTGCTATGGGAGAACTTTGTTCAATCTGATCCTCTCAATTACATCAAGTTTACCAGCCAAACACAACCGCATTTTTCATGGAACTACAGTTAACCTGGCAAACAAAATCGAGAATAATAGCTTCTCAGACTCGTCCACTATTATAGGCACTGAGACCATACATACCGAAGACAGCATCCTAAATAACTTTGATTTTACACTAACTATTATTATAATTTAAATTCACTGTGAGGGTAATTCGTTACACACACTCACTCATGAATATTACGGGGTTTGCAAAGAAATACAGAGTATCCATGTGGCACTTTTCACGTGAAAACGCTTCTTGAAATATTTCACTACAATTTCAACAAAATAGTATCCACCTGATCGAAGTAAGATAATACTGACAATGAGTTATCAAAAGAGCAGAATTCAATAGAGTGAAATAAGTAAAATAAAACGCCATATTATGCAGCTTGACAATGACACTTAGGAATAAAAAAACAACAATGTTACACAAAATGTTATTATTATAGCATCATCAAACTCGCAAATAGCAACTTTGTTATGAATGTGATACATATTACATACATGAAAATGACAGATTTTTACAATTGAGTGAATGCTTCGAATTTACAGGTATGCGTCAGTCCTGTATGTACTCTTTGTTCTTCACTCACTATTTCTTTACTCACCGCTCCTAGAATCACTATTATGGATCAACAAATTTACTGTCTGTATAATGTTGAAGATCCGCTTCTAAAACAGACAGACAGAAGTATAACATGATGCAAGAAGAAGGCCGTCAATCAAAACTGCTCAAAGAAGGAACACAGGTAGGCAGATCATCTTTAGCAAAACAAGTGCCCAAGCAGAAGAAGTACATGACTTATTACACACGGCGTATGTTCTGCGAACGGGGTGGTAAGGTGTAGCTAAATGCCAGCCTACCCGTAGAAAAATTAACCGGCCGTTTATCTTTTATTGCTCCACGGGGCCATTAAAACCTGCCCTTTTCTATCGACTTAAAAAACTAACGCCGTCCGAGAATGGTATAAGTCCTCATATGTATGGCTCTGGATACCTCCACATGCCTCCTTGTTCTTCGTCACGTTTTAGAGAGAAAATAATGAGCCTATCCAGTATCAAAGTGTAGAGTATCCAGTAGCAAATAGTTAAAGAATGTATTATCCGAAGTACTGCTGCTTCTTTACCCGTATACAATTCCTAACTATACTATATGAACAGGGGTAAGTCAATCAGTATTCCTCTCAGATGTCAAAATACAATTAAGATTCAATCAATCCAATTAAGTTGAATAAAAAGTGCTATGATCATGGTTCGTAATTACCTGCTGCTCAACTCATTCTTTCGCGTGTACTTTATAGCTCTAAGGATGAGAAAAGTAAGTGGCAAAGGCAAATTAGATTCCGCCAAACTACCACATAACATAATTATCTTAATAGTATAAAGTATCACTAACTTTTGCTCTTCTCTATCTCTGCTTATAATAAACTTGTTCCTGTGTTTAGCACACACGTTGGCCACTTATAAACTCGCAGCATCAGCATCCGCCGCATATAATAAAGGCTTCTATCTTACAGTATCTAGCTGCTCACTATATACACTAAAACTACTAGTGCGAATTAAAAAGTAATTGAGCCCAGATTTTAATTTCAGATTTGAGCTAATCTCATCCAACTTTATGTCATACTTAGTTTCCAAAAGAAGACTAATTAAAACAACATGGTTCACTCAGGCTCTTCTTCTTCTCCGCAGATGAGAAAAGTCTATAAAATTAAACTGCTCTTCCACTTGCACTTCGACATACTCACTGCTGTTTCAATTTCTTTTCTCATTTTTTCCTTCTCGGAGACAGTAAATGGTAAACCAAAGTCTGTGCAAGTGCCCATTTGTATTATAATAACGACCAACCGCGCACCACCTTCTTTCTACACAGGGTGGATCCTATGGGACTTACAAGATTGCCTATCATGCAGAATAAGAATGCACCCTCTGGCAAAGTTACCCGGGTGGGTACTACTCCTTTCCGGGAATGCAATCTTTGTATAACAAACTCAACCCTCACCAAGTCAGTTGCTAACTTCTTTCCTTCTCCATCCTACTACATATATGGCACTTCAGGGAGGGATGAACTTAGATTCTTTGATTTTGACCAGCGATACTTTATCCAGTAATATGGGTTGTATAATAGATCAAGAAAGAAGTGACTGAAACTTTCAGCTGTTCTGTTGGATTTAAAATGTTAAATATGTAAATTAATTGTTACATTAGTGTATTTGCTGAGACTCAACCACAATTGCCGTAATCCCTACACCTGCACGTGTATTCGTCTTCATATGAGCAAGATTCTTCGTTAACAGCAAGCTACACAACTTTCTCCATCCTCTCATCTAATGTTGTAACTTTTGTCCCAGCAGCCAACATATTACATCAAACCTTCCCCAACTTCATTCAACTGTACTCAGCTACAACAGCCACCACCTTCACATTTGTTTTCTAATTTCTTTTTTAAGAAAAATAAAATGATGTAGAGTCTGAAAGAACAAACTGGTGCTACCGGAGAGTAGTTAGTAGCAGTTCCGTATGTTATAATGACAGGGAGGTTTGCAGACCGTTCTAACCACAACGATACTAAATAAGAGCAGAGGTTGGTGTGCAGTGCGTCAATAATACTCCCTCAGCTGAGACATGCAAATTCCCCATCAGATTGTATCAGGGAGATCAGAAACGCCATAACGGCCATAAAGATGCAATTATAATAAAGGCTGGAGGACTGTCTCCTCAAATTACTTACCTCCTCTCTAATCACAACTTCGGGGCTTATACTACTACTTCAATGAAATGTATCGACGGCTACAATCACATGCATCACTCTATCACAACATAACTCAGAAAGAAAGCATATAGACCGAGTCTCACAAACTTTGCACATACTAGCTAACCACTTCACGTACGTACCAACCCTGCTACACTCTCTCTCTCTCTCTCGCTAACGTAACCTGATCATAAATGTGTGATGTGAATTTCAACACAACAGGAAATTAATAATGAGTGTCACACACATAAGACTAAAGAGAAAGCAGAGAAATACATGAAATATATGTTACACATACACAGGGGATCAAATTGCTACTTGTAAGTTCATAGACCAACTCATACACATGCACACGCAAGAACAAAGCTCAAAACCCTTCAAACAGAGGATTTTGAGTGACAGGATATCTTTTCAGCTTTATGGTATTTCATATGAAATGATATGAGGTTTTTGATGAATGCTCTTATTCCACAGTGGAACATACAGACTACAACACACTTTTCAAGATGTCGAACACAAACACACATTTTATTCTTTGTTGGATTATTGTCCCAAATATTTAGTCTAAAAAATAACCCTTAAGCCTGCCTAAGCAGATTTGCCGGGTTGGGCGAACACCAAGCCTCTTTGTCTCCTCAAAAACTTCGACAGCAAATGGGTTTTAGTCCCTACTTCAAAGGGAGAAACAAGCTGTAGATTAAACATAGTGAGTTTATTTTAGTGTGCCACTATCTTAATTTCTGAAGTTTCCTTCCTTGCAAGCTCTAAATTCATTCGTTTCTTCCTTCATCACTTCAACCACCATCATCATCACAAGTCCAAACTGATTAGCCATGGAAAATGATTTTGATAAAGTAATCTAAATTTGAATTCCTTTCCGGCATTGTCCTTGGAAAAAGTCATTTGGCTACCAGTGGGAGAGAAATAGAAAGAAATTCATTCCATACATGCAGATGCCTACCTTCACCAACCACTGGTCTTTTGATCATGAAATAAATGATGGAAGTCTGGGAAGTTGTTTCTTCTCCCGTCTCTGGACAAATAGCTTTGCTTCACGTACAAAAAATTGTATTCACTCTTTTTATACTCTAGCGTTCTGATCTCAATAACACAAAAATGTCCATACTTTATTTACTGTGAATAAATTGAGGTAGACGTGTGCATCTACACACACAGAAATAGAAAAGGACTGGTGTGTAAAGTGACATGATGATGATGATGATGATGATGATGGAATGAACATAAAAAGGTTTCCCTTCTTGATTTGTTACAAACATTTTGAACAGAACAGACCACCCCTATGTGTAGACCTTCATCGACATCCTTACTAATCTTCTTTTTAATCCTTACGCCACTCATCTTGAACTTCTCGCTCTTTTTAACAATATTCAATAGAATACAATTGACAGAAAGATGTGCACATAAGCCCTTTTGCAGCGGTGAAAAACATTAAAGTTATTTTAACTCAATTGTTTCTAAAACTTCGCAGCATATTTACAGATATTTTCAGTTTCCGCTTGATATTTTAACGCCAAAATAATTCAGGAAATTTTAGGATTTTAAGTTTCGACTGTTTCTATTTAATATTTTTATGTTAGCTGGAGTTTGTGTTTCTGATTAATCTACTTGCACGTGCTCATACATCTGTCATACGTTAACTGCATACAAGTTTGTCGCGGAATTCCATACAATAAATTATTATGAAGAGTTAATATTTGAATGGGTACATTTTTTTGGAAACTCAGATCACAAAAGATATGAGGCAAAACCTTTCTATCCGGATGAGTTCTAGCAAAGTATAAAGTTTGTGCAGAACTTTTTATGATAAGGCTAATAACCATTTCTTCTTTTACGACAATTCTTCTCCTTGGAAGAGACACTTTATTTGAAGAAAGAGTCATTCGAGAAGCCGAGGAAACATTTCAAGTTCCTCCTGTCATTCATCCACTCATCCGTTTTTCTCCACATAGGGATAGCTTTTCCGGCTACCCAAAAACTCGGTCTAAATCATCTCCACTGCGGAATCAAGATTCTTTCCACCTTTGTCATCTCGTTCCACCACAACAAAGGATAGTTTTTTTCATTTTTTCCACCTCTCTGTCAAAACTGTGCACACAAGTCCATTCCCTGACTGTCAACGTGTCAAAGCATCCTTCGGGCTTCACTACTTTTCCTTTGAAGCACAATGCTTAATATAAGTGCTCAATATGTTTGTGGCGGTGGAGGTCCATTTATTTTTGAAAATCAGTGAAAATGTACCAAAGTGAGTTTCCTACATAATCCATACAAAATTGCATCCAGGCTTATTCCAGCATCTGTCAGCACGCAATATTTGAACCAAGTTTTACAGAATTATTCGTCCTGAGTTCATTACATAGACTCGAACTTCTAGCTTATCTGGTCACAAATGCTTCACTTCAAAACCGTCACACTAACTTAATCCGCTTGAATTCTTGAATAGTAAGAGAGAGCCCAGATCCGGAAACCCCTTAAGACCCATTTATCTCTGATTCATCAAGCTCCCGTCAACAACTCTCTCTAGTCCAGTTCAAATTACTTGACGATGAACATCTGTCTGCGTATCTTTATAAATCTGATATTTTGTTATGTGACACATTCAAGCGAAAAAGCATTTGCTCGGATTTCTCTCAACAAAATCTCATCTGGCAGAAGAAACATTTCCATCCAACTATTTCTCTCGTAGTTCAAGACATGAAATGAGATCACGATTCCGTTATATAGAAACTCCTCAGTATCTCACGAAACCGTTGGACCTGTCTTAAAGAAGCTGAGTCTTAAATCAATTCATTAATAGTCTAGTGGTGGACTCCCATTTTGTATAAAATATAAGAGATTGCAAGGGGGAGAAGGGATGGGATAGATTGAAGTGACTAAAATTGAGCTCTTCTAGTTATCCAGGATAACGGTTTGCCAACCAGACGTGACATGAGTATTTACGGTTCTCAAATTTTATATAAAATTCCCTCAGTCACAACACCTTCCACGCTGTATTCTTTCGATCCACTAACAGAGATGACAACATGCCCGCACAACTGAATAAATGAAAATACCCAATATAGGGTAGCCCAATACAAGATACACATCGCACAATTATTACTTCGCAGACCTTCTCATTCAGAATGTCACGTAGTCAAATAGAATAGAGAGAATGAAAAAGGACGGCCCGAGTAGAACCAACTCTTTCCAGGATCTCCTCAAGTGAGACAAGGAATGCCAGCCTCTTCATCCTCAACTCATTTCTCTCAAATGACCACAGGACCAAATAATATATTTGAAGACTTGAAGAGTCACACGCAACAACGGTGGGCAGATGAGACTAAGGATGGATGAGGGGACGCAGAGAGTAGTAAGCACATAAAACGAAAAGACAGTCAGCTTACCTTTCCCCAATAAAGTGACATCTTTCACGTTCTTTCCCTGCTCCCAAAGAAGTCAATTTAATTTATCAGAATTGTCTTTTTCGAACTCTGTCAAGAAATAACTTCACATAACATTTGTACTAATGGACACCTCGTGCTCAATGAAGACGACTCAGCCAGCCACCACTGCTTTTCATGCACTTTCTTCCGTTCAACTCAACCGTTCAATTATTTTCTATCTCCAGAGAAGGAGGAGAAGGATGACAATAAGAGTGACAATGTCTGTCTTCATTGAAGCTATAAAGTGGAACTACGTGACAGGATAAAATACATAATAAGAGACAAACAAAAGGGAAGTGACACTGCCAAACTTCAGCCAGTACAATGTTATGTTGAGTTCCTTCACTACACTTCCACGATGAGAGTGAAATACTGAATGATGATGACGTGAACTATGCAATACGAATGAACATACGAATGGTGATGCTCACTCGCTTTTGATCCTTCCTAGTACACATATAGTCTTCTCTCAGCATACAAAGACAGACGATGGAGATGGAGAGGGTGACAAATCTGGAATGAAATTCTAACCAAATGAGAAAGTTTTATGGCCCTTTTAACACTGTAGACAGATGAGCCATTCCGCAGCACAGACAACGCTGTTCTTGGGCTCTGCATTATACGTACACCTAAAACTATACACGGATATATCGGATGAATGAGGACTTTAAGTGTACCTCTAAAAAGATACTCGTCTTTTCTTGGTACGTCGAAAGACTCACTGGCGTGGCAGTTCTAGAGACTCAAGAGGTAAGTGTGTATTATATAGAGACTTGTTGTTATCGTCATCACCGTCCTTCATTCTATCAGCCACCACAGTCATTACCAAGACGAAAAGGATGAGTGGTTTTATTCTTCTGTGTAGGTAGGGACACATTTACCCTTGAAACAAACAACCAACCCTTTTTTCTTTACCTCAGCTCTACTAACCCCTTCGTCCGTATTCGATCACTATATCTATCCGTATAGCAGAAGACAGGTGTGGAATGACTGACAAAATATATTTCCATCATCATCCATCACAAACATCATCACGGCACCACCACCATGAGACCCGCATCCGATAAAACTACTTCATCATCATAATGCCTTCCTTCTACTGTATAGCCTAACAGAATATTCAAGAGATGTTGCAGCTTTTTTTATCACTGTAAATTGTCACTCTCTCTCAAACCTAAAATATGTTCAGTGTTTTACACTTCATACACCTCAAGTCAAGGATTTCTAAGTTTCATTCTGTCAACAGAGACTACCACTACCACAAGATAACCACTTATTCACATGCTTGTCAGCATAGATGGTCGGTGCGGACAAACGAAGATATAAATTATTGTAATGCAAATGGACCTGATTTTATGGAGTATCCTTTTTGCCGCAAACCTCACAATGTCACAGAATAATATGAATTTACAAACCATGCTGTGAGCACAGTGTAAAAAAAGGATGGTATATTGCTTTCAAGACAATAAAACACGAAATTTCTCGTTCTTAGTACTTCACCACAACGTACATTCACTTAATCTTAAGCTACGGAAGAACTAAACTAACAACCAACGATTCAGTTGCTTTCATCTGAAGACAGCATTTTCAGTACCTAAAGCCCAAAACAGTAACTCGATCTTAAACTAACTGAAACCACATTTTTACACCGAATTCATCATAAACACACTCCAAGTTTTCAGACAACGGATATACAGCGAAGAAAACCATTTATTGTTAAGATAATGGAGGCTTATTACTCCATTTGGGAAAACAAAAAGCCTAACACTTACAGATGCAGATGTGCACATTTTTTTAATAAAGTAGAATGAATTTTAAAGCAAAGCTAGTGTGGACACATTTTTGTATTTCGACTGTATTTATAACAATTAATCCTGTATGCAGAAACTGCTAACTTTTTAGCAACGTCTTAGTCTACATCTTAAAACATGTACTACCCCTTTCACCATCTTCCTAAGCCTAAACTAATCTTGGGAGATTTTTAGAATTCAGCTGACGGTGCCGAAGAACTTTTTATGAAATAACCTATCATCCTCTCCATAACCAAATTTCATTTTACTTTTTTCCTCTCTTCAGTCATCTTACACAACTTGTAAGTAATAAAATCCACCCTTGTAAAAGTAAAAAAATAAGTTTCTTCCTCGCTTGCTTTATATTCTCTTTTAAAAGAAAGATTAAGATTTGAATAAGAGAGGAGCTCGCTATACCTCTCCCAACAGTTGCTAACAAAAGAGCTCTCGTGTTGTTTTATCCTCAGCCTTTCTGGACAAATAGGCATATATGTGTGCTCTATTTGATTCCACAATAGAATGTAAAATAGATAGATAACTAACCAAGACCACACCAAAGACCATACCAACCATCAACAAAAACTACGTCAGTTCTTGGTGAAAGTCAAAAGTTCCTTGGTACTCGACGCCCAGACCGTAATAAAAATGGGGGATCAATATTCAAATCATGATGATGCGATCCTTCTCTTTCTTGCATCCATTTAACTTCATTCCAAAGTGTAAAGTTCGTTTTCTGGCCTAATACTATAACTAAATCCTTCATCGGGGTTCACACTTTTTGGCATCCTATTCTACATCCTTATGCTTCTCTCAGTTAGCAATCATTTTACATTGCCTTCAATGGAGAAAGCTCACTAAAAACTCATGCTAACACTAACAAATAAGTTCAAATAACCAACTTTCGAAATCCCTCTTAAAATTAATCCCCTTTCCGGCTAAACTCAATCATTTCAAGGAATCAGGTGGCACAACCAACAGTGTTTTTAGGTTTGCATCACCTGCCTACTTACAATATCAAAATTACGCTTCGAGTCTAAAGTTTTCAGTTTTGCATACGCAGCAGTGGTTATTGCCTATTCTGCATGTGACAATACTATCCTGATTCATCAAAGTCGTTAAGTAAAACAGAAGAGGATGAAATAAACACAGCGCCGTTTAATGTATATGGTCATACTGCGTGTCATGATGGCTCTTTTGTCTTGTTCTTGTCAACAGTACCATTACTTTGCGATCCATTCATGTCCGTAGTAATAAAAGTGAGATGAGTTTTACGAGACGACAAACCCATCCTTGAAGCAAATTCACTCTCCCATATTTCCCAGTAATATAAAGACAATAATAAAAACAATTATTGTTCACTCACTCACTCGCGTCTCATAATAGTCAATCCCACACATTGCCATGCTAGAGGAATAACCGCATCAGCATCTCCAACCAAACCACTATCATCCTTTCAACATTTCTCTCTCCGCTTTCCCTATTTCATCCTATAATATTATGGCAAGAGTCTCCCTTCATTCACCACTTGTGTTGGATAGTGTGCTCTCACTGCTTTCCATCCAACTCTGCTCCAATGGAAGAATAAACCATTTTATTCACTTCATGTAACAATACACTGTAAAACCCACATTGCTCTCAGCATCTTTGAGAAATGATGACGGAAGGATGTCCGTCTCCCAGTCATTTCCTTCCTCCCAAAAAAACTCACAAAGGCTGTATTTTATCCTTAAAATCGTAACCTCTGCATTTCTAAATCAACCTTATGTACTTACACTCAAAATTATTTTATTAGGTGAATTTTTTTGGTGGTGGTTGGGTGTAAAAATAGATTTTGTCCATAAGCTCCAATGGTCAAAATCTATTTTTAAACACAACCACCACCAAAAAAATTCACCTAATAAAATAATTTTGAGTGTAAGTAC
>Ga0194135_10001637_pt1 | contig 13437 bp, 12 predicted proteins | sample LitLau_LLRF_2013_FD_134024 | JGI IMG/M metagenome (GOLD analysis project Ga0194135, IMG submission 134024) | Freshwater sediment microbial communities in response to fracking from North America - Little Laurel Run_MetaG_LLRF_2013 (version 2) | ecosystem: Environmental > Aquatic > Freshwater >...
GTTCAATTTGCAGCCACAAAAGTACCCATTTTTCTTTTAATAGCCTATCCCGATTTATTAATCACGGGCATAGGCGATCTCTAAAACAGAGTTATGACATGTGCATGTTTTTAAATACTTATGACTGGGCCATTTCCTGCTTTCTGATTGACATAAAGCAGTTTGATATGCGGAAGAGAGAGGTTTACACCAGCAAACAGATCGTTTACGTAATATTCAAGAGGTTGACAGGTTAATATATTATACTTGCGGGCGGAGGTCACCATCCTGGAAACTGTCAGTAGCAATATAATATGAAAAATCTCTTTTTAATAGTCTTCCTATCAGTTATTTGTTTAAGTTTTAAATCTTTTCAAAGTGATAGCCATGTGAAACAAATAGAAAAATTTCTAACGATAGTAGCCGATAAGGATTTCAATGAAAATAACAAGTCTGTGGAATTTTTACTTGTCCCATTACAAACTGAGGATGATTCCCTTCCCCTAAAGAGACGTGATTTTCTTTTTTTGCAATTAAATTCTTTACATAAAGACCTGCAAAATAAGCTAGTAAAGAACCTAATTATCGTCCCTTATAAACGCTTGCCAAAGGAGGAACAGCATATTTTTTCAGGAGCTGAAACTGCAGAAAACATCTATGTGGTTAAGTCTGATAAAAAACACGTGATGACTATCTCATTTAAAGGCAATCAAATCTATTTCGACTATGAATAAAGGAGGTACCAGAATAATTATGCCAATTTGAAATTAGTAAATTCAATAACCCGCCGGTCTACCGAAGTGTTTAGTGTAATGTGTACATTTGCCTATCTCAGCCTTAATTACAGGTCAGAATCAAGAGCAATGAACTAACAAGCAAAGATTTAGACAAGAACAAGTACCTTGAACATAAAGTAATGCAGGATAAAATTATTGTATTCGAGACCTTTTACAATCCTATAGAAGCCAATATTGTAAAATCAAGATTAATGGACTCCGGGATCCAGTGTTTTTTATCAGACGAAAACATGGTTACCATCAACCCATTATACACACAGGCCCTGGGCGGTGTTAGGCTCCATCTTTTCGAAAGAGATGCAGATCTGGCGAGAAATATACTTGGAGAAAAGGTTCCGGCTTTAGAAACTACCGGAGAAGAAGAAGGAGAAATCATCTGTCCGAATTGCGGATCACATCATGTCGGATACGTTCAGGCGACTAAAAAACGATTCGGCATTCTGACCATGTTGATTTCATTTATCTTATTTGTATACCCCTTTCATGTGAGAAAGGTTCATCATTGCTTCGACTGTCTTTATGAGTATTAAATAGCCTATCCCGATTTCACCGGCACAGGCTATCTCCAGAACAGAGTTATAATATGTCCTTAAATACTTACAACAGGATTATTTCCTTCTTTCTGATTGATATGAGACACATAAGAAGCTGCCATCATTTTCACACTATCCAGATGACTGTCAATATTTGACCTCAGCGTTTTCTTCTCAATTTTACCTTGTATAAAATTAAGAAATTCCTCTACGACTGCTGTTTTAGCCTGTTCAGTCATCAGTTTCGAATCATCAAAATTGTGTAACTCCGAAAGATCTTTCATCGTGATTATTTCCAATGGTTTTTTCCCGCCCAGCATCCCGATGTTCCGGAAAACATAAATATCAAAATGGTTATTCCCTCCTGGTTTATAATCCCTCTTGCTATTGTGTTTATGTTTATCCTTAGCCTGGTAAGAGTGAATCTGTATATTTTGAAACGGCCCCTGCTGAATATTGTGATATTCATGTTTTACACGGCCGTTTCCTTTATATAAGTCTTCACCTGGTTTAAGCCAGTTCCTCCTGCTGAAACTATTGTGTAACAGGTTGATCGTGATATTGGCAATATTCTTCTTGTCTTTGAGCATACGGACCAGAATACTCGCATCAATCTCACCATAATCCTGAAACATTTCCATCAGCTGTGCATCATCATATACTTTTGCCTTTTCATAGTCGCCATTAAAATAACTTTCATAATCCTGCTCATTAAGTTGCGTGATGAAACCTGCCGGCTGGATCAGCGAACTGAACACTTCCATACTATCAGGTAATTTCTCCGCTATTGCCGGTGTATTATAAAACTGGCTGACCATATCAAATATATGATATCCGCTATGCGACATCTTTCCATGTCCTTTATTATAGGAATGATAATCCTGTAACACAATCTCCGAAGGAAGGCGCCACTGGCCGTCGCTATGACTGGAATGAATACCAGTTACCGGACAATTGGTTGCAACACTGACTTCTTTAATCCGCTCTATCACATATTGGAAACCCGGATGATACCTCCGCTGTACATTCACACAGAAAATAGTAGATTTCTCCTTTTGAATAGCATTATAAAGTTCCAGCAGATGCAGATAATCTGACAGGATCCCATTGGCCTCTGCCAGATCAGAAACTGCATTTTCGCGGGTACTGACAGGTTTATCCATTAAAATATGTAGTTTTAAACTTAGTGCCCACTCGGCATACGGATGATGGACAGAAGGTTCAGTAGCAATAATTACTGCATCTATTTTATTTTCATGAACAAAACCAGTTAATTCGGCCCTGATATCATCCGGTAAAGCCCCGGTAAAAGGGTCGATAAAAAGCGTATCTATAGCGTAACCTCGTTTTTCAAAATGTTTCTTTACCTTTTCAGCTTCGGGTTTAATATCCACTGCCAGGGAAACTTCCACCTGGAACTTTTCTTTCAGATTTGCCAGTGCCGGCAGATATACGCGTTTGGAATGAGGACCAATACCAATTAAAACTATTCGTGTAACTATTTTCATCAGGAGTTCAGTTTTTAAACTGGCTAAATATATACGTTTTGATTTATGCCAAAATCCTATCTGAATTAAATGAAAGTAAAAGAATTATTAATTCGCCTGATAAAATTTTACAGTTGACTCTATCTAAAAAAAATATAGACATGAACTAAGCTACCCAAATCTTAATATCAGATATATTTTTACAAAAACTGATACCAGAACGAACAACGTAAATTGAATACAAAAAACTTTAATAAAGCCTCTTGCAGTAGTATCTTTCTTAAAAGCAAGAAACAAAGTATAGGCTAAGAAAGAAAAGATCACACTTATCAGAATTATATAAAAATAATGCGCGATGTCAGGACTAACATCATAAAACATGGGTTTTTCAGCATATTTATTCTGCGGTAAATCGTAATTGGCAGCCCCAACAAGAAAGCTGGTTCCAATAAAGGTAAATCCTATTACATTAGTTATCAGAAGCAATAAACAAAATATTATATTTTTACAATTCATCTTTATAAATATCATTCAAAATTAACTTAGCAATTTCATTTTACCTGTCTTCTCGTTTAAATTCACATCCTCCTTTTGTTTCTGAAACACTCCAGCTTTGACTATACCATATATACAAACTATTAAATAATAATATTTTGATAATCAGATTAAAATTTAATTCACTTTACCTCCACCCTCTTAAAACCTACTCCCAAAAATGAACCGTCTATTGCCGGCTTTTTTTTTCAAACAATTGGTTAACCTTTCACAGTTAATCCCTATCTAAAAAAACACAAACATGAACTAAACTACCCAAATCTGAATATCAGATATATTTTCACAAAAACTGCCCCCAGACCGAACAACGCAGGTTCTGTACAAAAGCCTTTAATAAAGCTTCTTGCTGAAGTATATTTATTAAAAGCGAGAAACAAAGTACATACTAAGAAAGAAAAGATTACACTTATCAGAACTATATTCTTTTTATTATACTGGTTATACCATTTAGTTTTTTCTATAATTTCTGATACCGCCAGATTCTGTTCTCCTCCGCATCCTTAAAATCTTCAAATAAAAAAAGCCGGCAATTAAATTGCCGGCTTTTTATTTTCAGTATCGTTTTTACTCTCTGTTCGTATTCAGTGCCAGTACTCCTTTCGAAGGACGGTAACCATAACGTACAGGATCGGTAATAATCTGTTTCATAGAAATGAGCTTATAAACATACCCCCCGGTTTCGCGGTTAAGTTTCATTTTGAAATAATTATCCTGATTTTGTCTGTCGATCTGTTTCTTCATGTGGTTGTCACCAACATTATAAGCAGCAGCGACAAGCGTCCAGCTCTCAAATACACCATATAATTCTTTGATGTATTTGCAGGCAGCGATAGTTGATTTACGCAAATTCTTACGCTCATCAACTTCTGAATTTACTTTTAGTCCATAAGTTCTTGCAGTACCCGGCATAAACTGCCAGAATCCATTTGCACCTTTAGGAGACATTCCACCCTGTAAACCTGATTCAACAAGGGGCATGTATTTAAAATCATCGGGGATACCATATGCAGCCAGAATTGGTTCTATAACAGGAAACCATTCTGCGGCCATTCTATGTAAACGATTTGTTTGAATGTTACTGTAGTTAAACCCAGCAAGAACCCTTTTCATTTTTTGCTCCACCCTGATGTCACCCAGAGGTAAAGATTCTTCTGCGAAATTTAGCTGAGCTATCAGATTAACAGGCTCTTCTGTGATTGTAGTGGTAGTAGTGGTAATACTTTTTGTAGTGGTGTTATTTACTTTTTTTTGACTTCTAAATGCTTGGGGCATGTTGTAAGCAAACACTTTTGCCATAACCAATAATCCTAAAATTACTGAACATGTTATTATGTGTTTCTTTATCATTTTCCTCCTTTTTTTGGTTAATAATTATAAACAGCCTGCAAACATACAATATATTCACCTTAATATCAAGCTTTTACACAAACGAGATCCAAAATCAAGGTTTAAACACCAATAGGCCACGATTTTATTTTCAACATCCCGATTAAAAATATAAATGACGAATTGCGCGATTTTTATTAAATTTGCACCCCGCATTAATTATGTGGTTAACAGCGTATCATGACAAATAACAACAACAGGAACAGTCGGGATGACAAGTCCAAACCGGGAAACCGAAGCACAACAGGAAAGAGCCGTAGTGGTGGAGCAGATAGTTCTTACAAAGGCAAAAGCAAGTTTGGAGATAAAGAGGGGAACGATAAAACTAAGTTTGGTGCTGGAAAAGATAATTTCAGACCAAGAGCCGGCAGAGACGGTGATGCTAAAGATTTCAAAGCAAGACCTCCAAGAGACGGAGAAGGTAGTTTCAGACCAAGAACCGGAAGAGATGGCGATGCCAAAGATTTCAAAGCAAGACCTCCAAGAGACGGAGAAGGTAGTTTCAGACCAAGAACCGGAAGAGACGGTGATGCCAAAGACTTCAAAGCAAGACCTCCGAGAGACGGAGAAAACAGTTTCAGACCAAAATCCGGAAGAGATGGTGAAGCTAAAAGCTTCTCTTCAAGAGGTGCTGGTGGCAAAACATTCAAACCACGTGCATTTAAAGAAGGCAGTTCTAAAGAAATGCCAAGAAATGAAAGCCGTAGTTATGTAAAGAAAGACAATTTCGGTACTGATGGCGAAAGACCATTCAGAACTTTCGATGATAAAAAGAATACATCCAGAAGTACAGATAGCAGACCTTTCAGAAAAAGAGAAGAGGGCGCTGCTGCCAAACCATATTCAGGTGCACCAAGACCATTTGCACCTAAAACCTCTGTTATGCGTTCCAGAAAGGAAAGCAACAGCGTGGACGATGGAAAAATCCGTTTAAACCGTTATATCGCCAATTCTGGTATCTGTTCACGCCGTAAGGCAGATGAGCTGATCTCGGCCGGAGTAGTTTCTGTGAATGGCGTACCAGTTTCTGAACTGGGTCATAAAGTAGATCCTGCAAAAGACGAAGTACGTTACAATGGTGAATTACTTAAACGTGAAAAGAAAATCTACGTACTTTTAAATAAACCTAAAGATTATATTACCACTACCGATGATCCTCAGGAACGTCGTACAGTAATGTCCCTGGTAGAAAAAGCAAGCAGAGAGCGTATCTATCCTGTAGGACGTTTAGACCGTAATACAACAGGTCTTTTGTTAATGACGAACGATGGAGATTTAGCTGATAAGTTATCTCACCCAAGTTATGGAATCACTAAAATCTATCACGTAGAATTAAGCAAGAGCTTAAGCCAGGGAGACCTGAATAAAATTCAGTTCGGATTAGAATTAGAAGACGGTATTATCAAACCGGATTCAGTATCTTACGTAGCTGGTGGTTCAAAACGTGAAGTAGGTATCCAGATTCACAGTGGTAAAAACAGAATTGTTCGCAGAATATTTGAACACTTAGGTTATGAAGTTGTGAAGCTAGACCGTGTGGTTTATGGTAACTTGACCAAGAAAGATCTTCCACGTGGAAGATGGCGCTTTTTAGAAGAACACGAACTGATTCAGATCAAACATCTGATCAAGTAATTATAGCCTGAATTATGAGAAAACTATTTTGTCTGTTAACCGCTACCCTCTTTTTCTTTTCTGCTCAAGCACAACAGGCAGATTATCATCTTGTCATCGGGACCTATACGGCTCCTGGTAAAAGTGAAGGGATTTATGTTTATGACTTCAATACTTCCAAAGCTACATTTAAGCTGGAGAATGTAGAAAAGAATGTCATCAACCCAAGTTTCCTTTCGGTGACGAATGATCGCAGGTTTGTATATGCAGTGAATGAGGATGGTGCTCAAAGTGGCGTAAGTGCTTTTAACTTCGATGCGGTTACAGGTAAATTAAGTTTTTTAAATAAACAAAATGCAGAAGGTGCAGATCCTTGTTATCTGATTGCCGATCGTAAAAATGTATTGATTGCCAATTACTCCGGAGGCAGCATAGCTATCTTCGGAAGAGAGGCAAACGGTTCATTGAGCAAAGTAAAACAGGTGGTTCAGCATGTTGGCTCAAGTGTAAACAAAGCCAGGCAAAGCAGTGCCCATGTTCACATGGTCCTGTTCAGTCCTGACCACCGTTACGTCATTTGCAACGATCTGGGGAAAGATAAAGTCTATACCTACGCTTATCATCAGGATGCACAGAAAGATGTTCTTACCTTAAAAGACAGCGTAAGTATCAAACCTGGCAGCGGACCAAGACATATTGCTTTCAGCAAAAATGGTAAATTCGCTTATCTGGTGCAGGAAATGACCGGGGATGTAACTGCATTTAGTTATACCAACGGTTCCCTGAAAAAGATTCAGGAAACTACGATACTGGCTAAAGGCTTTAAAGGAGAAAATGGTGCTTCGGCAATAGAACTCTCTGCTGACGGAAAATTCCTATACGTAAGCAACAGAGGAACTGCCAACACGATAACTACTTTCAAGGTAGAGAACGATGGCCGTCTGACCAGCAAAGGTCAGGTGAACACCATGGGTAAAGGCCCAAGGGCTTTTGTGATAGATCCAAGCGGTAACTGGTTACTGGTTGGCCATCAGAACAGCAATGATGTAGTCGTTTTTAAACGCAATAAAATTACAGGTGCATTAACCGATAGCGGAAAAAGACTGGAAGTTGGTGCTCCGGTTTGTTTTGTATTTGTACCCAAAAAATAAGATCAGATTAATAACAGGAAAAGGCCGGTTCCCCAGGGAGAACCGGCCTTTTTCTTTAGGTACTGGTCGGGATGAGGCATCTCCAAGCTTATAATGGTTGCAAAGCCATATTTTTCGCTATTATTTCATTGTAGTAATCCACATAAAGTGGCAATATCTTTTTCAGATCAAAGTCCTGCGCTCTTTTAAATGCATTTTCTTTAAACCTGTTTAAAACCTCATCATCTTCCAGGATCATAATAGCTTTTGCAGCCATATCATCTACATCACCGACATTGCTCATGTATCCGCAAAACCCATCCACATTCAATTCCGGCAGACCACCCGCGTTGGAAGTAATAATCGGAACCTTACATGCCATAGCTTCCAGTGCAGCCAGACCAAAACTCTCCGTTTCAGAAGGCATCAGAAACAAATCGGCAACAGAAAGGATTTCCTCTACCGCATCCTGTTTCCCTAAAAAGCGGACATGATCACAGATTCCCAGGTCCCTGCACAGTTTCTCGTTATTGGCACGGTCAGGCCCGTCCCCTACCATCAGTAGTTTAGACGGAATTTTATTCAGAATCAGCCTGAACATTTTAATCACATCCGATGTCCGTTTCACTTTGCGGAAGTTAGACGTATGGATCAGAATCCTTTCATTATTAGGCGCTATCGCTTTTTTGAAATGATCTTTTGGTTTGAGGCTGAATCTCGTGAAATCAATAAAATTCGGGATCACCCTGATTTCATTCGTAATGTTAAAGTGATTGTTGGTATCCTCTTTCAGATCATTCGAAACCGTAGTTACCCCATCCGATTTATTGATAGAAAATGTAACTACAGGTTTGTAAGTCGGGTCTTTTCCGACCAGGGTGATATCTGTCCCGTGCAGTGTAGTGACAAATGGGATGAAGATTCCATAGGTTTCCAGGATCTGTTTCGCCATAAAGGCAGCAGAAGCATGTGGAATTGCATAATGCACATGGAGTATATCCAGTTTTTCAAATCTGACCACATCTACCAGTTTACTGGCCAGCGCAGATTCATACGGAGCATAATCAAACAGTGGGTAATCTCTGACTGAAACTTCGTGGTAATACAGGTTAGCGGAGAAAAAATCCAACCTTGCCGGCTGACTGTAGGTAATGAAATGGACCTGATGTCCTTCATCGGCCAGTGCCTTTCCTAATTCTGTGGCCACAACACCGCTACCACCAAATGTAGGGTAACAAACAATACCTATTTTCATCTGCGTATAATTAATTTTAATCCGATTGATTTAACCGCAAATAACCATACTAAAAATGAGCTTTGTGTTAAACGATTGCAATTATTTTGCCAGATACAGCTATTAGTTTTTCATTTCGGCCTGAATGACCAAAAGCATCTCGTTTGGCCGCTGCGTACCAATATAATACTCCAGTCCGTCACGGTCAGTCAGCACGACAGCATCTTTTCCGGAAGAATAAAAACGGATACTACCCTTACGGTGCAGGTTATAGACCGGGTTATTGAAAAGATAACTGCTGTAAGTATCTTTCCTCACATCAGTAATACTGTTTAAATCAATTTTAACCTTTTTGGCTGTCCAGAGCCCGTCAATGATCATACTTTTATTATGAATGATCGTTTTATACTGGATCAGGAATAAAAGCGCGATAGAGATCCCTATGATACCAAAACCAACCACAAGGAACAAATCCTGCGTATTGTCACGATCTCTTTCATATACATAAGCCCCGAAACAGAAAGCTGCCATCAGCAGACGGATACATATCCTGATGTAATCACGACCTATATATTGTTTCTCCAGAAAAGCGTACTTATTGCCCATTTAATTAAATTTCTGTTCGAATATAGCGACTTTTTTTGTTGTTGCAGTTACTTTATATCTATTGTCCTGGCGTAAACCCGCTACCCATACCACATCCCCATTCCCATTAATCAGGATTGGAATACTATCTTTTTGGGGCAGAGGTATTTTCTGGTCTATAAAAAAATCACTTAGCTTTTTATAATTTTTCATTCCTATCGGCATAAAACGATCGCCCTCCTGCCATGTCCTGATAATAACCGGAAAAATCAGCTTGTCTGCATCAGCAAATGCTTTCTGCGGATTATTTTCAAAGGCAATCAGATCCGAGTAAGTAATTTCGATAGTCCGGTTGCCAAAGGAAACCGCTGTGTCTAAAGAATGGATCATTTGGTTTGCATGTACTTCTGCATCAGCTATGCTGGTCAGAATCAAGTGTTCACGGTCTACCGTTAAACGATGAGTGGCACTATAAAATGATGTACCGCTTTGTTTGGTTAAAGAAGTCAGTAAATCTTCGACGACTGTTTCCGTAAAATTATAAGTCTTCAGCAATTCGAATAACAATAACCGCTTAGGACTTAGCAGCCTGATTTTCTCCAGCGAAAGATAAATTCCATCTTTTCGCTCTTCGCAGATATCCCCTCTTAATTCAGCGACCTTTTGCTGTAAGACCATTTCAGTTTCTGCAAAACGCAGTATATTATTTTCAAAAGTCTGTTCCAGGTTAGGATTAATCTCTTTAAGCAGCGGGATTACCCCTAACCTGAGTTTATTCCTGGCATAGGCCGTACTTGAATTAGAACTGTCTTCTACAAAATCATAGGCATTAGCCTGTATCAGTTCATCAATCCCTGTTCGGGAAAGAAATAATAAAGGCCTGATCAGGTATTCCCTTTTAGGCTGGATTCCATGTAAACCGGCAATTCCTGTACCCCTGATCAGATTCAATAAAATTGTCTCTATGGCATCGTCCTGATGATGGGCTACTGCAATACAATCATAATTTTCGCGCTGCCTGAGTTCCTCAAACCAGTGGTACCGTAAATCTCTTGCCGCCATTTGCGTAGATACTTTATGCAGGGCAGCATACGCTTTAGTAGCGAAGTGCGTTACATACAAAGGTACTTCAAGCCGGGTAGCCAGAGAACTGACAAAGTGTTCATCCCTTTGTGATTCTTCGGCTCTCAGCCCAAAATTACAATGTGCGATCCCGAATTTAAACCCCGCCTCTTTAAAAAGATGGGCCATCAGCACCGAATCTTTCCCACCGCTGACAGCCAGAAGAACCCTTTGGCCGGGACTGAACAGGGAGTGCTGATAGATATAATCGCGAAAGCTTTGTAAGGGTAGCATCTTCAAAAATATTTAATTAAAAATTGGTAAGCAAAAAACTAACTTTGCATTGTGCGAAAATTACACGTTTCCGGTAAAATAAATCTGTTTTTTAACATTCATGAAACAATCATGCGTGTATGCTATGCTAATCTGCAACTGATCATTGCAGGAATACTCCTGTTATTTTTATTTCCTGATAGTCTTTCTGCCCAGCAGAGAACGAAAATTATCCTGCAAAGTTCAGAAAGAAGTAAGATTATTACCAAAACAGATATTACCTATCTGAGAAAACCGGTGTTCAAACAGGATAATGCAATTCTGACCTGTGACAGCGCGGTCTTTTATACAGCCAAGAATTATTTCGAAGCCTATGACAATGTCCATATCAACCAGGCCGATACCATTAATATTTATTCAGACCGTCTTACTTATGATGGTAATGCAAAAATAGCCCATTTATCAAGTAATGTGCGTCTGCTGGATAAAAGCTCAGTACTGACCACAAACATCCTCGATTATGCGATGGGGCCGAAAGTCGGAACATATGTAAACGGGGGTAAAATTGTCAATAAGGATGCTACCATTACCAGTAAAAACGGTTACTATTTTGCCAATAGCAGAGATGCCTATTTCAGGTTTAATGTATTGGTTGTCACCGATCAGAGTACCATCAAATCAGATACCTTAAGATATAATACAGGCACAAACTGGGCTTACTTTTATGGCCCTACCAATATTAAGGAGAAGGACGGCGGAAACCTTTATACAGAAAACGGCGCTTATAATACCAAAACCACCTATGCCTATTTTGGTAAAAACAATCTTTACACTTCTGGCAGTAAAAGTCTGAAAGGCGATAGTTTATATTATGACGGACATGCCGGATATGGTAAGGCTGTAAGAAACATTGTCTTTAAAGACACCATTGATAAAATGCTGATGCATGGGCAGCTGGGCTTTTACTATAAAAAAGACCAGCGGACCTTAGTCACCAAAAATGCTTATGCCGGTATGGGGACCAGCGATTCCATTATGGTCAAAGATGTTAAAAGACCCGATAGCCTCTGGCTCGGTGCTGATACCCTGGAGACACAGATGGTTCTGCAAAAAAGCTTAAAACTGATCAAAGGGCCGGTGATCAAAAAAGACAATGAACTTGGGGAAGAGGACCGGGAAGGCAGTAAAGTTGGCTCCAAGAAGAAACCGGCTGCGCCTGCTGCTGGTGCTAAAACTGTAAAAACACCACCTGATGACAAGAAACATCCAAAACCAGAGACCAAACCGCTTCCGGGTGGAAAAGACGGACTAAAAAAAGACAGTCTGCAGAAAGACACTCCTCCCTTGAAAAAGATTGACTCCCTGCAAAAGAAGCCGGATGATCTCCAAAAGAAAACAGATACCTTACTCAAAAAGGGAGTTCCCCCGATTAAAAAAGACAGTCTGAAAACCGATCCTGCCAAAGCAAAAACCGGGATACCACCTGCTGTAAAAAAGACTTCGGTTAAAGATAGCGTACCATTTAATCCGGCGGACACTGTCCTTACACGCAGTATCAAAGCTTATCACCATGTCAATGTGTTTAAGTCTAACATGCAGGCCAGAGCAGATTCCCTGTTCTACACCAGTGCAGATTCAACCTTACGCTGGTATAGAAACCCGATTATCTGGTCTCAGAATTCACAGCAGACCGGCGACACGATCTACCTGCAATTGAGGAATAAAAAACTTAATTCTGTACAGATTCTCCACAATGCTTTTGCGGTTAATGTTGAGACAGATTCTGCCAAATTCAACCAGGTTAAAGGGAAGATGATTACCGGTTTTTTCAAGGATGGGGCCTTATCGAGTATGTATGTGGATGGAAATGCAGAAAGCGTCTATTTTACTAAAACCGACGACGGGAAAAAGTACGATAAGATGAACCAGACGATCAGCAGCAGGATTAAAATTATCTTCAAAAAGAATGAGATTTCGGATGTGGTCCCTATCAAAGATGTCGAAGGTGCAACTACTCCGGTAGCAGATATTAAGCAAGATGTAATTTTAACAGGTTTTATCTGGAAGCCAGAATTGAGACCACGTTCTAAAAAAGACATTACTAATCCCAAACCACAGGCAAAAGTAAAACCATTACCCAAAAAGCCTTTGAAACCGGCAGATCCGAAAGATAAAACTATAGATGCCATCAAAGCTAAGCTCCCAGGAGCAGCAGGTCTGTTGAACCAGGCGACCAAAGGAGTAAATCCGCTGAAGTTGAATCAAAAGATCGACTCCCTTAAAAAGAATGCGGACCCTTTAAAACTCATTGATAAAATCCCTGCTAAAGTAGCGGACACAGCGATGAAAGTCCTGCCTAAAGTACTTAAACAGGCCGATTCACTGTCTAAACAGCCTGTTCTTTTAAAAAAGTAATCAATTTGCGCATCGCAATTGCCCGGTGACTGATTTTGTTTTTCTGCTCCATGCTCATTTCAGCAAAGGTTATATCGTAACCCTCCGGCTGAAAAACCGGGTCATAACCAAAGCCCTGATCGCCGGATTTAGTTTCGCGGATCGTGCCCTGAATGGTTCCTTCAAAAAGAAATTCCTCTCCATTGCGGATCAGTGAAATCACAGTTCTGAAACGGGCTGCCCTGTTTACCTGTCCCTGCATTTTCTGCAATACCAGCTGCAGATTGGCTTCATCACCTCTTTGTCCCGCATAACGGGCCGAATAAATACCCGGTTCATTGTTTAAGGCCTCTACTTCCAGTCCGCTGTCATCAGCAAAACAATCCAGCTTAAAGTGCTCCATCACAA
>Ga0194135_10001638_pt1 | contig 13430 bp, 9 predicted proteins | sample LitLau_LLRF_2013_FD_134024 | JGI IMG/M metagenome (GOLD analysis project Ga0194135, IMG submission 134024) | Freshwater sediment microbial communities in response to fracking from North America - Little Laurel Run_MetaG_LLRF_2013 (version 2) | ecosystem: Environmental > Aquatic > Freshwater >...
GCGTCCCTATAACGGCCGCTGTCTCGGGCGTGGCCGTCCTGTTATGATGAGCACCCCGTGGAACCCTCGGGGCAAAAGACGCCGTATTTAACCACAAGCGTGCAGCCGAAACCAAAGGCTGTGCCGACGCCCAGTCCGAGCATGTCCGATAAAATTGAACTTCGCGCAGAGGTGCCGTCCGAACTGGGCGGTCAACGCCTCGATCAAGTCGCCGCCCAACTATTCGCTGAGCATTCGCGCTCGCGCCTTTCCGCCTGGATCAAAGACGGCCGCCTGACTGTGGACGGAGCGGTGATCCGCCCGCGTGACATCGTGCACGGCGGAGCCGTACTCGAGCTGACCGCCGAGCAGGAGGCCCAGGGCGAGTGGATCGCCCAGGACATCGAGCTGGACATCGTCTACGAGGACGACGACATCCTGGTGATCAACAAGCCCGCGGGCCTGGTGGTACACCCGGCTGCCGGCCATGCTGATGGCACCTTGCTCAATGCTTTGCTGCATCACGTTCCCGACATTATCAACGTGCCTCGGGCCGGTATCGTCCACCGCCTGGACAAGGACACCACCGGTCTGATGGTGGTGGCCAAGACTATCCAGGCGCAGACCCAGCTGGTCGCCCAGTTGCAGAGCCGCAGCGTCAGCCGCATCTATGAATGCATCGTGATTGGCGTAGTGACCGCCGGCGGCAAGATCAACGCGCCTATCGGTCGTCACGGCCAGCAGCGCCAGCGCATGGCGGTGATGGAAGGCGGCAAGCAGGCCGTCAGCCACTACCGGGTACTGGAGCGTTTCCGTTCCCACACCCACGTGCGGGTCAAGCTGGAAACCGGTCGTACCCACCAGATCCGCGTGCACATGGCCCATATCAACTTCCCGTTGGTGGGCGATCCGGCCTATGGCGGTCGTTTCCGCATTCCGCCGGCAGCCAGCCAGACCATGGTCGAGTCGTTGAAAAACTTCCCGCGCCAGGCCCTGCATGCCCGTTTCCTGGAGCTGGACCATCCGACCACCGGTGAACGCATGAGCTGGGAGTCGCCGTTGCCGGATGACTTCGTCTGGTTGTTGTCGCTGCTCAAGCAAGACCGTGAGGCGTTTGTCGGATGAGTGACTGGCTGATGCCTGACTGGCCCGCGCCGGCCGGGGTCAAAGCCTGTGTCACCACCCGCAGCGGCGGCGTCAGCCTGGCGCCGTTCGACAGCCTCAATCTGGGCGATCACGTTGAAGACCAACCTGAAGCGGTTGCCGAAAACCGGCGGCGCCTGACCGCGCGTTTCGACATCTCGCCGGCCTGGTTGCAACAGGTGCACGGGATTGCCGTGGCCCACGCTGATCCTTCGGTGGTGGCGACGGCCGATGCCAGTTGGTCCGCCACTCCGGGCATCGCCTGTGCGGTGATGACGGCCGACTGTCTGCCGGCGCTATTCTGCAACCGAAGCGGAACCCGGGTTGCGGCGGCCCACGCCGGTTGGCGCGGGCTGGCGGCCGGTGTGCTGGAAGCCACCCTCGACAGCCTGGATGCTGCACCCGCCGAGGTGCTGGTATGGCTGGGCCCGGCCATTGGCCCTGAGCGTTTTGAGGTCGGGGCGGAAGTGCGCGAAGCCTTCGTCAGCCAGTTGGCGGCCACCGAGCAAGCCTTTGTGCCGAGCGTCAATGCCGGCCGCTTCATGGCCGACATCTACCAGCTGGCGCGCCTGCGCCTGGCGGCCCGGGGAGTGACGGCGGTCTATGGTGGCGGTTACTGCACCGTGACCGATCCACGCTTCTTCTCTTACCGACGCAGTCCGCGTACCGGACGTTTTGCCTCCCTTATCTGGCTTGAGCGCTAGACTAGTCTGACTTGCGTCAAGTAGCCGGCGCTTGAATCTCCCAGAATCGACCGCATCTAGAGATACATCTGGCAGGTTTCTCTATTTAGGTGTGTCCATCGCTCCGGCCTGCTCAAAAGGAAGGTGACTAATGCGTATAGACCGATTAACCAGCAAGCTTCAGCTGGCCTTATCCGATTCACAATCTCTGGCGGTTGGCCTGGATCATCCGGCCATCGAGCCAGCGCACCTGATGCAGGCTCTGCTTGAACAGCAGGGCGGTTCGATCAAGCCCTTGCTGATGCAAGTGGGCTTCGACGTCAACAGCCTGCGCAAGGAATTGAGCAAAGAGCTCGATAAACTGCCGAAAATCCAGAACCCCACGGGCGACGTCAACATGTCCCAGGATCTGGCGCGCCTGCTCAACCAGGCCGATCGCCTGGCGCAGCAGAAAGGCGATCAGTTCATTTCCAGTGAACTGGTGCTGCTGGCGGCCATGGATGAAAACAGCAAGCTCGGCAAACTGCTGCTGGGCCAGGGCGTGAGCAAGAAGGCCCTGGAGAACGCCATCAACAACCTGCGCGGCGGCGAGGCGGTCAATGACGCCAACGTCGAAGAGTCGCGTCAGGCCCTGGATAAGTACACCGTGGACCTGACCAAGCGCGCCGAAGAAGGCAAGCTCGATCCGGTGATTGGCCGTGACGACGAAATTCGCCGGACCATCCAGGTGCTGCAGCGTCGTACCAAGAACAACCCGGTGCTGATCGGCGAGCCCGGCGTCGGCAAGACCGCCATCGCCGAAGGCCTGGCCCAGCGGATCATCAATGGTGAAGTGCCCGATGGCCTGAAAGGCAAGCGCCTGCTGTCCCTGGACATGGGGGCACTGATTGCTGGCGCCAAGTACCGTGGCGAGTTCGAAGAGCGCCTGAAATCCCTGCTCAATGAACTGTCGAAGCAGGAAGGTCAGATCATTCTGTTCATTGACGAGCTGCATACCATGGTCGGCGCTGGTAAGGGCGAAGGCTCCATGGATGCGGGCAACATGCTCAAGCCGGCATTGGCCCGTGGTGAGCTGCATTGCGTGGGTGCGACCACGCTCAACGAGTACCGCCAATATATAGAGAAGGACGCGGCCCTCGAACGGCGCTTCCAGAAAGTGCTGGTGGACGAGCCGAGCGAGGAAGACACCATCGCCATCCTGCGTGGCCTGAAAGAGCGCTACGAGGTGCACCACAAGGTGGCGATCACCGACGGCGCGATCATCGCCGCGGCCAAGCTCAGCCATCGTTACATCACCGATCGGCAACTGCCGGACAAGGCCATCGACCTGATCGACGAAGCCGCCAGCCGTATCCGCATGGAGATCGACTCCAAGCCGGAAGTGCTGGACCGTCTGGAGCGGCGCCTGATTCAGCTCAAGGTTGAATCCCAGGCCCTGAAGAAAGAAGACGACGAGGCGGCGATCAAGCGCCTGGAAAAACTCCAGGAAGAGATTGTCCGCCTGGAGCGTGAATACGCTGACCTGGAAGAAGTCTGGACCTCGGAGAAAGCCGAAGTGCAGGGTTCCGCACAGATCCAGCAGAAGATCGAGCAGTCGCGTCAGGAACTGGAAGCGGCTCGACGCAAAGGCGATCTCAATCGCATGGCCGAGTTGCAGTACGGGGTGATCCCCGATCTTGAGCGCAGCCTGCAGATGGTCGATCAGCACGGCCACAGTGAGAACCAGTTGCTGCGCAGCAAGGTCACCGAGGAAGAAATTGCCGAAGTGGTGTCCAAGTGGACCGGCATCCCGGTGTCGAAAATGCTCGAAGGCGAGCGCGACAAGCTGTTGAAGATGGAAAGCCTGCTGCATCAACGGGTGATCGGTCAGAACGAAGCCGTGGTGGCGGTATCCAACGCGGTACGCCGCTCTCGGGCCGGTTTGTCCGACCCGAATCGTCCCAGCGGCTCGTTCATGTTCCTCGGCCCAACCGGTGTGGGTAAGACCGAACTGTGCAAGGCCCTGGCGGAATTCCTCTTCGACACCGAAGAGGCCATGGTGCGGATCGATATGTCCGAGTTCATGGAGAAACATTCCGTGGCTCGCCTGATCGGTGCGCCACCGGGCTATGTCGGTTATGAAGAGGGCGGCTACCTGACCGAAGCGGTGCGTCGCAAGCCGTACTCGGTGATCCTGCTGGACGAAGTCGAGAAGGCGCACCCGGATGTGTTCAACATCCTGCTGCAGGTGCTGGAAGATGGTCGCCTGACGGACAGCCACGGCCGTACCGTGGACTTCCGCAACACGGTGATCGTCATGACGTCCAACCTGGGCTCGGCACAGATCCAGGAACTGGTGGGCGATCGTGAGGCACAGCGGGCAGCGGTGATGGACGCGGTGTCCACCCACTTCCGGCCGGAATTCATCAACCGGGTCGACGAAGTGGTGATCTTCGAGCCTTTGGCACGGGATCAGATCGCTGGCATCACGCAGATCCAGCTGGGTCGCCTGCGCAGTCGTCTGGCGGAACGCGACCTGAGCCTGGTGTTGAGCGACGAGGCCTTGGACAAGCTGATCGCCGTGGGTTACGACCCGGTGTATGGCGCGCGGCCGCTGAAGCGGGCGATTCAGCGCTGGATCGAAAACCCGTTGGCCCAGTTGATTCTGTCCGGTGGTTTCTTGCCGGGCGCTACAGTCACCGCCTCGGTGCAGGACGACGAAATCGTCTTTGCCTGAACCCTTGGTGGCCGGTGAGTAATGAGGCCTCGCGCGGCGAGGCCTTTTTTTCACTAGGGTGTTGAACTGTAAGGAAAAGGCTTGTAAAGTGCGCCCCGCAGTCAGTCACCTCCCAGGTTTTTTCTGATGTAGAAGAAACCGGCAATGAAGTCGCAAATCATTGTCTTAAAAGCAATTTAGGGGGTTGACAGGTAGTTTGAAGATTGTAAAATAGCGCGCCTCAGAGGCATGAACGTAGCGATACGGGAAAGCCAAAGAGGATGAGGTAAAAAGTTGTAACTTGAAATATGCAGTTCCGTGATAGCTCAGTCGGTAGAGCAAATGACTGTTAATCATTGGGTCCCAGGTTCGAGTCCTGGTCACGGAGCCAATTTCAAATTGGGGTATAGCGCAGTCCGGTAGCGCGCCTGCTTTGGGAGCATGATGACAGGAGTTCGAATCCCCTTACCCCGTCCATTTTTGGGTCGATAGCTCAGTTGGTAGAGCAGTTGGCTTTTAACCAATTGGTCGTAGGTTCGAATCCCACACGACCCACCATTTTTGAGACCAGTTCGCTGGAATCGAATCTTAAGATCAGACGCCAAAAGCTCTGTTCGCAGAAGGCGCCTTTTAAAGGTGCCTTTTTTTTACCGGGGTATAGCGCAGTCCGGTAGCGCGCCTGCTTTGGGAGCAGGATGTCAGGAGTTCGAATCCCCTTACCCCGACCATATTCACGAAGAAGGGCACCTCTTGAGGTGCCCTTTTTCGTTTGCCCGCTAAAAAGTCGTGCCCCGGGGCGGGCAGGGGCTGGCGGGCTTCGAACTGGCGAGGCTTTCGCGCTCGCCATCATCGGCCTGCCCCGTGGCCAGCAGGCGCTCTTCCAGCTCATCCAGGCTGATGGGTTTGATCAGGCAGTCGTTCATTCCCGCCTGGATGCAGCGCTCTACCTCCTCCTGCTGGGCATCGGCGGTCAGGCCGATGATCACGATCGGTTCGCTGTGGGTATCGCGTTCATCCTGGCGAATTGAGCGGGCCAGTTCGGCCCCGTTCATGACGGGCATGTGGCAGTCGGTGATGATCACGTCGAAGTCCCGCTCACGCCATATGTGCAGGGCCTGCAGACCGTTTTCCGCCTCGACCACGTCATGTCCGAGGAAGCACAGTTGCTGCTGCAGGACCTGGCGGTTCACCGGGTGATCGTCCACCACCAGGATCTGCAAGCGGTACATGTGACGCTTGTTGACCGGTGGCAGGCGCTCGGCTGCGGCCACGCTCTCCAGCGTCTGCAGACGCAACTCCACATTCACTCGGGTGCCTTGCCCGACAGCGCTGCTCATCGACACCTGGCCCCCCATCATTTCGCACAGGGAACGGCAGATCACCAGGCCCAGGCCCGTGCCCTCAAGGTTCTGCACATTGCGCTCCACCTGGGCGAAAGGCTGGAACAGACGTTGCTGGCTGCCGGGCGAGATGCCGATCCCCGAGTCCTCGACACACAGCCGCACCCGCAGCACCGCGTCGTCCAGCAGATCGCCGCCGATGCTCACCTTGATAAACCCGGCCTCGGTGAATTTGATGGCGTTGCTCACCAGATTGGACAGGATCTGTTTGAAACGCAGGCCGTCCACCAGTACGTCGCCGTTGATGCTGGAATCGATCTCGAGGATCAGGTTCAGGCATTTCTGCCGGGCCAGCCCCTCGAACACCCGCGCCACCGACTCCACCAGCTCGCGCAAATTGGCCCGTTTGGGCGAGAGACTCAGGCGCCCCGACTCGATACGGGCGATATCCAGAATGTCGCCAATCAACTCCAGCAGGCTGTGCGCCGAGCTGTAGGCAATTTCAATGCTGGAGCGTTCGATCCGGCCGCTGTCGGCGCGTTTGAGCGCCAGTTCCAGAATGCCGATGATCGCGTTCATCGGCGTGCGGATTTCATGGCTCATGGTGGCCAGGAAGGTGGTCTTGGCCCGGCTGGCCTGGTCCGCGAGGTTTTTGGCTTCCTTCAGCTCCTGGACCAGATGGCGATGCCTGGTAATGTCCAGCCAGCCGCAGATCACGCCCTTGGTGACGCCATTGGCATCCTTGAATGGCTGAATCCAGTGCTCGATCCAGACCTCCTTGCCCTGCAGCTTCACCGCATGGACCGAAGTGATGGTCTGGTCGTCGCTGATGGCCTGCAGGTAGTTCTGATGCAGATCGGGTTGCGCCGCGAAGTGCTCGGTCGGCAGTGGCTGCGCGGTGCGGTTGAGCACCTCTTCGGCGCTGAGCCCGACGCTCTCCAGGTAACTGCGGTTGCAGGACAGCATGTTGCCGTCGATATCGCGGATATAGAGCGCAGGCGGCATGTTTTCCGCCAGTGTTTCGATAAAGCGCAATTGGCCGTTGAGGGTTTGCTCGGCCTTGACCCGGCGACGCAAGTAGACGACCCAGGCCAGTGACAGCAGGAGCAGCAGCGAGGCCCCGGCGATGATCTCGGCGATCATCAGTGCGTAGTCGCGCCAGATCTGGCTGCTCATCCCAGGCGGCGAGCGCCAGTGGCTGGCGATGGCGTTCAGGTCGTCCGCCGGGAGGCTGAGCAGGGCCTTGTCGAGGATGGATTGCAACTCCGGGTCGCTGCGGCGCAAGGCAAAGTGGGTGCTGGCCCGGGCGGTGGGAATCAGGTCGGCGACGGCCAGGCGGTTCTGAAACAGACGGACAATGTAGTAACGCGCGGGCGGAAGGGACACCAGCGCGGCATCGGCACTGCCTTCATAGACCCTGTTCATGGCGTCCAGCGAGGTGTCGGTTTCGATGATCCGGGTTTGCCGATAGCGCTCGCGCACCTGTTGCAGCGTGACGTGGCCGCGGGGTATGGCCAGGCGCTTGCCGATCAGTTCTCCCGCAAGCTGCGCCTTGCCGTTCCGGTCGGTTGGGCTGACGAGGACAAAGGGGCTGCTCAGAAAGGGCCGGGTGAAGCGCAGCGTGTGCTCGCGTTGCACGCTGGCGGTCATGATGGCCAGGTCCGCTTCCGATTTACCCAGGGCTTCCATCTGTTCCGGGTAGCCGCCGTTGCGGGCGGACACCTGGAAGCGCAGGCCGGTACGCTGGGCAATCAGTTCCAGCAGTTCGGCGGTGACTCCGGAGAAAATGCCGTTGGCGTCGAAAAACGCCACAGGCGCCAGGTCATCGTTGATCACCAGGCGGATCACCGGGTTGCGGGCGATCCAGCGCGACTCCTCCGGCGTCAGAGCCACCTTCTCATCCGACGCAACCAAGCCACTGCCTACCCAGCGGTGACTGAGACTGGTGAGTTGTTCCCGGCCAATGGCTTCGATGCACTGGTCGAGAATGCGCTGCAGGCGCTGGTTGTCCCCCTTGAGTGCAAAGCCATAGTCCCCTCTGGAAAACTCGGCGAAACCTTCGAGCTTGAGGTAGCTGTAGTAGGCGCGGTTAATGCGGAAATAGGCGCTGAGCACGTGGTCCAGGTACAGATCGGCATGGCCGAAGGCCGCCGCGGCGATGGCTTCGTCGGGGCTGGGGTAGATCATCGCGTGGGCGAGAGGAAAGCGTGCCAGCAGTTCGGCGCTGTGCTCCTGAGGGACGGCCACCCGCAGCCCGGCCAGGTTGGCGGACGCAGGCCTCGGGTCGTCGTTGCGCCTGAACAGGGCCAGGCGAGCCTCGGCGAAGGGGCGGCTGAACCTGAGGCTGTCGGCCGTGGCTGGCCGGGAACTGTAGCTGCCCAGCAGATCGATACTGTCCGCTTGCAAGGCCTGCAAGGCGGCATCCCGGGTGGCAAACGGCACGACCTTGATGCGCACCCCGAGCATCTGCCCGATCAAGGCGCTGACGTCGGCGGAAATGCCTTCGTAGTGGTGGTCGTCATAGCTGACATTGAACGGTGCCGACTCGGTGGCGACGGCGCCGATTGTCAGCGCTGACTTGTGACGCAGCCAATGCCAGTCTTCTTCCTCCAGGGCCAGATGGTGATGATCGAGGTGAGCCCGACTGTGCAGGGTATTGGGCAATGTCGGGAGCTCGGCCGCTGCCGGTTGCACAGCGGTGAGCGCCAAGCAGACAAACAGCCGGATAAATTGTGAATGCATGATCGCGTCGAAAGTTGGCGGGCCGTAGGGCTTGGTTCCAGAGTCGTGGCGCAATCCACGCTGGGCGGACGGTTGGTGAAACAGGGCCATGGGGCGCCACCTTGAACGGCTGTCGTGCGGGGCTAGCGGCTGCAAAATGCCAGGGCCTCGAGCTCTTGCCCCGACATCACTTTTTTCAGCGGCGTCACGGTGACCAGGCGTTGCAGCGGTTCATCTTCCAGAACCAGGGCGTTCAAGTGTTGCATGGCCGGTTCGCGTCATTACTTGTCGACCATCTTGCTTAATAACCTGGAGCGGGGGCCATAAGGCAAAACCCTGTGATTACTGGGAAATTTCCTAGTGAAAAATCAGACTGTCTGATTCCTTTGTGAGAAGTGATTAACCTCTTGTATCGTCCTTTATTTGCCGGGAATCTGAAATTTCCCGGGAGTCAACAGGACGTTGCGCAGGCGATGTCCCCATGGCAACAGTGTTTACACCAGTACCAAAGTTGCACCTGATCGAGGTGCGATTGCGTTTATCTTCCGAGCGACACGTCCTGTCCTGAGGCCAGGTTTTTAAGGTGAAGTGACAACATGCACAGCGTATTGATAGTTGACGATCATCCTGTTGTCCGGCTCGCCGTTAAGGTCTTGCTGGAAAAAAACAACATGCGGGTGGTGGCCGAAACAGACAATGGACTGGATGCGCTGGAACTGGTTCGTGAACATGAACCGGCGGTGGTGATCCTCGATATCGGTATTCCCAAGTTGGACGGCCTCAAGGTGCTGTCACGGATCAAGGCGCTGGGCATGTCCACCGAAGTGCTGGTGTTGACTTCGCAGCCTGTCGAGAGCTTCTGCAGGCGTTGCATTCAGCTCGGGGCTCGGGGATTCGTCAACAAGGAAGAGGACCTGGGTAGTCTGGTGGTGGCCATTAATGCGGTGCTGGCCGGCTACACCTTTTACCCGTCCCAGGCACTGGATGTATCCACTCCCACCGCGGAACAACAGTCCGAGAGCGAACAGATAGGTTTGTTGACCGACCGGGAAATGATCGTGCTGCAGTATCTGGCCCAGGGTTATTCGAACAAGGCCATTGGTGAAAAACTGTTCTTGAGCAACAAGACCGTGAGTACTTACAAAACCCGTTTATTGCAGAAGTTGGGCTTGGGTTCACAAGTCAGTCTGGCGGAGTTTGCCAAACGCAATGCGTTGATTCCATGAGTTGAATCTGGCCAGCCATCTTTGGTTTTTTTATTCGCTTGTCTCAATCTCGATCCTTGACGTTAGGCGACAGGCTACTGCGCTCTAAGTGCATCACGGCAGCTGTGCCGGAACCGTTCTCCAGATGTTTTACCGCGTGTTCTAGCGAACTTCGTGGCCCATCTTGCATGGGCCACTGATAGTTGCTGGCGTTCGAGAGGGTTCTTGTGGCTGTCGCTCGTGCAGTCATACCCTGGCGGGCAGGTCAGTGGAGCCTGTACGCGCAACGGCTTTTTTCCTGGGTGCATTGCACATCCGGCCAATGACGGTGATCCGGACGGCAGGAGCGCTGGCTCAAGCGCCGATGATGTTGTGCTGTGGCCCAAAGGGCAGCGCGGTGATGTTTTCCGCTCCCTGGGCATTGACGATCAGGATGTCATGCTCCCGATAGCCGCCTGCGCCAGGCAGGCCCTGGGGCAGCCGGATCATCGGCTCCATCGACACCACCATGTCCGGCTCCAGCACGGTGTCCACATCCTCGCGAAACTCCAGGCCGGTCTCCCGACCGTAGTAGTGGTTGAGGATGCCGAACGAGTGGCCGTAGCCGAAGGTGCGATATTGCAGAAGGTCGTGCTCCTGGTAGATCTGGTTCAGCTGCCGGGCAATCTCGCTGCAGCGGGCTCCGGGCCGGATCAGTTGCAACCCGGCCTGGTGCACCTTGACGTTGATTTCCCAGAGCCGCAGATGGGCGTCGGGACAGTGTCCGAGGAACAGCGTGCGCTCCAGCGCGGTGTAGTAGCCGGCGATCATCGGGAAGCAATTGAGGCTGAGGATTTCCCCTGGCCTGACCCGGCGCGACGTCACCGGGTTGTGAGCGCCGTCGGTGTTGATTCCGGATTGGAACCAGGTCCAGGTGTCCATCAATTCGGCGGCGGGGAAGGTGCGGGCGATTTCCCGCACCATGGCCTGGGTGGCGTGCAGCGCCACTTCGTATTCCGCCACCTGATCGTGCAGCGCCTCGATCGCGGCGGCGGCGCCCAGGTCGGCAATGCGCGCGCCCTGGCGGATCAGCGCTTGTTCCTCGGCGGACTTGAGCATGCGCAGGTTCATGCACGGCCCGGCGATGTCCAGCAATTGCGCCTGTGGATAAAGCTCGGCCAGGGCCCGGTACTGGGGCAGGCTCAATTGATCGAACTCCAGCCCCAGTCGCGACGCTCGGGGCAGGGCTTGCTTGACCGCGACGAGGAAGTTGCCCCGTTGCCAGTCGGTGTAGATCACTTGTGCGTCACAGATCGCCCGTCGACCGGGCTGACCGCCGTCGATGTTGGCGCTGATCAGCACCGTGCGTTCCTGGGTCACCGCCAGTGCGTACTGACGGCCGAAGGAGCAATACAGGTAATCGGCGTAGTAGTTGATGTTGTGGTACGAGGTGAACAGCGCCCCGTCCAGGCCCTCGCGGGCCATGTGACTGCGCAGGGCACGCAGGCGCCGGGCGTATTCCTCGGCAGAGAAGGTGGAGGGGGCTTTTTCGCCATTGCGCAACTCAAGCGTCTGGGGCATCTGCATGGCATGGGTCCTGGTCTGCTATGAACGATGCGTAGCACCACACTCGGGTGGGCCGGGACACTGCATTGCAGCAGATCGTGCAGGAGCGGGCATATGCAGTACCGACCCCGGGTTGGCTGCAAGCGCTGTTATCAGCGAAGGCGGCCCCTGGTCTGGGCGCTGTCGATCCGGGCGCGCAGCAGCGAATGCTGGCGCCCCGCTACATTGCGTAGCGGGGCGCATGGACACTCAGGGACTCAGTGCAGCTTCAAGCGTGGGTCGGTGCCCCGTCCGATCCGGCTGCCGAGCATCAGCATCGCCGTGCGGAAGACGCCGTACAGCGCCATCTGGTGCATGCGGTACAGCGAGATGTAGAACATCCGCGCCAGCCAGCCTTCGAGCATCACGCTGCCGGTGAGGTTACCCATCAGGTTGCCCACCGCCGAGAAGCGTGACAGCGAGATCAGCGAGCCGTAGTCGGTGTACTTGTAGGTCGGCAGGGCCTTGCCTTCGATGCGCAGTTTCAGTGATTTGGCCAGCAACGACGCTTGCTGGTGCGCGGCCTGGGCCCTGGGCGGCACGTTGCGGTCGCTGCCAGGCTGCGGGCAGGCGGCGCAATCACCGAAGGCGAAGATGTTTTCGTCGCGGGTGGTCTGCAGGGTGGGCAGGACCTGGAGCTGATTGATGCGGTTGGTTTCCAGACCGTCGATGTCCTTGAGAAAGCCTGGCGCGCGAATGCCGGCCGCCCACACCTTGAGGCTGGCGGGAATGGTCTGGCCGTCGGCGGTGATCAGGCTCTCGGCGGTCACTTCGCTGACCGCGGCATTGGTCAGAACCTTGACCCCGAGTTTCTCCAGGGTCTTGTGCACCGGGCCGCTGATGCGCTCGGGCAGGGCCGGCAGCACCCGTGGTCCGGCTTCGATCAGGGTGATGTGCATGTTTTCCGGCTGGATACGATCCAGGCCATAGGCCGCCAGCTCATGGGCCGCGTTATGCAGTTCGGCGGCCAATTCCACGCCGGTGGCTCCGGCGCCGACGATGGCCACGCTGATCTGTTCCACGGCATCGGTCTGCCCGGCATGGGCGCGCAGATAGTGGTTGAGCAACTGCTGGTGGAAGCGTTCGGCCTGCTTGCGGGTGTCGAGGAACAGGCAGTGCTGGGCCGCGCCCTGGGTGCCGAAGTCGTTGGTGGTGCTGCCCACGGCAATCACCAGGGTGTCGTAGCCCAGTTCCCGGGCCGGCAGCAGTTCCACGCCGGCTTCGTCATAGGTCGCCGCCAGCTGGATTCTCTTGCGTTGACGATCGAGCCCGCTCATGCGCCCCAGCTGGAACTCGAAGTGGTTCCATTTGGCTTGGGCGACGTAGTTGAGTTCGTCTTCGGAGGAGTTCAGCGAGCCGGCGGCCACTTCGTGCAGCAGGGGTTTCCAGATATGGGTCAGGTTGGCGTCTACCAGCATCACACTGGCGGTGCCGCGCTTGCCCAGGGTCTTACCCAGGCGGGTCGCCAACTCCAGGCCGCCGGCGCCGCCGCCAACGATGACAATACGATGAGTCATGGGGATATCTCGCAAGGCTAAAAGAAATCGGTGCAGTCAACCGAGCGAGCGCGAAGCGGCTCATAGCGTCAGGTAACTGATAAAACGGCTCAACAGGCCGAGGGCGACAGTCACCGCAACCACCACCACTAGGAGCATCCACGGCCGGAAGGGCCGGCGCTCGACTTGGTGCTGGGGCAGTTGCAGATATTCTTCGACATGGCGTTGGTCGTCGGGGTTCAGGCGGCTGCTCATATAGGGCCTCGTCAGGTAGACGTCGCAACACAAGGGAATGTTACAGCGCGATGCAATCGGGCATGAGTCGAGCATAGCCGCTGCCGTGCAGGGATCGCTGACGAGGTCCCGGCGTTGGCAGGCAGGAGGCTTTTTTACCATTGCCGGGGGGGCATGCGCCATGCCCACGCATGGCGGATTGACGGCCGTTACAAACTGATGCCGACGTCGAAGAGGATGCTGCGGCCCAGATTGCTGCGCAGGAACTCCGGGGCATCGGGATGGGCGAACAGCACCCGGGCAAAGGTCGGCCCCACCAGGGACAGTGAACGCCAACCCTGGCGCAGGTA